>Ga0070747_1001690_pt1 | contig 10699 bp, 9 predicted proteins | sample VirMetDEL_Mar_31_FD_77321 | JGI IMG/M metagenome (GOLD analysis project Ga0070747, IMG submission 77321) | Aqueous microbial communities from the Delaware River and Bay under freshwater to marine salinity gradient to study organic matter... | ecosystem: Environmental > Aquatic > Marine > Coastal ...
GGTGCGTTGCTCGGAGGCCTTGCTGTTACGACCGCACGAGTCGCCAAAGGCTGGAACACGTACAGGAAGCTGAAGAAGCAGTCCAAAATCTTCAACTACGCGCACGCTGGTGTTGTTGACTTTGCTGCGTTCCGGGGCGAGCAGGGGCGCTTTGTTGATCTACTCAACGACGTGCCTGCGCTTGAAAACGAGGTGTTTTCCTACATCTCTGGGGACGTAGACGACACGGAGTTTGAAGGGCGTCTAAAGAACGTGCTTGATGGCGTCATCGCTGGCGGCATGCTTGACGCTGCAATTGTCGGCCTCAAAAGAGCTACACAGCAACGAAAGGTGCTTACTGAGCGGGCACAAAGCGGCAAGCCGCTGAGTCCAGAAGAACAGGCTAGGTTTGAAGCTGAGTTTGATCAACAGGTTGTCGATGAAGCCGAGCTGGTCTTTGACGAGGACCTGGCGCCCGTAACGATGTCTCGCTACGAGCGAGCACAAGAGCGACTGCAAGACACGCGCTACAGCGTCAAGGCGCAAGAAGTCGAGCGCAAGCTGCTGGGCGAGACGCCTGAAGGGGCTGCGGGCATCCGAGACATTATTGGCCGTAAATCCGCTGAGGACTTGAAGCCGATCAAGGAGGGCCTTGAGCAGGAGTTTCGCCTGAAACCCGACGTTGTGCCCGACACAGATGTTGTTTGGTCGTCGGACTCTGTATTTAGGTCAGGGCAGGCGCTAGAAGATTTCCAAGGAAAGCGCGGCGGCGTTCGCGGTAATCCGTTTGACGAGGAAGAGGGCTTCATTCTCGAAATGGACGCTAGTGGCTTTCGAGAGGATCTGCGCTACCTAGACGACGCGCAGTCTTCGCCGGAGGAACTGGTCGTGCGCGGTGAAGTAGGTAATGTAAAAACCATTTACTACAACCGCGATTTTTGGGACGGCGGTTCTGTCGAGGAACTGCACAAGCTGCACCGCGCTTTCCCAGACGCAGACATTGCGTACATTAAAGTAGACCCTGAAACGGGAGCCGTTAAGTACAACGACGTTCCTGGCGATGATCTGGATTTCATTGACGAACTTAAGTCGCAAAAGATTGGCGAGCAGCTAAACGTCAACCAGTACGACCTTAAGAAAAACAAGGACGGTCAGTTTGTTGACGAGCAAGGCAAGGTCATTGAAGGTGTCAGCGATGAGGTGATGGAGGCGCAGGGGCGTATCAACTTCGGCAACCAAGACTTGTCTGACACAGCTGCTTCAGTATCAGTTCGCGTGACGCGCGAGTTTATTGACGAGATCAACAGCCTTAAGGGCGGCCCGAAGAAAACGCGCAAAGGCAGCAAGCCTGAGGCTACCGAAAAGGTTGGCGAAGAAGAACTCTTCAGCGCCAAGGCTGACGCTTTTGACAAGCTGTCACGAGTGTTTCAATCTACACGGATTGCACGCAAGATCCTTGAGACCACAGGCGGTGACGCCAAGGCCGTATACGCCGCTGCTCGGTATGCAGAGCGCCTGCGCCTTTCTGGCAAGCAAGTCAGCGACCACCTTGAGGTTGTACTGAAAGACGCACAGGCGATGAAGGACCCGTCAGCGGACAGTGCGGTGTATCACGCAATTGACGCGCTGTTCAACACCGTTACGACGCGCGAGGAGCTTGGCAGTGCCTTTGGCTTTGCGCTCGGTTCGCTTGGCCCCCGGTTCAGGAACATGCTGGGCAACAAGGTGCAGCGAGTCAAGGACATGATGCCAGGTACAGAAAGCAAGCAGCAGCTCCTCGACACCTACAGGCAGCTTGCTATTGAGGCACGCACTAGCCCTGCGGCTCGCAAGCAGCTTGCGGACATGCAGAAGCGCATCCTCAAGACGATGAAGAAGACGCCTGATCCCATTGACGCTGCTAAGGAGATTCAGGCCGACCTCGCTCTTGGGGCAATGGGCGCTGGCGGTATCATCAAGGGCATGTTCAAGGCTGTTCCTGAGGTGTTTGTTACCAACGTCATCTCTGGTCCAAAGACGCTTGCCATTGGTCTAGCATCACCGCTGTTTGTCTGGCCCACTAAAGCTCTAGCTGAGCTGTACGGACGAGCGTTTGAGTTGCAGGCTAAGGCCGATCCCAACTTCGCCGCCAAGATCATGGGCGAGGTGCGGGACGACATGAGCAAGAGCACCATGATGATGAAGAATGGTTACAACATTCTGAAGCTGGCGCTAAAGGGTGACGACATGGGTAAGGTCATGCACAACCTAGGGTTGCAGACCGAACTCCGACAGGGCCGTCAGGTTGACCGTGTGGCCGGCTCTGTTGCAGACAAACTTGGTTGGCAGACAGACGGTACAACACGAAAGGTCATTAGCGCCTTGTACAGCACGCTTGTGCCCGGTCGTGTCCTGCCGGCGCGTATTGACCGTATGCAGCAATTGACAGTGTTTCAGACAGAGTACCACCACGGGGTGATGCGGAATCTGCAAAGCAAAGGGCTGCCAGCGGCAGAAGCTGAACAGATTGCAGCGGACCTAACACAGCAAGCGATGCACGAGCCGGAGAAGCTGGTTGCTCAGTTTGCAGGTGATGGTCTGATGCGCCGCGCGGCGCAGGCTGTAGATGAAGGCAAGTACGAGAGCACAGACGCTGCGGTAGTAGGCCTTGCCTCTAAAACCGAAGTAGACGCGCAGGACTTTACCAACATCCATGAAGCCGCTGCGCGAAAAGCGCAAGGCATGACGTACAACCGCCCTCTAAAAGATTTGCTACAAGAGCGCGACTCAATGTCAGCGCCCTCGCAGCTCGTGGTGTCTTTGGGCAACTCTGTCTCTGACATTGTAAAGCGGCACCCTAGCATGCGGATGTTTGCGCCGTTCCTTACGATCCCGACCAACATCTTTGCTACGTCTACAGAGACTTTGGTTGGTGGTTCGTGGCGTCTGGCAAAAGACAACCTTAACAAGCAGCTGTTTTCGGCGCCTTACCTGAGTGAGTCGCTTGACGACTTTGCCAGTAAGATTAACAGCCCAGACAAGTCGATTCGCCGGCAAGCCATTGGGCAGTCATACCTGGCTGCAAACATTGTCGGTGGGTTTGGCACGATGCTGGCAATGCCCGGCGTGGTCACGATGGAAGGACCTGGGGAACTTCCGCGAATTACAGGCTCTGGCCCAAGCGACCCAAGCCAGCGACGAGCTTGGCAGGCCGCAGGCTTTCAGCCGTTCTCGATTCGAGTCGGTGATAGCTATGTGAGTTACGCACGCGCAGAGCCTATTGCAACTTGGCTGGGCTTCATGGTCGATATGGTGCAAATTGCACAGTTCAAGCAATACGCAGAAGACCCTGAGACAGACGAGCTTCTTGACCTTGGTGTGATGTCTGCGATGGCCGCGTCAATGAACCAGCTTACGCAAAAGACGTTCATGCAGGGCTTGCAGGACCTGACTAACATCCTTGAAGCAGATTCTGATGCGTCGTCGGCGTGGTTCAAGCGAACAATGGCGTCGCTTACTGTACCGGCCTCTATTCGACAGATTGGAATTAACGTCGATCCGATCATGCGGGACGCCAGAACGGTTGGCGACAAGATGTTGCAGAGCGTGCCTGGCATGTCGCAGCGTCTTGACACAAAACGTGACCTACTGGGCGAGCCCATCACCCGTAGTTACTTTGCGGACTCGCCGTGGCTGGACGCATTTATGCCTACCCGCGTGACTGAGATCAAAGACGACGTAGTTCGCAACGAGTTCCTGAAGGTGCCGAACGACTGGCGGTCCATGCCGACACGCTACGAAGGAATTAACATGCTGGATGAGCGCCTAGACATCGACGGAGTGTCTGCATACGACGCTTGGCAAGGTCAGATCAGCAACATCAAACTGCGCGGTAAGACCATGCGTCAGTCGCTGCGTGTGTTGTTTCAGGACGCTGACTATCAGTTGCTCGATCCCTCGCCCACTACGTTTGGGCAAGACAGCGGGAGAGTGCTGGCAATCAACCGAGTCATGAACGCCTACAAGCGGGCCGCCTTTGTGCAGCTGGCCCGCGATAACCCCCAGATTGAACGTGAGTTTAAGGCCGTCCGCCAAGCCGCCCGCGACCGCAGCCAAGCTCGCCGCAACCCTTCTCCTACGCTTATTGACTGATGGCTTTTTCACAAGACACATTTACTTGGACAGCGAATCCGCTGACCCTGACGTTTGACGCACTCCGCGATAAGTACCTGACAGTCACTGTTGAGGGCACTCCTACAACGGACTGGACTTTGAACGGACGGGAACTGAGTCTAGGAGGCCCTCCTGTAAACGGCAGCACTGTTGTAGTGACGCGCTCTACAGACCTTGGGGATGACGACTTTCTTGTTCAGTTCACTGACGCATCTAGCCTACGCGCAGAGGACCTGACTACGGCAACGAAGCAGTTGCTGCACATGATCCAAGAGATCGTGGAAGGCAACCAAGGAGCCGTTACAGGGTTCTATCTACCGCTTGACTCTTCGCGCACATTCTGGGACGCAACAGGCGGCGGGCCTTCTAATGTTCAAATTAAGAATCTGGCAGAGCCTACCGTTGCTGATGCGGCTGCGACAAAAAACTACGTAGACTCGCAGATTGCAGGAACAGGTCAGGTCCCGGCAACAACTGACAAAGAGTATCGGGCGCTGTATGTCAAAACGAACGGCGATCCCGCGTGGCAATATCGACCGCACACGACGATTACGTTTATGTGTACAGACCCCGGACCTACCACCGGGCTGTCGCCGCTAACTTCTGGGTACATTGACGCGTTTGGTGGGCGCTACATTAAAACGCCAGCCGGCAGCAGTGGGAACCAAGCACATGACCCTGGGGACGCTGCTCTTGATTGCGTTCTTGGATGGACGCAGACCGCGCGGACTAGAGACGCCTCTATCGAGGACTTTAGTAACCCACTTGCACAGATCAAGGCATCTTCGGGCGACAAGGTAATTCAGGTTACTCCGACACAAGGAGGTTGGAGCTTTTCTCTTAACATCCTGGCAAAAGCACGCAAAGCGCAAGGCGCTGCTAATTACACGCAAGACAACTTAGGTTTCCACGTTTTGTTCTACGATGAAAACAACGGCAACCCCCGAGTTCTTAATGTCAACAATGACTACATTGACGCGCAGATCCAAGGCATTGTTGACAGGTTCGATACAGAAAATGTAATTAGTGGAGCAAGCCTTACGCCAGGTACCATTGCGTTCCCGCAAGGCGTGACCAATGAAACGCCGGGTTCATCTCAGTTCATGCAACTCGACGGCCTGTTTGCTACATCTAGCATCTATAGCCGCACTGAATTAGTGCAGTCCTACACTTTTACAGGGCAACTTCCAGTTACGGGCAGCCCTATGAACCTACGCATTAGCGTAATTTCAACAGGGACCGACGATGTTGTGCTTGCGCGTCCCACGACGCTGACACTTACCACCAATCCCGGCTACCTGCCGGCAGGTAACTGATGGATAACCTTGACGACCTGATGCACCAGCAGGTGCTGCGGCTGCTTGAAAAGCCTGAGCTGACTTCTGCTGAACTAGAGGTGTGCCGCAAGTACCTGAACGACCGCGGAGGCCGGGGCGGTAAGCACTACACCGAAGGGTACTCCTCTGCGCCTATGCAGACTGAGTGGGATGGTGTGGCATTTGACGACGTAAAGGTGCTTTCCGAGGAGACGGCCCGTGACTGAAGGAGACAACGATTGGAAACAGTACCGAGCTTTGGTGTTAAGCGAACTAAATCGCCTAAGCGAGCACGTATCTTCATGTGAGGCCGAGATGCGGAAAGAGGTCAAGCACAGCGAAAGCAAGCTATTGACTGCAATTGACCGCCTGCACAAGAGCCATGCTCTAATTAAAGCTGACGTAATTAGACTCAAAAGCCAAGCAGCTATTTGGGGTCTGATGGCCGGCACTGCGGTGTCAGTCTTGACGGCGTTTGCAAGTAAGCTATTGAAATGATGACAGTATGGGACACGTTCACGGTTCTTCGCCACACGCATCCGCTGTCCCGGCCTGTTGTTCTCAAGTTTACCAACCTCGACGACGCGGAAGGCTTGTGCGAGTACGCGGAAGGCACAGACAGCTTTGTAATCAAGCTGAACAGCGCGCTTAAGCCTTCGCAGTTTGACGAGGTGCTGGTCCACGAGTACGCGCACGCGCTGCTGTACGACTACTCAGGGCCGCATCAAGGCGCTGTTTGGGGTGTTGTCTACGCCGCACTCTTTGAACTTATCTTTGGGGACCATTCTTGAAGCCACACCTGCCGGAAGACCATCCGTTTCGTCTGTTCAAGAACTTCGCGCGAGTCGTCTGGAAGCACCTTCAGCTACCTGAGCCCACTCCGCTACAACTGGCGATCTGCGACTACCTCCAGTTCGGCCCCGACAAGCTCATCATCCAGGCTTTTCGAGGTGCCGGTAAGTCCTACCTGACCTCTGCCTACGCTTGCTGGCTCCTGCTGATTGACCCGCAGGAAATGATCCTGTGCTTGTCGGCCTCTAAGGACCGAGCCGACCTGTTCACCAAGTTCTGCCGGCGACTGATCGACGAAATCCCGGCACTCAATCACCTGCGCCCGGACGTAGAGCGCGGCGACCAAGACAGCTCGGTGTCTTTCCAAGTAGGTTGCTGTGTCCCCCAGCAGTCTCCTTCCGTCGTCTCGCGCGGCATCACGGGGCAGATTACGGGCTCTCGCGCTACCACGATCATCCCTGACGACATCGAGGTACGCAACAACAGCGAAACACCCCTGATGCGTGAGCGGTTGGTCACCCGCATTGAGGAGTTCTCGGCCATCCTGCTGCCAAAAGACAAGAAGCGAGGCATCTTCCCCAAGGTCAGGACGCTGGGCACACCACAGACGGAGAACTCGGTCTATCGCACGATGGAGGAGCGGGGCTACGAGTGCCGCATCTGGCCCATCATGAAGCCGAATGCCGAGCAGCAGGTAAAGTACGCCAGCAGGCTGGCCCCCGACATGCTGGCCCTTGATGTAGACGCCGGCGCCCCTACCGAGCCTACGAGATTTACGCGCCTGGAGATTGAAACCAGGCGGCGAGAGTACGGGCGGGCTCAGTTTGCGCTTCAGTTCATGCTCGACACCAGCTTGTCGGACACAGACAAGTACCCACTGAAGCTCAAGGACGCCATGTTTGCTGCGTTCACGCCCAAGAAGGCGCACGAGGTGTACGTACACACCAACCACCCGCGAGCCAAGATCACAGGCTACGACAACCCAGGCCTTGTTGGTGATGCGTTCTACGCCCCAGAAGAGGCCTACGGGGAGCTGGTGTCGTTTGAGCAGACCATTCTGTGTGTTGACCCTTCGGGTCGTGGCAAGGACGAGACCGCCTGTGTCGCTCTTAGTTCTCTGTCTGGCTACGTGTTCGTTCATTCCGTGTTTGGCCTCCCAGGGGGCTACGATCAGCCCAGCCTAGACGCAATTGCACGCGAAGCCAAGCGTGTGAAGGCTAATACAATCGTCATCGAGTCAAACTTTGGTGACGGTATGTTCAGTCAACTCCTACGACCGACCTTGACGCGCATCTACCCGTGCAGCATCGAGGAGGTACGCAACACTGTGCAGAAGGAACGTCGGATCATCGACACCCTGTCTCCTGTGTTTGAAGGGCATCGGATCATCTTCCACGAAAAGACCATTGAGCAGGACTCAAAGACGCGCAAGGAAGACAGCGAAGAGCTACACAAAGCCCGCCAGTTGTTTTGGCAAACAGCGCATATCTCCTATGAGCGCGGTTCACTACCGCACGATGACCGTGTGGATGCCCTTGCTATGGGCGTCGGCTATATGGTCGAAAGCATGAGCCGTGAAGCGCACGCAGTAATGCGACAGCGTGAGGCCGAGGAGATCGAAGAGATGTTGGAACGCTTCGACACTGACGGTGATACGGGACAGGAACGGGATTCCTGGCTGTCCCGCGACCTTGCAGTGGGGAGCGGGCATGCGTATGACACTCAGGAGGTGGCGGGTCGCGGAGACAACAGGCCGTATCTAAAAAGAGGCACCGCCTAGTCTCCCAGACGGTGCCTCACCTGCCGTTTAAGCGGCACTGCCATACCGCTTAGTTCCCACAGTACGTGCTGCGGCACTGCCCGTCAACGTCAAAGTGGCCGGCGGGACACAATCACCCCTGTGTAACCGTCAATCACAACCTCTTCTCCAGGGCAGTGAATGTCGTGCTGCACAGAAGTGCCATTAAGAAGCACGATCTGGGCGCGGCCGCCTTTGACATACGTGTTGCGGACAGTGATTCGCAGGGTCTTGGTATCCTTAGAGTCAATGTACTTATCGACGTTGATGGCAGGCTGCACGCAATCTCTAAGGATGATGCAGCAGTCCTCAATAAGAATGTTCCCCACAGACCGCAGCGAGATAATTGGGCGATCAGAGCGCGTGTAATCGAACAATGTGTTCTTGATCGTTACAGCCTCCATCATCGGACCCCCAGCCAGCGGAGCGTTGCCGCTCATGTCGGCAATCACAAGTGCGCCAGTCGAGCGCAGCTCCCTGTTGTTGTAATACTGGGGCTTGTCCCAGTTGCTTACAAACGTGCAGTCTTCAATCAACAACGTGCCTGGATGAACCGAGGTGCCTGGATTGAAGTAGGTAGCGTTGTATGAACGACGATCCCCGCCGGAGGCGTTGTCGATGAAGTGGCTGTTTTTAAGGACGTGACGAGGCTTTGACGAGTATGGAAGGTTGTCCGCATCGTACTGCTGGTACGGAAAAGGGCGGTGCGCGAATTGGACGCCCTGGCTGCCGCATCTGAGAAACGTACAGTCAATTACTTCCGTGCCCTCGTAATTCGAGACGTACAGGCCGTGCTCGCGGGGGATGTCGCTGAAGTCACAGGCCAAGAATTGCCTGAAGGGCGCGTTGTACTCACGAGTGCCCCACTTAAGCTGATTAGCGCCTTGGCCTGGAGAGACACCGATGTTAGACCAAGTGTACTTGCCAGGACGCGGGTCGATGTTCCTGTGCAGGTTGCTGGACCACTGCGCGTAGCCAGGCGGGACCACCGACTCCATGTTGCCTTTCCACAGGTCGCCGGTTCCCCGCGCCCAGTCGTTTCGCTTTACGTCACCGATAGTGCCGACAGATGCCCGGCTGGCGCGAGAGGCTCGCACTGCGGGAAGGCGTAGAGCCTTGTTTTGCTCCGGTGAGTTGCCCGCAGCCGAGAGCGCCCAGAAGTCAGGCGCAGGGTCTGGATTGGGGCCTGGTCTTTTAGGCGGCGGCGGATCTGGGGTAGCAGCAAGAATTGGTTGTGATAGTGCCGCCTCGATGCGGGTAAGTCGACGATCTAAATCGTTGATGTTAGTCATTACACTCTTGACAGGTCTCGTGGGGGCATTTGTGGTCATGCGGGCTACCCAGTGGCGGCTGTAGAAAATACAGCAGGATCAGCCACGGGAGACCAACAGCGACGGACAGGACACACGCAGCAACTGCGTCACGCAGGATCTGAGTCTTCATTGGTGATGTCTTTCAAGGCCTGGTGGAACAAGGCATCTTCCTCAGTATCCGGGGGGAAGGCTTCAAACATCTCCAGTATGTCTGCGATTGCAAACTGCGCCTTCTCATACAAAGCGATCTGCTTCCCGTTTGCCTCTAGGACGGCATCCCCGTTGTCCCTAAAGGCGACTGTGTAGCGACCTTTCGGCCCAAACGTGTACTCACTGTGGATCTTTGATGTCATCTTCTTTGTCAGTCAAGGGGAACAGGTCGGCCAGCTCCAGCACCAGTTGCTCAAGCAAGGCATCTACATCGGTCTCAGGGATACCCCCTTTGCCTTTAGGATCAGGCATTGCTCTCAGGGGCGCTGTAAGCCTCCTCAGGGGACGCCGGCTCTTTCTTAAGCTCCAGCACCTTTTCTACGGCGCGGCCCAACAGAGCGGCTAGGAGGAGCCCCTGGCGAAGGTCTAGGGTTAACCCGCCTACTGGCAAGTCCAGCCAAAGCTCGTGGTTGCCTGTGATCTGTACGTTGATACCCTCAAGGCCGTCAGGCTGTTCTGCGGTGTTTTCCATGCACGCGACCGTACAGAACGCGGTAGAGCCAGTTCCAGTGTAAAAGCGGGTTTTACGCACGCTCTTTGGAAAGCGCATTCTGTTGGTGTTTGTATAGAGGGATCTAGCTAAGGGAGGATGCTAAAGGTCTATACCAGGGTGACGGATTATCCGTGATGCTGGTGGGACTGAAGGAACATCAACAAGGTTTACTTAAATAACAACAACAGGGATAATAGGTAATAAGGGCGTTTATGGGATTATCCCATGAGGCCCTGTTATATAGGTACTGATGTTTGTGTTTGATATGGTGTTTGTTGTATGTCCAACATCAACGGAAGAAGAGGAAAGCGTTTACTAGAAAGAGCTAGTACGCAGTTTCCGCTTCTAGGCCTTCCGGGACTTTTTGGACCAAAAGTCTGAAGTCGATACGAAATACTTCGTCAGCAGCACCGTCCCCATAGGGGGTATCCCATAGGGGTATTCCCGCACAATGCCGGCGGGTTACCGTTGCAGGGTACGCTATCCCCTTGCCGGGCAACGGGTTAGGCTCGTTCCGGTTCCAGCGGGCACGGTGGGGGTATCGGCGGGCACGGTAGGGGGCACGGAATACCCGCCGATGCCGCTAGGGTTTACCCCAAATTCTACGCTTGCCCCCTTTTTGTGGCAACCCGCCGGCGCCCCCGAC
>Ga0070747_1001704_pt1 | contig 10657 bp, 14 predicted proteins | sample VirMetDEL_Mar_31_FD_77321 | JGI IMG/M metagenome (GOLD analysis project Ga0070747, IMG submission 77321) | Aqueous microbial communities from the Delaware River and Bay under freshwater to marine salinity gradient to study organic matter... | ecosystem: Environmental > Aquatic > Marine > Coastal...
AAGCTCAACAATTATGTTGGGTATAACTTACAAAGCGGCTTAATAAATAAAAGGTAAAAACTCATGGCTTTAGCAGAAATTGCGGTAATTGATAAAATAGAAATAATTGAAAGCGGAGGTGTACAAATTCGTATAGATTCTCGTGTAGAGAAAGATGGCGAAGTTATTGCCAATAACTATTCTAGGCAAGTAATAGCTGCCTCTCTTATGGTAACTGCTGTGGCTGATTTTCGGGCTGCAATAGATGCTATACTAAACCCCTAAATTTTATAAGGCATAGAGTTATGTATGTTCTTTCTGCTACATCTAAAAAACACCGAGAGGGCATAGATTCACGTCTCATAGAAATATCGGATCTTGCTATTACATTAACTGCTATAGATTTTGGGCACCCTAAAACAGGAGGACTTCGTACTGTTGAAATGCAGCAAGAACTTCACATGAACGGGGTTTCCCCTTATTGTGATGGTCTAATCCGTAGAAGCAAACACCAGAGCGGTAAAGCATTGGATTTCTATGCCTATGTAGATGATAGGGCAAGCTGGGATGAGTACCATTTAGCTATGGTGGCTGCAGCGTTTCTACAAGCAGCAGCGCAATTAGGGCATAAACTTAAGTGGGGGGGTTTGTGGACTAAACGTAAAGATTATCCCCATGTTGAATTAATTGATTGAGGTTATTATGGCTACAAAGCAAAAAGAACCAAAAGTAAGGTTAGTTCCTGTTGTCAAAAAAGCAGATAAATCTAAAAAAACATCTACCACTAAAAAGTAAGGCATGTAATGGACTATTGGGAATCTTATTCATGGTTGTGTATACTAATTGTATGGATAATCGTGTTACGGTTCTCAATAGACAAATTCAGCAAAAGAATTACGTTACTGTGGTTAGTGACGTACAACATCCTACCTATTGTATTGGATACATACACACCCATGCGCAATAACCCTGTATACGGTTTAACTTTTAATGGTTTTTTTGCTGCCATCTTTTGTTACATTTTAGGTGGGCACAAAAAATATGCATTATGCGGTGCCTTTGCGTTGATATGCGTGACACATTTTACTTTAGTTACAGCACGTATGAGTGGAGGGGCAGGTATACTTAACGTATTATTCTTTTGGCTCCTATATCCACTGGAGGCATTGGTAGTCATCCTGAGCATGGGACTAAGAAGTGACTCTATTGGAAATCGCATTTATAGTAGCCGTATGGGCCACCGCTTTCATAATCGTAGCCAGAGGGTTATATGACAGTTACCAAAGAAGATATAGATCGCGTACACGAGAAATTAGACGGGACGATTAAAGAATTTTCTTCCTCCTTAACTGGTTTGACCATGCAACTTGCGGATCAAACTCGTGAAATTTCTCTACTGGTGCAAAGCCTTACGCATAATGAGGTAACTTTTCAAAGACTAGAAAGAAATCAAACCTCTCAAGGTAAACAGATTGCAACCAATACTATTGATATCCGGGAATTGCGTACAAAACAATCCGGTATATTAGATGTACTTCAAAAAATAGCCTACCCCTTTATTATAGCTGGGTTATCTACTTATTTAGTTATGGGAAAACCCTAATATGAAGTGGTCTGATTTAAAAAATACCCTTGGGCAATATGCCCCGTTGATCGGTACAGCTATAGGTGGCCCTGGTGGGGCACTTGTTGGTAGCTTAGTATCTAAAGCCCTTGGTGTAGAAGAATCCCCTGAAGCAGTAGCAGCCGAGATAAAACGCGACCCACAAGCGTATTTAAAAATACGTGAACTGGAGAGCAATGAGCGTACCCAAATACAAAAAATAGCCCTTGAAACACTAGAAACTGAATTAAAAGATGTACAGAATGCCCGTGCAACACATAGACATTCTGCTATGCCTGCCATAATTTGCTGTGCACTCACGGTGATAGTGGGGGCAGGGGCGGCATTGTTATTTTTTGCACCTATCCCTGAAGCCAATAGCTCAACTGCTTATTTACTATTTGGTACTGTATTGGCTAAATGGGGGGACAGTATTGCATATTGGGTAGGTACAACTCGTTCCAGTGCTGTAAAGACACAAATGGTAATAGGAAAATAGATGGCCGCTCCTAGTATTGATTATGCGCTTACTGCCATCGATATTATTAATGGGGGTGCTAACACTTTTGGGGCACCCTCTTTAGAAAGTGCATCTACCCCTACCAGTTACAGAGATGATCAACAAGGTACAGGGTGGTCCCAAAATGCGGGCGTTACTGGGCTATACGGCGCAAGATTAGCACTAGCAACTGCCAGCAGTGATTTTAGCGTAGCACGGTACGTGTGGTTTCAGTTAGCCTACGAATCCAGCAATATGCCGGCTTTTGTGGACACCCTAGCAAATGGGGGTATTCGTATCCTATTTGTAGATGGGGCAGGTAATTGGGCAAGATTTAATATTTTTGGCAGCGATACCTACGTTAGTACCACAACAAAAGGGGGGTTTCGTAGTTTCTCTAATTTAGGTACCACAAATACATCAGATTCTTCCCCTGTATGGGTTATAGACATAAATAGGACACCCGATGCTGAAAGCGGGACAGCGATAGATTGGACAGACGTAGACGTTTTAGAACTACATATAAATATCGCCTCCTCTAAATTATGCGATATATTCATAGGCAGATTGGGATCAGCGGATAGACCTGTTATTACTGCAGGTGAAGTTGCTAATCCAGGGACAATTGCATTATTTCCAGTAAATCAAGATAATTGGCCTAATGATGGGGACAACCCTCGTCTTTTTTCTAAATCGGAAGCCACCCATGTAGGCGCCAATACTACAACATACATGGTGCTCTACGGGTACGATATAGGGGACGGTACTACCCCTACGTACTATAGAGACACCCGAGTAGAGTTAGCATTCTATCCCTCCCGAGATGCGCAAGAAGCAGCAGGGACAGGTATAGAAGGGTATGGTGCAGCTTTTAATGGAGAAGATGGTGCCGTTGGTTATAATAGAAAATTACTAATAAACCAATCGGCAACATGTGATGTAGAGTTTTCGCAATTCTCCATATCTGGAGTGGACTCAGCGGGTGGAGAGTATGTATTAGAGATCATGGGGAATACTGCGGGTAGTTGTATTTTCGACACAGGTGCTGTGTTCCGTGCTAGTGAAATAATCTGCGCACATAGTATCTTTTCTGATGTTATCTTCCATGATGTAGAAACAGTAAGTATAAATACGGATTCTACAATTACAGACTGTACCTATCGTAACGCTTCCAGTGCTGCTACTGGGCTGACTATTACAAGTGCTGCAGGCGACTACTCCGCTATCACATGTGCAATACGTGCTAGTAATAGTGGTGATGATCTAACAATGGGTAGTGGAGGTGCTGGTACGTATGACCTAACGGGTATAACCGTAGAAGCAGGTCATACCCTTAAAATCCGTAATAACAGTGCTACTAATGCTATAACTGTACAAATTGATCCTAGCATTACTGCTAGTTCTACTACAGCAGGCGGTACAGTAACTATTGATAATAGTGTCAATTATACGGCTACGTTAAAAAGTAGTGTGTATCCTGTGGCCTATGTCATTTATGATGATGACGCGGCTGATCCACAGGAATTGGGTACAGAATTATTTCGAGATAACGCCCTTGCAGCCCAAGGAAGCTATGTATATCCTTCGGCTAAAGCCGGAGACGATATTGTTGTACGTGTAATCAAGTCAGGTTATCGTCCTAGCATACAAACGGTAACACTACCGGCAGCAGATTCAGATATACTAACCACACTTACGCCGGAGACAAACTAATGGCTGCAGCTACTTTTATTACCCGAGATAACTACACTACATTACTTAAACGCTCTACAGTAGGACGTGCAGGTACCCCTGATGGTAACGTATTCATCGATACGGCCAATGACCTAATTGAGTTAATTACGGTAGAAGAACTTGCTACAGTGGATCTAGGAAGCGGTGCAGAAGCAAACCCGCTTACAAATGCTACCAAAATACAAGCTTTGGCTTTGTATTTCTTCTTACTTCAAGAAGTGGAAGCAGATGCAACGTTACAACAATTCCGTACGTATATGGACGCTGTACCTAACCGCATGGGTAAGCTCGTTGGGGCTACCGCTTTCTTAAATGGCATTAAGTTATCGGACGGTGGTTCATTATCCAATGACCGTTTAAAAATTGGTGGGTCGGGGTTTACCGAATTTGCCGTGACAGGTGGGGGTAATACTTTAGAGGATCGTATTTACCATGGAACAAAATCTCTAGGTAATATCGATAGTGAGAGTCAACCGTTTTATCAAATAGTGGCTTCTCTTTCTGAATCCGATCGACAAGCAGCAGCACCGGTTAATTTTTCTAAAACAGGTGATGTGGATGAAGTGATCCAAACATTTGGTACCACAGCGAATGGGGATACTGGTGCAGGTACTGCAGATAACAAAGCAGCAGTATTAATACTAGGGGTTAGAACATTTGGTAGTGCTGTAGGTGAATTCACTAGTGTGGACGCTGGTGTTGCCGAATTAGGTGCGTATCAACAAGGATACGGTCTTAGTGAAGCGGTTGTTTCTGATCTTACAGGTATTTCTTCTACAGATGTATTTGGTGGAAGTCAAATTGCACCTTGGACAGGGGCAGGGCTTACACGTTTAGCTTCTCCACAAGTAGAATCAGGTTTCAATGAAGCAAATGGTAATTTTACTGATATTATTACTAATACTGGGGGAATGTCTCTTACCCAAGCGCGCGCATACATGGATATGCTCATGCAACAGGATACCGACCAGAACGCTAATACTGGTGTAACAGGTTCTTTCATTCCTAAGCGTGCTGCCCCCCTGTACACTATTAACTCTGCCGGTAAATTAGTAACCAGACAAGGGTTGTTTATAGATTCCATTCCTGCTGGGGATCAGCAAAGTGTTATTTTTACTGACGATGCGGGCGGAGCAAAAACTTACCCTTTTAATGTCGGTATTAATATTAAATTAAGTAGTACTTGGTTCAATGATGCTGCACCTTGGTTTCGTCTTATGTTTGACGATGGTGCAGGCGCCTTAGATTTTGATACCGCAACAGCAGTCACTGTCGAAGATGCAAGTGCCGTAGCTGTTTCTGGTAATGCTGGAGATGGGCGTATTGTGGCGGTATCGGATTATTATGAATTACGTATCTCGTTTGCATATGATACCAATACCCAAGCAGGCTTAAGTGCTGCAATAGATAAGACGCTGATTATGCGTGTAGGAGGTACTACAACCTCCAAAGAGCGTACCGTTACTATCCCTGTTACCCGTATAGCCACAATTAGCGTAGACGCCTCTACAGAAGCCGAGACGAACTAAAAGTGACAACTTCTATTCGAGCACAAAAAGTAGAAATCGACCTAGCTAAGTTAGGGGGTACCCAATGGGTGTCTGTGGATTTACAAAAAATTGAGTTAGATGCAGAAGGTGTGGTGTATTCCACAATTGACCGTGATGGTAGAATGTACCGAAAGATTGAAAAAGTAGCCACAGAATTGGCAACATTTACTGATCCTGTTACCGGACAAATCCACACTGTTAGTGTTGCAGGTATTGGTGCGGCTATAACAGTGGCTATAACTCAGTGGATGTTAGCAGATAATCCCACGGCGTCGTATGATCCTGTATTAGGCCGGGTGGTACTTAATGACCCAGTTAATTGATATTGATTTCGATACAAAACGTGCGTATTTACATGCAGATACTGTAACCAACGGTTTCGATATTATCGTGGCCTACGCAGAAATAAAGGCGTGGGTACAGGCCAATTATAAATCCGGGCAACAATACGCTCGTGTAATGGAAGCAGTAGGTAATATACCTAAAGGGGATGGTACATTCACCCCTCGGTATGGCTATGTGTTTTCTGGTTGGAGATTTGTACCCTACGATCTTGTAAGCCATGAGCTACAACTACTCGTGGAAATGATATCTGCTGATGGATTACGGGATCGTTTATTGTTTGATCGCACCCCTCTTGCACCCACTGTCACTGTAGACATTACCCCAGTATATGAGAAAATCGAGATACGTGAAGTAAATACCGGTAGTGGTCTTACAGGTGAACAGGCTACTCAACTATCTCAAGTGCCCTCTGCAGAGGCTAATGCAGACGCTCTGCTGGTACGTAACATAGATGGCGGTAGCAATACAGGTAGACAGGTTAAAAGTGCCTTAAAAGCTAATAGAAACAAGGTAGTTCGTACAGATAGCTTACTCACTGTGTACGAAGAGGATGATGTAACCGTAGCGTGGACTGCGGTGATCACCACAGGGGATTTAGGTACCATAGCAGAAATGGACCCGACATAATGTTTGGTTTCTTTGGAAGATTATTCTTTGGTAATGGCAGGAGAGGACCCCTTGTCCTCCCCCCTATCATTACTACGTATACTAAAAAGTATGCTAAAAAAGCGGCATTGTTCGTGGTAAATTATGCAAACTTACAAGACGCGTATACAATAGGGTACAGCGACAAACCTGTTTTAACTGAATATCCGGTAAAAAGTAGGGCAACTTGTACAGATTCTCCTGTTATTGCCAGTTTTAGGCAACGTGATTACTAACTAGGACAGTAATAATGGCTCAATTTCTACAGAATATTGTGTATAAGGGTAAAAACAACCCTGTAACAATTGATTACGAATTCAAAGGTGCATTTGCGACAGATGGTCTTGCCAATTTTACCGATATACAAGTGTTAATTGGGGAAGAAACGTACACTTTATTGTTAGATCCAACTAATATTGTGGTTAATAGTAATACGCAATTTGAGCTAATAATTGGGGTGGATACGACTTTAGCACCTGGAGCGTACCCTTTAACTGTTTTTGGGGTAGGTGTAGCATATCCAGAAGGCTTTGTATTGAACGAACCCGATGATGAATTAGGCAGAGTACATATAAAGCAGCTTTAACCCCTATACCAGCATACAGAGAGTCAGTTTGATGCAAGATATTGATATTGAAGAACAAGAAACTGAAGATACACAATCTGTGTATGCGTCAGAAAATATATTAGCGGATTGGGTCAATAAACCCACTGTAACTAAATTAAAACAGGATTTGACTCAAGCTACTAGCGCACACAACACACATGTGGCCAATGTGGGGCGTTGGTTGGATAATCTAAATGTTAAAGGATCTGCCCAAGTAAAAGCCCGGACAGGTAAAAGTAAAATTGTCCCTAAGCTAATTCGTAAACAAGCAGAATGGCGATATGCGGCATTAAGTGAACCTTTCTTATCCACTCAAGATATCTTTAAGCTATCCCCCGTTACCTGGGATGACAAAAAAAGCGCCGAGCAGAATCAACTTGTACTAAATAATCAGTTTAATACTAAGATAAATCGTACTAATTTTATTGATACATTCATACGTGCTGCTGTGGACGAAGGTACGGTAATCACCCGTGTGGGTTGGGATTACGAGGAAAAAATTGTAAAGGTAGAAGTCCCTGTATTTGAGTATGTACCTTCGCAAGACCCTAAAGTAATGGAACAGCACAAGCAAATTCACCAGCTTATGCAGGTCCAACCTGAGCAGTATAACGAGTTGCCTGAAGAACTCAGAAATGCCCATACTATTTTGATGGAACAAGGGACATTAGTTACTCCAGTAGTTAGAGGCACTGAAATAAAAGACGATATTATCGTACTAAAAAACCAGCCCACAGTAGAAGTATGTGACTACAACAATGTCATTGTTGACCCTACTTGTGCGGGTAACTTAGAGAAAGCTAATTTCATTATATTCAGTTTTGAAACAAGTCTGGCTGAACTAAAGAAAGACGGTAAATATACGAATCTAGAAACAATAGAAATCGAAGGCAGTTCGGTACTAAATACTCCAGACCATGCTGCAGTAGATGATACTAACTTCACGTTTAGCGATAAAGCACGTAAAAAGTTTGTTGCCTATGAGTACTGGGGTTTTTGGGATATTAATAAAGATGGCAACGTAGTTCCTATTGTGGCTACTTGGGTTAAAAACACAATGATACGTTTGGAAGAGAATCCTTTTCCAGATAAAAAGCACCCATTCGTTTCTGTGCAGTACTTACCTAAACGCCGTGAAGTATACGGTGAACCTGATGGTGAACTACTTGAAGATAACCAGAAAATAGTAGGTGCGGTCACTCGGGGTATCATTGATACCATGGCTCGCAGTGCTAATGGGCAAGTGGCTACCCGTAAAGACGCGTTAGATCTTACCAATAAGAGGCGTTTTGATAATGGGCTGGATTATGAGTTCAATGCCAATGTTGACCCTCGACAGGCATTTCATATGCATACCTACCCAGAGATACCTAAATCTGCTGAGTTCATGCTAAACCTTCAGAATGCTGAAGCAGAGTCTATTACGGGCGTTAAAGCGTTCACTGGGGGCATTAGCGGGCAGGCATTAGGAAATACCGCCACGGGCATAAGAGGTGCCTTAGACGCAACGAGTAAACGTGAGTTAGGTATCCTACGTAGGTTGTCAGATGGGATGAAAGCAATAGGGCGTAAGATCATATCTATGAACTCAGAATTTCTTTCTGATGTGGAAGTGGTACGTATCACTAATTCCCAATTCGTTGAAGTAAAGCGAGATGATCTTGCCGGTAAATTTGACATTGTACTGGATATAAGTACAGCAGAAACGGATAACCAAAAAGCCCAAGAATTAGCTTTCATGCTACAAACTATGGGTAACTCTATGGATTTTAATATTAGTAAGATTATCCTTATTGACATTGCCAAATTACGTAAAATGCCGGAATTAGCTAAGAAAATCGAAGAATACGAACCTCAACCTAATCCGTTGGTACAGGCTAAAGCGGAACTAGAAGTAGAACTGCTTAAAGCACAAGTACAAAATGAGTACGCTAAAGCTGAAGAAAATAAGATTGATGCTCAATATAAATTGGCCCGTATGGGTACCGAGACAGCTAAAGCACGTAATTTAGAGAGTAAATCTGATGCGCAAGATCTAGAGTTCGTGCATAAGCAAACCGGTGAAGACACTCGTAGGGAGATAGAAAAGAAAGATTTTGATCGTAAAGCTAACCTTGATTTGAAGGCAGCAGAGCATCTATTAAAAGGGCAAGAAGAAAACGTTGCATAATGCAACTAAAATAACGCTGTTATAATGTACAGTTTATAGTTACTATTACTACTGTTTTTACAACTATCTCACTTAGAGGACACACGTATGCAAGACCAAATAGAGCAAATTAACCTTAGTATTGACCAAGCCCGTGAATCTGTAATGCGTCGAGATGCATTGGATCGTTTGCGTAATACGCCCGATTTCAAGTTAATTGTGGAAGAGGGCTATTTTATCAATGAAGCCAGTAGACTAGTTTCCTTGAAAGCTGATCCCGAAATGGCACCAGAAGCGCATCAGAAACAAATAGATAACGCAATCATGGGTGTAAGTGCGCTTCGTCTCTACTTCCGTACTATTTACCAGTTAGGTAATATGTCGGAAAAATCTATAAAAGACGACGAAGCTACTCGGGATGAACTGTTAGCCGAGGAGGTGTGATATGCCCGCCTCTTCTGTTAATCCATTAAGTTTATCCGATGATGAATTGGATGACGCACTTTTAGCGGAACTTCAAAATGAAGATAAGGGTTCTGAAGAAGGCTCTATAGAAGGGGCGGACCCTGAAACAACCAATGATACCGATAGCACTGAAGAAACCACAGATGTAGAGGAAACCACAGAAGAATCTGCTTCCCAAGAAGAAGAAGACACTTCTGAGGAAACTGAAGAAGACACTGTAACTGCTGCCCCAGGTACTGCTCCTGAAGAGGAAGAAGGGGAAACTACTACTACTGATACTCCCGCAGAAACCGCTCCTACTGACGCAGCAGAAATAGATTATAAAGAGAATTACGAAGCTATCTTTAAGCCATTTAAAGCGAATGGTAAAGAAATGCAGGTAGACAATGTAGAAGACGTACGTAGTCTTATGCAAATGGGCGCTAATTACAATAAGAAAATGGCTGCATTAAAGCCTAATCTTAAGATAATGAAGATGTTAGAAAATAACGATCTGTTGGATTCAGATAGATTAAGTTATTTGATTGATTTAAACAAAAAGAACCCAGAGGCAATCAAGAAGCTTTTTAATGAAAGCGGCTTAGATCCTCTAGACTTAGATAATACAGGTAAAGATAATTATACCCCTACTGCTTACGATGTCAGTGACACTGAGGTAGAACTGGATCACGTGCTATCTGAACTTCAGAGCACAGATTCGTTTACTAAAACAATCGATATTATTGGCAACCAATGGGATCAAGTATCGAAAGATGCTATTGCAAAAGACCCCGGACTTATCCGCACCCTGAATGATCATGTGGGTACAGGTATTTACGATAAGGTAATTGCAGTAGTAGAAAGAGAACGTATGTTAGGTAGACTACAAGGTGTGTCTGACATACAAGCCTATGAACAGATCGGAAACCAGATCAATTCCCAAGGTGGTTTTGCATCTCCTAATACGGAGCAAAAGCAAAATACTTCTGCAGGTATATCTTTAACGAGTAATGTGAATAGAGCAAAACCCGTAATAGATCCTAAAATCCGTGATCGTAAGAAAGCGGCTGGATCTACAAAAACTGCTCCTGGTGCAGCGAAA
>Ga0070747_1001705_pt1 | contig 10656 bp, 6 predicted proteins | sample VirMetDEL_Mar_31_FD_77321 | JGI IMG/M metagenome (GOLD analysis project Ga0070747, IMG submission 77321) | Aqueous microbial communities from the Delaware River and Bay under freshwater to marine salinity gradient to study organic matter... | ecosystem: Environmental > Aquatic > Marine > Coastal ...
AGGCGGATTTTGTGAGCCGAGTGGACTGGGAATGTGTAATCGACCAAATCCCTCAATATGTTGTCATAATACACACAACTGTTGTAGATTGGGCGACTGTCCTAATGTGGAACACAGCGACCCAAATTGTCCAGCATTGTGTGCGCCTCAGTCTTGCAGTTCATATCTAAATGACTTAGGCTGGCCAAACAATGTGAACTTCCGAAGTGGAAGCACAAACAGTCCAGACTTTATTCCCTTTACAGAAAGATACACTTCAGCGCCAGGAAATGATTATAAGAAAGAAGTAGCAGAGCCTGGAACTTATTACTCTGTTGTGGTGGGTGGTTTTGGCGAAAAAGGTTCGCCTGAACACAGGTCAACCAACACTGGTTGTCAAAATGATAATGATTGCCCTGATGATAAATGTTGCGGACCGAGTGGTTGCGGTCCTTGTTTGGATTTATTGTGTTGTTGCATTTCACCAGATACTCCAGAAGAAGATATTCCAACCCAATGTCTAGACAATGACTGCTGGAAAGATGGCAGTTGTTGTAGTTGTGGACAGAGATGTCGTTGCCAAGAAATAGGTGGACAATGGGGTGAAGATTGCTATGGAGGTCCTCCTGGCGTTGGAGACGGAAACAATGAAAATTGTTTTGGTAGTTGTTGTTGTTGCGACAACGAAGCCAACGGTTTCAATTGCGAATGTTGCGTAGATGATGATTGTGGTCTTAATTCTTATTGTGCGACTGGTGGTTATTGTGAAGAAGAGCCAGTCCCAGGCTGTAGTTTTACCAATTGCCCGTGTATAGTAGGTCCGCAATGTGACAGTGGTTGCTGTAACTCAGGAAGATGTGGTATTTGCGACGAAGGCGAAGAATGTAACGGCAGTGATACTGATTGTGCAGATGGTCTTTGTTGCGACAATAGTATTTGTGTAGATTGTACCCGAGGTTGTTTGGGTGGATGTCCTGAAGGTGAATGTTGCTATGGAAGTACCTGCTTCCCCTGCGGAGGCGGTGATGGGCAATGTGGATGTGTTCCCGCTTGTCCCGGCGGAAACTGTGGTGACTGTATAGTCGGTGGTGTTCTAGGTTGTTGCGACCCAGGCGAAGTTTGTTGTGGTGGGAATGGTTGTTGTCCTGAAGGTAAATGCTGTGGTGGTAATGATTGTTGTACGGACATCGTAGACGAAAACGGAGTAACATACCAACAAGAATGTTGTGGTGGTAAGTGTTGCGGGTTTGGTACTACTGAGTGTTGCGGAGGAACAGATTGTTGTGACTTAGATGGTCCTACTCCCTGTTGTGTAAACGGAACTTGCGAACCCCTTTGTCCAGGCGAAGATTATTGTCCAGATGCAAGTCTTCTTTCTTGTAATGGTGGTTGTGGATGTGGTATTGGTAATGATGGTTTCCCCGAAAAATGTTGTGCTGGAAATTGTTGTGAAGGAGCGGTAGCGGGTGGTTGTTGTCCTTCGAATCTTCCAAGTGGTTGTCCCTGTGGACAAAATCGAGTTTGTTGTCCAGGCGCTGGTTGCTGTGATGTTGGAGAATTGTGTTGCAATGGTGCGTGTGTCAGTGAAGGTGATTGGCTCGAATGTTGTACAGATTTTGGTGGGAACGAATGTACCTTTGGTGACGTAACACTATGTTGCAATATTGACCTCGACGGAGATGGTGACATTGACATTCCTCCGACTTGTTGCGACGATGAATTCGGTGGACCTATATGTTGTGACAATTGCTGTGAACTTAAGTGCGGTGGTCATATATGTCAGCGTGCCCTCGAAACCAGTTGCGACGGAGATTGTGATGCTGATGGGTGTGACGATAGTGAACTCTGTAGTCTAATTGCTTGTTGCGGAAATACTGGTTATTGTGACCATTGTTGGTTAGACAGTGACAACTGGGATGGTTCACAAAGTTGGACTGGTGGTTGTGAATGTGGTTGTCAATCAGAAGAAACACAAGGAACACGACGAGACGGAATAAATTTCTGCTGTGCCGAAGATACTTCACCTTGCGGTGATATTTGTTGTGGAGACGATGAAAGATGTTGCACATTCGCAAATCCAGATGGAACATTCGTTGATGGATGCTGTCCGCAAAGTGATGGTCCTGAATGTTGCTGTTGGTCAACCGACTCTAATGGATTTGGATTCCAACCAGAATGTTGTAATGAGGCAACCGAAGGTTGCTGTAATGAAAGTTGCTACCAAAGACTAAAAGACTGGGACAATGATGGTGACTTAGAACTGTCCCCCTGTAATAACGAGTGTTCGAACTACAATCCAGACATCTGTGATTTTGCTTGTGGAGATTTGGATGATATCGAAAACTCAATATGTTGTCCTGATGATGGTCAACATTATTGTTGCGAAGGAGATGGCACTACGCCTTCTTGTTACAGTAGAGAGGAGTTTCCCGATGGGGAATGCTGTGCAGGTTACTGTTGCTCCGATGATTGTTGCGGTGGTTTCGAATGTGAATATACACACTGCGAATATGGTTGCTGTGGTGATTATAATTCTGACGGTTCGGCAATATGTAAGGATGCAAATGGAGACTGTCCTTGTCCTTGCGATGAACCTTGCGGTGAGCCTGGCAGTTGTGCCCCGTCCTGTCCCAATGGCGCCGAAGGTTGCTGTGATAATTTCGGCAGCGGTTGGATTTGTGACTCCTGCGATGAGTGTTTTTCGCAAGGCCCCGATTACGGTTATGTCTTGATAGATTGCGAGCCTCAGTGTTACAGGGCAGACTTGACTCCAAAACCCTGCCTGACTAACCAAGTTGATTGTCACCCAGAGTGTGGATGTACCCCACCCGAAGATGGTGCAGAGTGTTGCAGAAAGCAGTTTAGTTTGGTTGATGATGGGGACAACGGCTGTCTTGAACAGGCGAAATGTGACCTCCCCGAAGGTGGTCAGGGCGGTGTATGTTGTTCGTTTAGTCCTGCCTGGTGTGGTAAGATTTCGCCATATCTTCTTATGCCTTGCGTAGTGAATGGTAGGTGTGCAACACCGTGTAGTGATGGTACTTGTCCCACTACAGACACTTGTGCTTATTATCACGGTGGTCCTTGTCCGTGCGAGGACGATGGTGCAAGTTTCGGAGCGTGTTCAGGGTTGTCGGACGGCAATTTAAAGTCTGGAGGGGACACTACTCCTCCGCCAAGAATCAACCCATTAAATAATACTGTTACAGGTCAAGACAGGAATCCATATGCAAAGGCGGCGGTCAAAGGATTTGAAACTGTTCAAGACGTACCTCTAGCAAGACCATTGCGAGCAAGAGAAACAACAATCAAAACACAGTTCCAGATTTTGAACTTTGTTGCGGATGAAGGATTGAAGACAGAAGTTCGAACAGAAATTGAAAGTAGATTTAGTACTCAGTTGACTGCTGGTACATTTACTCCGAAATTTGCGTCTTCTTCCAATTATTCCGAATCGAAATCTCGGGTATCTGTATCCGAAAAGAAAAGAGGTTCAAAGAAACTTGGCGAAGCAGGCGCACAGGTAGAGGGTATTGACGCAGAAACAATTAAGGGTACTATTACTACAACTACGTTGTCAGATGGTACACTCGGAAAAACAATTCAGATATCTTTTGTTTCTGGTTCGAACATTCGTCTTGATACGAACGAAGCAGGTAACATTATTCGAATTAGTGTTGATGACTTAAATGTAAATGAACTTCTTGATGTTTCGTATAAGAATCTCGCAAACGGAAATACACTAAGAAGAGGTGCAGGGGACACTTGGGGTAAGAGTACATACTTCCCAGAAGGACCTACAGGTGCGACTGGTTCTGCCCCTACTTCTATTACTGGTGGTGTCGAACACGGTGTCATAGTTAACATTGATGGTGTAGCAACTGTTGATGCAGGACTCAAGTTTGACGGAGTTAATACTTTTGATGTTGGTGCGGCTTCCAGACCAGCACATTTCAATAGTGGAATTAGTGCAGGTGCAGAAAGCAACTTCAACGACAATGAGTTCCAAGCGGCACAGTTCCTAGATACGGCGGAAGGAGCATCTGGTTCTTATCTGTTCACTCCAGGCACACCATTAAACGTGGCCGTTGTTAATTTCAATGATGGTCCTGTTCAATACGTTACAGCGACAGCGGGTGGTGCTGGTGCGACTGCTATCCTTCCACTATTGAATACGGCAGCGACTGGAGAAGTAAAGAGTGTAACATTAATTATTACGAATGGCGGATTGTTCTCTCAAAGTGATTTAGTAGCGAATCAGAAGTGGGCGGGTGGTTCTCAACCAACACTTTCAAATAGTGGAATAGATATCATATCAATTATGAATGTAAATGATGGAAGTGATTTTGGTTTCAACTATTGCTTCCAAAACGGAACAGGAATGGCATAATGTTAGGTATTGCAAGAAGAGCATCAACAGCAGACATAAGACTAATCTCTACCACCGAGATAACATCGACTGGTACTCAAAGTTATAGCATTCCCACAGGAACTCAATATGTTGAAATTGAGATGTGGGGTGGTGGTGGTGGCGGTGGAGCAGGACACACTACGTCTGGTGGTAAAGGTGGAGGGGTAAATCACTTCCGAGGTGGTGCAGGCGGTGGTGGTTCCTATGTCAAACATAAACTTACTGGGGTTCAATCATATCCAGGCGGTTCGATTGCATTTACTGTCGGTGCAGGAGGCGCAGGTTCAAATAGTTCTGATGGTGCTAATGGTACTTCATCAACTTTGAATACTATAAGCACATCGGGAGGAGCGACAACATCCATTTCAGGACCAGTGGCAGACCACGGTAATGCTGGAAAAAGAGGCGGTCAACTTGGTTCGGGTAGTCAGGGGGGAGATGCATCAGGCGGAAACATCACAAATACCGATGGTACTAATGGTGGCGCCCATACTGCTTTTGCATCTGGTGCGGCAATCAATGGTGGTGATGGTGGTGCCGCTGGAAACGGTGGTGCTGGTGGTGATGGTGGTCACGCCGCCTCTAGTGACGGTGCGCCAGTCCTCGACGGTGCAGATGGAACAGTACCAGGCGGTGGTGGAGGTGGTGGTGCTTCCAGTTGTACTGGAGTTTGTCCACACGGTGGTGTAGGTTATGGTGGAGATGGAGCAAACGGTAAAATAATTGTCAAGGCTTACGGAAAATAAGGAGAGAGGTATGCCTCCAGCACACAGAAAAGGAGATATTTGCACGGGTCACGGATGCTTTCCGCCAAGACCATCGGTGCAGGGTTCTCCAAATGTTTTCACAAATGCAATTCCACAACACAGACTAACTGATGCGTGGGCGGCACACTGTTGTGCTATTCCTTGTCACCCTTCTGTTCTTTGTGCAGGTTCACCAACCGTGTTTGTAAACACATTGGCGATGGCAAGAAAGGGTGACCCAGTATGTTGTGGTTCTGCTTGTGCAACGCACTCACCCAATGTTTTTGCTAATGGACCTTGATTAGTTTTATACATATAGGGTACTTTAATCGAAAAATACGGGACTATAAATGGTAGATAATACGGTAGAGGGTATTGATATATTCGGCTCTTGGGTTGAAGCGGGAATGGTGTTGGCCGCTGTTGGGGCAGGTATCCTTCTTGGTTATCCGATGATTAAGTCATTTCTTAACAAAAGAAAAGACAACAAATCTATATGGAAAGAACTTCCAACCTCCAATAGTTTTGTAAATCTTCACACCAAAGTACACGAACATCTCACAGAACTCAGAGTACTCGGAGATGCAGGAAGGTCACAGGTTGTTCAGTTTCATAATGGCGGAAAGTTCATTGATGGTTCTTCAATGAAAAGATTTTCACTCACCCACGAATCCTGTAGAAGTGGAGTATCAGAAACCAGACACACACGACAAGATGTAATACTTACAATGTTTGGCGAAATGCTTGAACTTGTAACAGCAGATGACGGTACACCCGTATTAACCTCAAAACTCCCCGACTGCCATTTCAAAAGACATCTTGAATCCAACAGTGTTATATTGTTTTCACTGGTTCCCATACGCAATGCAAATGGAATGAGTGTGATTGGATGTCTGTCCATAGAATGGTGTTCTTGGGTGAAAGCAGATGCAGTTGTAGAAGAAGATATCGTTCCAATGATAAGAGAAAAACGAAGATATATCGAGGCTGAGTTGGCTGCTCAGACTACATAAGTATATGGCTAAGCAAAAAAGATATTCTGACTTGGACTTAGACTTCCTCACTCATCCAGTGACGGGAGATATTTCGTTTAAATACGATGCCGAAGCAGTAAAGAGGTCTGTTCGAAATTTGGTATTTATGGGGATTCACGAAAAACCGTTCCACCCAGAAATTAGGTCAGAAGTTAGACAACTACTCTTTGAAAATTTCACTCCTATCATTGCTTTTGAGATTCAAAAAGAAATCGAAGACATCCTAAAAGACCACGAACCAAGAGCAAGAGTAGATGAGGTTGTAGTTGTAGAAAACCAAGATGCAAATCGACTTGATGTAACAATTCGTTTTAGGGTAATTGGTATGCCAGACGAAAGAATAGAATTAGAACTACCTCTAGAGAGGATACGATAATGGCAGATAAATTCAACGCTAAACTTTCTGTTTCAGACTTAGACTTCGATTCAATCAAGTCTAATCTCAAAACATATCTTGCTACTCAAGACCAATTCAAAGACATTAACTTTGAGGGAGCAGGCATCAACATTCTGATGGACTTGCTCGCATACAACACTCACTACCAAGGATTCTATACGAATATGGTAGCGAATGAAATGTTCTTAGATAGTGCAATCAAAAGAGATTCGATTGTTTCTCTGGCAAAACATCTTGGCTATACACCACGCTCAGTGACTGCTCCAACAGTAACTGTAGATGTATATACAGCGGGTGCTTCTCTAACAGATAGTGTAGAATACGGAGACATTATCAAAGGAACTCAAGGTGACACCAGTTACGATTTTTCGGTAATGTCATCTGTGGGTTACACACTTGATTCTGCTGGAGCAACTTACGCACCAAATGTCACACTGAAACAGGGAAAGATTGAAACACAAACTTACATCTTTGATGACAGAACTTCCTCCAAGTATGTCATTCCTGCGGTAGCAGATACTTCAACTCTTACCGTTCGTGTTCAAACTTCTACAGACGATAACACTGGATATGCAGATGCTTGGACACTCGCTGATAATCTAAACACCGTAGCAAAAACAGACAAAGCGTTTCACGTTCAAGAAATTGATGAAGGTGAATTTGAAGTATATTTTGGCGATAATATCGTAGGAAAAAAACCAGACAATGGCAATGTACTCATTCTTCAGTACCTGAACACCAAAGGCACAGAAGCAAATGGTGTTGGTAGTGCCGATAAAGAGGGAGCAAGAGTATTTTCTCTTTCAGATTCAACCGTTAAGGTATTGTCTGCCGCCGCTGGTGGTGCAGACGCAGAATCTACTAAGTCGATTAAATTCTATGCACCAAAAACTTATTCAGCACAGGATAGGTCGGTAACATCAAAAGACTATGAAGCACTTGTTATTCGTGATTATGCTGACATCGAATCTGTTTACGTCTGGGGTGGAGAAGACAATGACCCACCAGAGTATGGAAAAGTTTTCTTATCCATTAAGCCATTGAGTGGTCTTACTATTGACGAAACAAAGAAACAAGAAATTATTGATGACATCATCAAGAAAAGTAACGTAGTAACTGTTCGTCCTGAAATTGTTGACCCTGATTATCTTTTCCTTTTGGTTGAAAGTAAATTAGTATACGACAGAAGTCAAACAGTTCTTGGAGCAGAGTCCATTATGGGACTGGTTCGAACCTCAATATTAGACTATATTGATAACGACCTAGAAAAGTTTGACAAAGACTTGTATTTCTCTAAACTAACAAAGTTAATGGACGAAGCAAGTGATTCTTTGGTGGGTAACGATACCACAATCAAACTACAAAGAAGATTTGTTCCCAGACTAAATGCAACTGCAAACTATAAGATTGAATTTGGAAATCCAATTCATCACCCACACGATGGTCATATGAGTGGAGTTGTTATGAGTACTGGATTCTCATATAAAGACGATGATAATAACGTATTCACTGGTTATCTTCAAGATGATGGATATGGAAACATTGAAATGTGGAAAGTTGGTACAAATGGCGAAAAGATTATGGTGTACTCTGGAACCAACGCAGTAGGTACGGTAAACTATGAAACAGGTTTAGTTGAAATGACAGAATTTAGACCGATTGCATTTATTGCCGATTCAAATATCAAAATCAACGTACAACTTGCTGACAAAAATGTGTTTGCGTCGAGAAGCAGAATTCTGACCATTGACGGTAATGACCCACAAGCAATTTCATTATCGATTCAAGACAAGGCAAGTGCAGGGGGAACTTCAAGAAGTAGTAGTTCTGGTACTAGCAGTTCGAGTAGTAGCAGTTCGAGTAGTAGTTCTGGTACTAGCAGTTCAAGTAGCGGCTATTGAGGAGAAATGAATGAGTCTATCATTAATACTCAATTCAACTAATACCACAGCAGAAACAACACTATCCGCTCTTACGACGAAACCAGATAGTATTGTCTCTGTCTCTGCTTTGATTGCAGAGCAACTCCCCAGTTTTGTACGTCAAGACCACACCAGATTAACAGAATTTATGGAAGCATATTATGAATGGATGGAACAGAAAAGTGGTACTGTTTATAGTACTGCTGTTCTTCAAGACTATTCTGATATCGACACAAGTATAAGCGATTTCATTTCTCACTTCAGAAATCAGTACTTAGAAAATTTTCCTGTTCGTCTTGCATACGACCAAAAAACAAAATCAGCAGTAGACGAAAAGAGACTACTCAAAAGAATCAAAGAATTCTACAGAGCAAAGGGAACAGAAAAGGCTTACAAATTACTTTTTCGAATTCTTCACGACACAGAAATTGTTCAATTCTATTATCCACAAACAGATATTGTTAAGTCCTCGTCGGGTGTTTGGATTACTGATAAATCTTTAAAGGTTTCGTTTACTAATCCCGAAATATGGAATATCAAAGACAAAACAATAACACAAACAGAAAGTGGACAGTTCATCGGAAGTGGTATTGTAAGAGATATAAAACAATACAACACTTCAAATGCAAGTGTAGCAGAATTGTTTATTGATGAGATAAATGGAGAATTTAGAACAGACAGAATTACAATAGAGGTTGGTGGTAATACCGCTTCGTTTACTGAAAGTGTATTTCCTGTTGTAACTGGAATCGAACCAACTATAACAAAAGGTCCTACTGGTGCAACCCAATCAGGTTTGTATTATGCAGTAGGGGAAAAAATTTCCGTGCTTACTGGAACAGGTGGACAGGGAGCGATTGCGGAAGTTTCAAGAATTAATGGTCAGGGCGGAATACTATCTGTAAAGGTAGTAGATTCTGGAATTGGATATCTTCCAACTGATACTCTAACATTTCAAATTGATACTGTTTCGGGAACAGGGGCAGGTCTTACCGCTTCATTTGGCGCGGTAACGAATTATCCTGGCTATTATTTTGGTTCTGCGGGACAAGCAAGTGCAAACAAGAAACTGTTTGATAATAGATTCTACCAAGACTTCTCATACGAAATCAAAACAAGCATTGCACTTCAGACATACAAAAAAGAAGTTCTGAATCTGATTCACCCCGCAGGAACGAAACTGTTCAATCAGATGCTGATGAAAAATATTCACAATGTAGAAAATAGATGGAAGACAAGTGCAAGACCATTTGAGATTTCTGTTCTCGGTCATTATACACCATATACATTTAATACAACAGAAAACCTAAGGCACAACTCTAACAATATTGATTGCTATCCCTTTGGATACAACCCAACCAATGCACTTGCAAATGAAGGTGCTACACTTTCTAATCAAGATGGTCATACTGGTTATGGGGCAAGAACAAGTCAGTGGTTTGGACAAGTATATAATGACTGGGCAGGAAGGACTGCACAGAGTGATTCTGTAGTAGCAGGAATGACTTTCGCATTTACTTTGGGTTCTTCTGGTGAGGCGGGTTCGATATCTGGAGGAACTTGGGCGGCAGGGTCAACAACACAATCCTGTTCAGGACCTATGTTCGAAGGTAGTCAGGGAGTATTCCTAATTACTCACATTGGAACAGCAGGTGCGTCTGCGGCTTATGCTTTTGTTGGAACAGCGGACGCAGGAACATTTGATGAAGGTGGTTCATATTGGGTAATTTATCCTCATCCAAACATCAGAGGTATTACAGGTTCGACTGCTGGATGTAAATTCTCAGAAGTTGAAATGAATGGTTTCTTCTATATTGATGTAAGTGGACCAACAGGTGCAGGTGGTGGTATCGTTACCAAGGAAAATTCATTTACTATGCAACCAAATAGAGTGTCTCCGTATATCGGATTCTAACTAACTTAGATATATACTAAGAGGAAAAACTATGGCAGTAACAGGCGACAACTCAACTTTCAAAGCAGGACTCAGAAGACATATTGTGGATTCTTTGTCTTCTAAATTTGACTTTGACTCAAGAGACAAGTTCTTCTTGTTTGTTGGTAAGGTGGCTGGCTGGACTGCCGGTGGTACATTTGGTTCCATTGATGATACTAGAAGCGAAGACCTTGAAATCAATCGCAACATTGTCGGTATGAAACAAATCGA
>Ga0070747_1001706_pt1 | contig 10653 bp, 21 predicted proteins | sample VirMetDEL_Mar_31_FD_77321 | JGI IMG/M metagenome (GOLD analysis project Ga0070747, IMG submission 77321) | Aqueous microbial communities from the Delaware River and Bay under freshwater to marine salinity gradient to study organic matter... | ecosystem: Environmental > Aquatic > Marine > Coastal...
GCTGCTAATGTCATTAGCACACGAGGAAAGGATAAGAATGACCAAGACAGACAGAGCACTGGCCCAAGATTTTGGGGCGGGCGTCGACAGCGGTCAATTGTTGATAATTGACCCTGGCTATTTGAGGAACGAGGGCATCACTGATACGCAGTACTACAGCATCATGGATGCGACTATTGCGAGGGATTGTGGGACTTGTTTTAATCCGTTGCCGTTGAGGTCTGATGAGCCGTTGATGAGTACGGAGAACTATCTAGGTTTTGCGTTTGCTACTGGCCGCGATGGGCATTTCCCTATTACGGTTAAGAGAAATGAAGTGGGTGAGATCACGAAGGTGATTATCAACGTAAGAAGTGAAGAGGGATCATGAGCATCTATAAGAAATACACTTTGCTAGTTCACGAAGGTGACGAAGGCGTTATGAACGCAACGACACTGCAAAATATTCTGAATCTTTATTTCCAAGGTGATCTTGCCAACGAAGAAGATTTTTATGCGAAATGGGGATCTAACAGGGTCCTTGACGTGACATCGGAAGAGGTTGATGGGCCATCGCTTGGCTAGACCGATAAGGTAAGAACGTAACCTTAATAGGTAACGTGTAGAGCGGGCCTCCCTTCGGGGAGGCCTTCTCGCTTTTTACTCCTCGAGCATGCAGCCACAACCGCCGAACTCGAGGAGGTCCAACTGTTCAGTGTCTTCAGCAAACAGTCTTTCTCTGAATGTCTTCAAGGTCATCGGCTTTGTCTGGCCCCCGCGTCGATCTCGGAGTATCGCCACATCTGCATCGAGGTGATGCCTAAGCTCTTGTTCTTTCGCTTCCCATTGGGCGTACACGTCGGGAATCTTTTCGAGTGCCCACTTAAGGTGGCCGTGGCCTGCTCTGACGCATAGCCCTCCGCAGTTATTGTGAGGGGCTCCGAGGTCGTAGAGCCTGGGTTGTTTGATGCCCATGAGGTCTAGGTGTGAGGCGGCTTCTTCTTTGTCTGCTACTGGGTCCCATAGAAGAGGGAAGTCGACGTGGTACGGCTCCCACAGTTTGGGTATCCGTTCGGCTCGATGAGCCTCCGTCCAATCGATACCGAAATGTAGAGTTGTTTCGCTAGGTTCGTAAAACTCTTTGATGTGGCGCGCACTGATTTCTTGTTTGAGGACTCGAGAGCAAACTGGGACACGATTGTTCCCCAGAAACTTGTTATCTCTGAACACCTCCCAGATGTCTCGGCCGTCGGAGAGCTCCACAAGTGGGAGGTCTAGTTGTGAGGCGGTTTCTCGGAGGAACCTGTAGAGGTCTGCGTCTTCGGTCTTGGTGTCAGAGAACATGAGCACAATGTTCGAGTCGGGATATTTTTCTTTCACTCTGATTGCTGCAAGGAAACTGGCTTTTCCACCCGAGTACATCACTACATGATCCATCACCGACAGGTGTTGCCTGTCCCATAAACTATTGCGTCATCGGTATAAGACCATTACACTGCTTATATACCTAGCATGAGGGGCATGTGTGACAAAGTTTGAGGTAGTTCAACAGCCAGTGTTCGCAGGAGCGGGCACCACGATAGGTGGCTGGGCCATCACGGAAGAAGGAGTGATGCGCGGCTGGCAGCGCGATAAAGAAGCAGCAGAAGAGTTCGCCAGGTGCCTCGAGGAAGAAGACAGTAAATGAACTCTTTGCATGGGACCCAAGCAAGATGGGAAGAGAATTGCCGTTGTGGCTTATGCCAGACCGCTCATAGAAGTTACATGAACTCACAACGCCGTAAAGGCATTTATCGCGTTAATCATCATGCGAGAAACTCGACAGAGTCCACTCAGCCTCGGAAAGAACGATTCCAAAAAGATTTGCAACTGACAGCCCAACCTGACTGCCTCACGAAGGAACAGTTCATGAAAGCCAGGGGATACGTATGATCGGTTGCACTGAACCTTGGATTATGCATTTCTTTTTTTGGATCATCATCCCGATGGCGATCATCGGACTATTCGCCACCAGCGTTTACATGTACGCCGAAAATAGAAGAGAGCAACAAAGACCTCCCTCATATTTAAGACCTAGGTGTCATCACTGCGATATAACGTTCTCCGAGTTTGAGTGGCGTCACCGCCACACAAATTTGCTGGGCGAAGACGTTCACGCCAATTGTTGCGACGCTAAAGATTGTGTGGCGATTCCTTATGAACGATGACAACGATCTTGGGTTGTTCTCTCTCCATCCGTCCCTCGGTGGGGAGAGAACTCCCATCTCTCAAAAAGAAATACTGACCTCAATTGCTGATCAGTTTCAGACGCTCGGGTTTCTCGCATCGCAGCAAGAAGAAACATTTCAGAAGATCAGTTTCTTAATTGCTGATTTAATGCGCGAGGAAATTAGCGAAGAGGAACTACCATCAAATGTGATCCCGTTCAGGAGCCGCAATGAATTTTAAAGAAGCCCAACGAGCTATCAACAAAATCGACCGATGGATAACAGACGAGTTTGATGACAACCCACTCGAGCAGCTACGTATCGCGTCCCAGATGGTCGACGTAGTATCCGAACTCCGATCAACAGTAGCTATGACACGCGTCCACGCAGTGAGCCAACTCGGACACATGTCAGACATCGATTTAGCGAACGAATGCGGAGTGCATCGATCAAACATTTACCGCCTGAAGAAATCTGCAGGCGTCGCTGGCCTCGTCGAAGGAGCGCAACGACGCATCGACGGGCAGCAGCGATACAGCGACACAGCAGCGACACCAAGCTAAGCATCTAAGCAGTCAGCGTTTCCCTACACAACGGAGTTGTGTGTGCGGATGATCTACACATTTTAAATCGTTTGCTGTATGCTTGACATTAGAGGGAAATGTGGAGAGTCTCCGCAGAGGAGGGGGTCACAGGTTCGAGTCCTGTAGCGCCCACAATCTGCTGTTTTTCTTTTTTCTCTCGTTGACCAATTCCCGAGGGAGAATTTTATGGATCAGTTATCGAGGTCGGTGAGCGCTGAAGCGCTTGTTGACGAATATTTATTGCAAAGGAAACGGCGCACTGAGGCGACCGATGCGACGATGCATTCGTTGAAACATGTGCTGAAACATTGGGTGCTGTTTGATGCTAATCATTTGGCGCCGACAGATGAGTCGATGGTTGAGTTTGCTTATCGTCGTCGAAGGAACGGTGCTCCTTCTTCGTACACGATTAAGAATCATTTGAATGTGCTGCGCTCTTTTTATAATTGGGCGTACAGGTATGAGAAGCTGGAAAAAGATTTCGGCGTTCGTTTGAAAGATGCTATTCCTAAGATCAATGAGCGGTTGAAACGTTGGGTAGAGAAGGACGAGTTTTATTCTTTGCCGTTTGATTCTTTTAAGCCTGAGTTGAAGTTGGCTTTAGGGCTTGGCTGGTTCAATGGGCTTCGAGCCCATGAGATCATGAAACTTAAAACGTTTCATGTTGCTGGGGATCGTTTGAATGTGGAGCGGAAGCGGACTCGGCGGGGTGAGGAGAAGGCCAGTTATCCTTGGCGTGCTGCTGGGCAGTTCCTAGCGCATCGTCATGGTAACCCGAAGTTTTGGTTTGATTTCCAGGAGTTGATGGATGAGGCGCAGCATCGGAAGGGTCATTTGATTGCTGCGAATCCTAATGGGGGTGAGCCTGAGTCGACTCGCAGGTTGCAGGGTTTCTATTGGAATCCTGATGGGTGGGTTTCTCAGGGCAGGAATGACAGTTCGTTGCCTTTCACTCCTCATGATTTGCGTCATTCGTTTGGGCATAACTGTTATCAGGCGGGGTTGCCTATTGAGAAGGTCTCTTCTTTGATGGGTCATTCTGATGTTAAAACGACGACCACTTACTATGTGGATTTGAGTGAAGGTTTGGAAGAATTTCTCTTGGAAGGAATCTCAGCGTGACAGACGACAATGATGCTAAGGTCAATCGCATTATGAATACGTCAGTGGGGAAATTTTTAACTTTGGGGGCAGCATTGCGAATTTTTAGGAAGGAGACTTTGCGAGAGACTACTTCTGAGTTGGCTCGCCGCATGGATATTCCTTGGGGCACTTATATTCGTATCGAGCGTGATGAGGCCGATTACAGGAAGTACTTGCCTGCCTTGAGAAGTGTCGGTTTTTCGGTCGAGCGGTATTTGGAGCCGCAGGCTGCTCATTCGATTCCTTTGCAAGAAATCTTGACCCAAAAACTGGTGGAGAATCGCCAACTGATTGATGAGGGTCAGCAAGATATAGCTGCGATGGATCGGATTACTGCAAGAATTTTGAAGGAGGAAACTAATGCAAACGATTAAAACTGATGAATTGGAACGGCGGGTACATAAAAGCGAAGTTATTATCAGATCGGGCATCGATAACTGGTCGGAGCGAGCAGGCACCTTGTTCGGGAATTCGATGGTGATTGAAATCTGCTATCAAGAATCAACTGATCGGGTTTTATATACGAACGCTGCGCTTAGTAAAGATCTGAAAGAGCTCTTTCGGACGGGTAAGTTGTATGTCTCTGACATGCAGGAAACTCGCGATAAAACTTTTTTGAATGGAGAGTCGAGGGCTCAAGCGAATAGAACTGTTGAGGCTGTCGTATATCCGATTCAAGACAAATTCCGTGCGGTGCTTTTACGCCGTTTTGGAAGCGATGTTGTCTATGGGTTTGGCGCCGATGTTGAACGTCAAGACTTCGACAAGATTGTTAACCGATGCAAGAAGTTTAATCATTCCATGATCGAGTATGAGGAGACTACGGCAGCGGTCCATACGACTCCGACGTACTCTGACGTGGACACTGTTGAAGTTATGGAAATGATCATTTCTTTATTTCAGGCTGTCATCCCATCTGTCGATGGGCTTCTCGAGCCAGAAATTAACGAGAATATAGCAAAGCTTGAAAGACTCATTGAGAGGAGTATCCGTGGTCGAGTTTAAAGAACTAATTGAAAAATTATCGAACAAAACCGATAAAGCAATTTACTCGTTACCTGACAAAGATTTGAAGCAGTATGCGATTGCTTTGTATCTGGATGAGGCACCGATCGACGTAGTTTTGAGACGTACAGGTCTCTCTAGGACCAGGTTCTATAACGCGTTGAGACGAGCAGGGATTAACCCTAATAGGCAGGGCACACCTCTGGCCGCTCGAACTGACGAGCTTGAGAAGACTGCTTTCTCTGAATTGGCTAAAGCCAATCAAGAGATTGGCAAGTTGAGATACAAGATTGAGATGCTGGAGCAAGAATTGAAAGCATTTAAATAATCGTTACAGATCGGCACATGTCATTGACAGATACTTGACAACTCGTTAGAATCTACTTGCGTAGACAACGCTAGGACGGCCACCCCCGATGGGTGGCCTTCCGCTTTTTACAGCTAGAACTGTACGCCGAGAGCAGCTAGCGCTAGCGCGAGCCCAGGTCAGGGGACTGTCCCACCCTCTAATTATGTTTAATGCTAGACACACTAGCTTAGTAACGGTAACGTTACAGTTGAGGACATAATGCAGAAACCGAAACACATACATAGCTTCAGACAATCATTCTTGAATGATGTCTGGAAGTGCCCCGAGTATGCGAGAAGGAAGCATGCTGGGATTGTTGATGAACAAAACAATTCGGATTTCGTTCGAGGTAATTCTGTTCACAACACGATTGAGGCATTCGGTTTGGAATGGATGCATTCAAATACTCAGATGCCTTTGAGCACTGTCCTCGAGTTGGGTGAGCGTTGCTTCGAGGAAGAGTCAGCAATTCCTGACACGAAATGGCGAGCGAAACCTGAAGCTATCTTGGAGCAAATTAGTCAACGTCTCAACGTTTGGTACGACCAGGTTTTGCCGATTCTTAATCGGCCGAGCAGCGTCGAACAGAAGTTCAAAGTTTTGGCGTACGAAGATGATGATCGGAAGATTTATTTCAGTGGCACTCCCGACTGGGTGGAGGGCACGCCAGGAGATCCTGATGCGAGGATCATTGATTGGAAAAACCCGAAGGGTGCTCCTCGAGATGAGTGGATCTATCGCCGTTCCAATCTTCAATCGAATGTTTACTCGTTCGCATTGCAGATAGATAACTTCAGTCTCTGCCATTTAACGAATAAGCCTGAGCCGACTTGGATTCATATGGGCCGTCAAGGCCAGGAGCATCAGGCACTCATAGCGATGTGTCTGAACCTGGCTTACACCCTTGAAGCTAATTTGCCTGCGCTTCCGCAGCAATGGGATTCCTGGTTCTGTTCGCAGGACTGGTGCCCTGCCTGGGCTGATTGCCGAGGACGCTATCTGACTGCGGACGTCGAAACATATGGCCGACCTATTGATCGTAAAAAAAATAAGAAAGAAATGGAGAAAGTATGAATAGAGAAAATTCGATTGTTCGCCAGACGGCGGGCAAAATAACTGGGGAGATCCTGCATGGGCATGGCCCTGAGTTCGTCAGGAACGGCGACTTCTACGAAATTTTGGAGGCAGTGTATTCGGCTCTTCTTGATATTGATTCGGAGCAAGAAAAAAGCGCTCCAAGTCTTGCACCGCCACTTTCCATCGTTCCTTCTGCTCCCTTAGCTACGGCTCCAGCGCCTGTAACTTTGCCGAGCGGTGCCACGTCCAAGTATCAAGATAAATGGGATTTCCTTTATAACAATCCTAAATCTGGATTCGACAATTGGGGAGATTCAAGAGCTAAGAGTGGTGGGGGTCGTGGCCCAGATTTCAGAATCAAAAAGACTTCGACCCAGTTCGCCGATGAAGGTCTTTGGGGCGACTCGATGCCAACATCATTCAACACCCCTCAAGGGCTGCAAGCTTATGCGGATGAAACTGAAGCGGTTAACGCTCTCAGAGGTTTAATGCGAGCATCCGCCTAAAAAGATGGAGGCACCTTCTCTGATCTCGCCACTCGAGATCGCATCATTGATTTCCGAAAGGAACTCAAGTACTAGTGATGCGTCTTCCTCTTCCCGAGTGGGATTGACCGAGTCAGAGTCGGTGCCCGAATTTAAACTGATAGAACCTACTGCCAGCGCGGTTGAGTCTTGGATCGATTATGCGACCAACCCTCAAGCGCGTTGGCATTTGGGTTTAACCAGGCTCGATTTGATGACTCGTGGATTAGGGCGAGGGGAAGTCGCATTGTTCTTCGGTCGCAGCCACATGGGTAAGAGTCAAGTTGTTTTTAATGCTGTAGTGAATTCTTTGCTAGGCAACGACGAAGCTCGCATACTTATTTATAGCCCTGACGAGCCGAGAGAATTAATCGTCGCGAAACTGTACAGCCTGATGTTCGGACTTAACAGCGGTTTGGTTGAGCAAAAGATGAGAGAGGGAGACCCTCCGCTTGTCGCTCACATTAAAGAACTCGCAGAGCCAGGCGGGTATTTAGATAAAGTTTTAATTTATGATGCATCCCCAAGCTTTGAGGAGATGCACCATGTGCTGGCTGAGGCGGAAACTTATTGGAAGATGCCTGCCACATTGGCAGTGGCTGATTATTTGGAATTGTTTGGTGGGGCGGGGGCGTCTGACTCCCAAGGAGTCATAGCCAAAGCTCAAGGGATGAAAATTTGGGCCAAGCAAGCAGACATCCCTTTAGTTCTCATTCATCAGCAAGGACGGTCGGGGGCAGTTGGCGAAGCGTCAGGGTTGTACTCCTCAAGATTCGGTGGGGAACAAGAAGCAATCTTCGCGTACGAAATTTATAGGCAACGTGACCGAACGGATTTGACGGCCGCTGAGAAACGCTGGCATGAGAACTCAATCAACATAAATTTGGTTAAAAATAAACGCGGGAATTTACGGGACGACCTCACATATTACATCGACCCAGACACTGGCCGCATATGCGAATATACGCAAGATCTTGAGCCGATCTGATGTCGTCCGAAATTGTGCATCGGTTCGCTGAACTACACCAAGGGGGAGGTGTCGCTGACGCTGGCGATAACTTCCGACCCAGGAAAGATCCGAACGGGAACCCAACAGGGTTCCAAGGTGACGCCTATCTGACGTACATCAACGAACACCTTTACGGGGAAGACCCACTAGGTGTTTACCCCCTAATAGGAGACCCACCAACAGTGATGTGGGGTGCGATCGATTGGGACATCGGAGACGAATACTCACTGATTCATGCAGCGAACGTGACCGAAGTTTTGAAGCAACAAAACATTGAATCTTTCACAGAACTCTCCCGAAGCAAAGGCGCACATCTCTGGGTGTACGCCAAAGAACCTGTCTCTGCGAAACTGATGCGAAACAGTTTGATGGCTGCCTGTTTGATCGTGAAAGCTGGCATCGATGAGGTGTACCCGAAGCAGACGAAACGACCATCGGGAGGTTGGGGGAACGGTATCCGTCTCCCATATCCAGGTGTTGGACGGGTAGGTCGACAGCTAGTTCGTAAGGGCTCTTGGACTTTAAGTTTGGAAGAGTTCGTTCAGCAAGCTTGGGCTGCCAGAGTGTCAGCCGAGCAGTTAGAAACTTTGGAAAGTTTGGCACCAAAAATAGTTCCACCGTCGCCAATTCCGACTCGACGAACGAGTTGGAAACATAAAAGAGTGTTAAAGAAAATCAGTCAAGATATTTGGGACAACGGCCCGCAGATGATCGACGGGAAGATCGACAGATCTAAATCAATGTTCACTCTCGGTATAGGTCTTGCCCGATCAGGGTTCGATATTCAAGAAACAGCGAGTCAGCTATCCGAGTGGGATGCGCGCTGGGGTCGCAAGTTCACTGAACGACCAGATGCCCATCAGCAATACATCGACCTGGCTACAGCGGCTCGGCGACGATTTGAAACAGACCAAGGAACTTTAAATGGAACTTGAAGGCCATTTTATTCACGTCTCTAGCAGACCCAAACCGAAAGAACGTCCTCGAGTTTCTCGCCGACGGATCTACACGCCTGAAGCAACGTTGAACGCTGAGCAATGCATTCGAGATACTTGGGCATTGTCGGGGAACCCGACATATGACGTGCCCGTAAACGTGACGGTCATTTACACTGCTGAAGGCCAGTCGATTTGGGTGAACCCAATCGAACACCCTGCAAAGAAATGGGGCGGGGACGTAGATAATCTGCTGAAGCTCACACTTGATGGGTTGCAGCTAGGCAATCTTTCAGAAAACATTAACCGAGGGACGACAGGCGGAGCATTCAAAAATGATTCGCTTGTGCAAAGGATTGACGCAATAAAGCTGTGAGCGGCTTCTCGACCTTGCCATTCAATGATCGTTGGAATGGTGGATGGGCAGCAGAAGCCGAGGGGCATTTCGAGAAGTTGCATGAGCATCTCCCGTCGCCCCCTCTCCGATTCGGATTAGATCGCCCTCCGCTCAGTTGGGGCGTACAGAATCTGCCAAAGTTTGTTGCTCACTCGCCTGATTATTTGTTGCCGAAAGCGTTTGTTGAGATCCAAGGATTTGGCTCCAAAGGTATTTTGTTGAAGCTCGGCAAGTTAGTAGAGCTCGCGAAATGGGATGCGACACATCCCGTCTGGTTTTGGTTGTGGTCCCGACCAAAAGAAGAAGGATTGTGGATGCCGCTCGATGCGGCATTCGAGCTATGGGACCGACAGCATGGACGTATCGAACGACTCGATACGTCAAATGACACACTCCGAGGGAAAGCCGCACTGCGAGTTACGAGTGCGAAACTTCCTTGGGGTGTTTACAGTGCCCCTGTCTAACTACCCTATTTCAAGAACTTTCACGAGAGCTAAACGGCGAGCTTCTCGACTGTATCTGAGAGACCCAACTCAGGAGTGGTGGATTCCTCAACCGTTACCTCCAGATGAGTGGTCAAAAAAATTGACAGAGGCATACGAAAAATTTGAAGAGATTGTCACTGATTGCTGTTTTGATTCAACAGACGCTGCTGCTGTTCAGACGTTAATGATTGCGAATTGCAGTCTCAGAATTGCTTCGATGTATACGGGCATACCGAAAACTACTTTGGCTCGACGGCGTGATGTTATGATTGAGCGGGTAACAGAAAAAGTTGTTGCAGATGCTGATCTTTATGAAACTCTTCTAGGAACAGGCAGTGTCGATGAACTTCATGAAGTGGGCGAGCCAACCTGCGATGAAAGCCCCTGAAGTCATATCGCCTTCTTGAGCTTCTTCCCACGCACACATGAGATCGGCGCACTCATCTTCGCTGAGCATCAACAGAACCCCTAAAGATTCTGAAGCACCAGGGAACGGTGTCACCCATTTAGAATGGGTTCCATCGGCCGAGTCGAACATCGGAAGTGTTTTCGTAATTTCGTCTTCGATTTCTTGCTCGACCTCGACGCCCTCGTCCTTGTGCCACTTGGCGAAAGCCACCAGTAAATTGTCCATTTTTAGCGATTGAGTCGCGCTTTGGCTAAAGACTTCACAGCAGCAATAGCAGCTGCGGCAGCAGCCGCACCCGCAGCTTTGAACGAAGAAACATCAGTAACAACCATTACCGCTAAACCTGCTTCGATCGCAGTCCAAACAGATCTTTCAATCCAATCAGCCCAATCAAACGATGACTTTTCGTTGTTCGTCATCAGTACGTTCTCTTAAAAACTTTAGCTCCATGAGCCTGATTGCCAAGAGGACCTGACCGTAAACGCTTCGCCGTCACAGCAGCATAATTTTGCATCGCCTGCATGTTGTCTGCGGAATCTTGAACCTGCCC
>Ga0070747_1001710_pt1 | contig 10643 bp, 12 predicted proteins | sample VirMetDEL_Mar_31_FD_77321 | JGI IMG/M metagenome (GOLD analysis project Ga0070747, IMG submission 77321) | Aqueous microbial communities from the Delaware River and Bay under freshwater to marine salinity gradient to study organic matter... | ecosystem: Environmental > Aquatic > Marine > Coastal...
CTGAAGATCGACCTGCAAAACCTACCGTTCATCACCCTAGGCCGCTCGGATAACATCCGTATTGGTGACGTCAGCCTGGCCATCGGCAACCCTTTTGGGGTCGGTCAGACCGTGACCATGGGCATCATCAGCGCCACCGGGCGCAACCAGCTGGGCCTTAATACCTATGAAGACTTTATCCAGACTGACGCGGCTATCAACCCCGGCAACTCCGGCGGCGCACTGGTCGACGCCTACGGCAATTTAGTCGGTATCAACACCGCCATATTCTCCAAGTCTGGCGGCTCGCAAGGCATCGGCTTTGCCATCCCGGTGAAACTGGCCATGGAGGTGATGCGGGCGATTATCGAGCATGGCCAAGTGATTCGTGGCTGGCTGGGTATTGAAGTGCAACCACTGACGCCGGAACTGGCAGAGTCCTTTGGCCTGGATGGTCGCCCCGGCATTGTCGTGGCCGGCATCTACCGCGACGGTCCTGCGCAGAAGGCTGGCTTGCAACCGGGCGACCTGATCCTCAGCATCGACGGTGAAGCAGCCGGTGATGGCCGCCGCTCAATGAACCAAGTGGCCCGCGCCAAACCGGGCGATAAGATCCGCATCGACATCCTGCGCAATAGCAAACCATTGCAACTGACCGCTGAAATCGGCGTGCGCCCGCCCGCACAAGGCAAATAATCGCCGCCACTCACCCCGTATCGACACAGTCTTTATGCGTTAAAGCGGCATAAAAAAGCCGGAGGTTGAACGCTCCGGCTTTTGCACAACGCTGACCTACAGGCCCTGCAGCGCATCCAACAGCGCCTGGTTTTGCTCCGGTGTACCGATGGTAATCCGCAGGAACTGGGCAATGCGCGCTTGCTTGAAGTGCCGCACGATCACGCCCTGCTCACGCAGGCCAGCAGCCAGCGTCGCGGCATCTTTATCCGGGTGACGGGCAAAAACGAAGTTCGCCGCTGACGGCAGCACCGCAAAGCCCAGCTCCTCCAACCCAACCACCACAGCTGTGCGACTGTCGATCACGCGCTGACAGGTCTGCTCAAAATAAGCTTTGTCCGCAAACGCCGCCGCCGCGCCGGCAATTGCCATGCGATCCAGCGGGTAAGAGTTGAAGCTGTTCTTGATCCGTTCCAGCGCCTCGATCAGATCCGGATGGCCGACCGCGATACCGACCCGCAAACCGGCCAGCGAGCGCGACTTGGACAACGTCTGACTGACCAGCAGGTTGGGGTACTTGTCCACCAGACTGATGGCCGTCTCGCCACCAAAGTCGATATAGGCCTCATCGACCAGCACCACAGTGTCCGGATTGGCCTTGAGCAGACGCTCGATCGCCTCTAACCCCAGCGCGCAACCAGTCGGCGCATTAGGGTTAGGGAAAATGATGCCGCCGTTGGGCCGCGCATAATCCTCAACGCGAATCTGGAACTGCTCATCCAGCGCAATCTGCTCGGAAGCAATGCCGTACAGGCCGCAATAGACCGGATAGAAGCTGTAACTGATGTCCGGGAACAGCAGCGGCTGGCCGTGCTGAAACAGGCCGTGAAAGGCATGCGCCAGCACTTCATCAGAACCGTTGCCGACGAACACTTGAGCCGTTTGCACACCGTAATAGTCGGCCACTGCTTGCTTCAAGCGGTCGCTATTGGGGTCCGGGTACAGACGCAGGCTGTCATTCAGCTCGGCCTGCATGGCCGCGATTGCCTTGGGCGACGGGCCGTAGGGATTTTCGTTGGTGTTGAGTTTGACCAGCTTGGCCAGTTTCGGCTGCTCACCCGGCACGTAAGGCACCAGGTCTTTGACGAAGGGGCTCCAGAATTTGCTCATCTGCCCTTCTCTCCTCGAATTCGATTTTTGTAGGGTGGACAACGCTTTTTGTCCACCGTAATTACATGCACATCAGGTGGACAAGCAGAGCATTGTCCACCCTACGCTCAACCCTTGATGCGGTACTCGGCGCTGCGGGCATGGGCGGTCAGCGACTCGCCGCGCGCCAGGACGCTGGCAATCTTGCCCAGTTCCGACGCACCTTCGGCCGAACAATGGATGATCGACGAGCGCTTCTGGAAGTCGTAAACACCCAGCGGCGAAGAGTAGCGCGCAGTGCCAGAGGTCGGCAGCACGTGGTTCGGCCCGGCGCAGTAATCACCCAGCGCCTCTGCGGTGTAGCGACCCATAAAGATCGCGCCGGCGTGGCGGATCAGCGGCAGGTATTGCTCTGGGTTTTCCACCGACAGCTCCAAGTGTTCCGGCGCAATACGATTGGCCACCTCGATGGCCTGGGCCATATCGGCAACCTGGATCAGCGCGCCACGACCTTCCAGCGAAGTGCGGGCAATCGTTTCACGCTCCAGCGTCGGCAGCAGTTTGGCGATGCTTTCAGCCACACGATCAAGGAAGGCGGCGTCCGGACTGACCAGAATCGACTGGGCATCTTCGTCGTGCTCGGCCTGGGAGAACAGGTCCATGGCGATCCAGTCCGGATCGGTCTGGCCATCGCACACCACCAGAATTTCCGAAGGCCCGGCGATCATATCGATGCCGACTTTGCCGAACACATGGCGCTTGGCAGTGGCGACATAGATGTTGCCCGGGCCAACGATCTTATCCACCGGCGGCACGCTTTCGGTGCCATAAGCCAGCGCAGCGACAGCCTGAGCGCCACCAATAGTGAACACCCGGTCAACGCCGGCAATACAGGCGGCGGCGAGCACCAGCTCATTGATTTCGCCACGCGGCGTTGGCACCACCATCACCACTTCCAGCACGCCGGCGACCTTGGCCGGAATGGCGTTCATCAACACCGAAGACGGGTACGATGCCTTACCGCCCGGCACATACAGACCGGCGCGATCCAGCGGGGTGACTTTCTGCCCCAACACCGTGCCGTCGGCTTCGGTGTAACTCCAGGAGTCCTGTTTCTGCCGTTCGTGGTAGCTGCGCACGCGCTCTGCTGCAACTTCCAGGGCCTGGCGCTGCTCAGGGGTGATGCGGGTCAGGGCCAACTCCAGACGCTCGCGCGGCAGAATCAGATCCGCCATGGAAGCCACATCCAAGCCGTCGAACTGCTTGGTGAACTCGACCAGCGCCGCGTCACCACGCTCACGCACGGCCTTGATGATGTCGAGCACGCGATGATTGACCGTATCGTCCGAAACACTTTCCCAGCTCAGCAGATGATCCAGATGCTGGGCAAAGTCCTGGTCAGCGGCATTGAGTCGGCGGATAGCGATAGGAGCGGTCATAGCGGGCCTCTTAATTGGCAAATGCTCGGGCGCCCGTAGCGTAACAACCACTCCGCGCGGGCACCTGAGAATTTTGGCTATAACGCGGATAGGCTAGGCCGCACTAGGGCGGCCATGGGACTCAGCGGGGGTGTCGCGCTTCGACCGCATCACGCAGGGTGTCGATCAACATCTGGATGCGCGCATGCTGCATCTTCATCGACGCCTTGTTGACGATCAGTCGCGAGCTGATCATGGCGATCAGCTCCTGAGCTTCCAGGCCGTTGGCGCGCAGGGTGTTGCCGGTGTCGACCACGTCGATGATCTTATCGGCCAGCCCCACCAGCGGTGCCAGCTCCATCGAGCCGTACAGCTTGATGATGTCGACCTGACGGCCCTGCTCGGCGTAGTAACGCTTGGCTACGTTGACGAATTTGGTCGCCACGCGCAGCCGGCCTTTCGGCTCGGGCGCGCCGACTGCACCAGCCGTCATCAGCTTGCACTGGGCAATACGCAGATCCAGTGGTTCATACAAACCCTGGCCGCCGTATTCCATCAGCACGTCTTTACCCGCCACCCCGAGATCAGCCGCGCCGTGCTCGACATAAGTCGGCACGTCAGTGGCACGCACGATTAGCAGACGTACATCATCTAAGGTGGTCGGGATGATCAGTTTGCGACTTTTATCCGGATTCTCGGTCGGCACGATACCCGCCGCGGCCAGCAGCGGCAGGGTGTCATCCAGAATCCGGCCTTTGGAGAGGGCAATAGTCAGCATGGCATCAACCCGGAATACGGCGGATTTTGGCGCCCAGCATCTGCAGTTTTTCCTCAATGCACTCGTAACCACGGTCGATGTGGTAAATGCGATCAATCAACGTGTCACCCTCGGCCACCAGCGCCGAAATCACCAGGCTGGCTGACGCACGCAGATCGGTGGCCATGACAGGCGCACCCTTGAGCGTTTCAACACCAGTGACGATGGCCGTGTTGCCTTCAACCTGGATCTGCGCGCCCATGCGGATCATTTCATGCACGTGCATAAAGCGGTTTTCGAACACGGTTTCGATGACCGTGCCGGTGCCTTCGGCAATCGCGTTCAATGCGATGAACTGCGCCTGCATGTCGGTCGGGAACGCTGGGTACGGCGCCGTACGCAGGTTGACGGCCTTCGGCCGCTTGCCGTGCATATTCAACTCGATCCAGTCATTACCGCAGGTGACTTCGGCACCGGCTTCCTGCAGCTTGGACAACACAGCTTCCAGGGTGGTCGGATCGGTGTCCTTGACCTTGACCCGGCCGCCAGTGGCCGCAGCAGCCACCAAGTAGGTGCCGGTTTCAATACGGTCAGGCATAACGCTGAAACGCGCACCATGCAGGCGCTCAACACCATCGATGGTGATGGTGTCGGTGCCGGCACCGCTGATTTTCGCGCCCATGGCGATCAGGCAGTTAGCCAGGTCGACCACTTCCGGTTCACGGGCGGCGTTTTCCAGCACGCTGCGGCCTTTGGCTAGAGTGGCGGCCATCATGATGTTTTCGGTACCGGTCACGCTGACGGTATCGAAGAAGAAGTGCGCGCCACGCAGGCCGCCCTCAGGCGCCTTGGCCTTGATGTAGCCCGCCTCGACATCGATGATTGCGCCCATGGCTTCGAGGCCACGAATGTGCAGGTCAACCGGACGCGAGCCGATGGCGCAACCGCCTGGCAGGGCTACTTCGGCATAGCCGAAGCGCGCGACCATTGGGCCAAGCACCAGGATCGAGGCACGCATGGTTTTCACCAGCTCATAGGGCGCAACCAAGGTTTTGATCGCCCGCGCATCGACTTCTACGCTGAGTTTTTCGTCGATGATCGGCTCGATACCCATACGACCGAACAGCTCGATCATGGTGGTGATGTCGTGCAGATGCGGAAGGTTGCAGATGGTGACAGGCGCGTCGCCCAACAGGGTGGCGGCGAGAATCGGCAGGGCAGAGTTCTTCGCCCCGGAAATGCGGATTTCGCCATCGAGGCGCACACCGCCGGTAATAATCAGTTTGTCCATGATTCTCTCGGTTTAGGAGCGCGCGGCCCAATCGGCACGGCTAAAGAATTTCATACTCACGGCGTGGATACTGCCATCGGCAATCCAGGCATTGAGGTGAGCGTAAATCTGCTGTTGACGCTTGACCGGGCTAAGTGCGGCCAATTCGTCACTGATTAGGTTCAGCTGAAAGTTGCAGCCTTCGCCTTCAACTTCCACCTGGGTATCCGGCAATTTAGCCTCAAGGAGACTCTTTACTTCTAAGGCCTGCATGCTCAACCTCGATCAATGCATAAATTAACGACAGCCGAGCAGACGCTCGCGGGTCGAGCATCATACAAAAAAGCCCCCCGCCTGCGAACCCCGCATTATCCCCAGCCGACCGAAGCCATGCTCAGGCTTGCAGCGGTAGAATTTCCAGCAGCCCACAAACGCCGGCGATCTCACGCATATCCTTAGGCAGATTGCTCACGCTCAAGGCTTTGCCGGTTGCAGCAGCATCACGCATAAAAGCCAGCAACAAAGACACTCCAACACTGCTGGATTTAACCACGCCACCACAGTCGATCACGCACGCACTCAACTTACTGGCTTTAAGCAGGCGCGCACCTTGATCACGCAGCGCCGGAGCGCTCAGGTAATCAAGCACGCCCGACAGGCTGAAAACACCGGGCGAAACCTCGCTGATACTGGCCTGACTCACGACGCATTTGTCCCTTGACGAGCTTTGGCGACGGTCTCAGTCCAGTTGTCGATGACCTTATCCAGATCATTACGGTTGTCCTGCATGGCCTGGGAGAACTGATCGCGGAACAATTTGCCAACGTTGATGCCATTGATCACCACGTTGCGCATCTTCCAGGTGCCGTCCTGACTGACCATGGTGTAGGACAGCGGGTAAACCGCGCCGTTACCGTCCTCGATTTCCATGTTAACTGAGGTACGCTGCGGGTCCTGCCGACCATTTACCGGCAGTACGCGAATGTCCTGATTGTTGTATTCGAGCAAGGCGTTGCCGTAGAACTGCATCAGGCTGCGTTTAAAGTTCTCCTGAAAGCGCTGCATCTGCTCGGGAGAGGCCTGGCGCGAGTAACGCACGGTCATCACGCCACGGGAAATACCGTCTACATCCACTACCGGCCCCAAAATGCCATTCAGGGCGTTGTAAAACGCGCCAGGGTCAGTGCGATATAGCTCTTTATTCGCTTTGAGATCTGCCAGTAACGTGGTGGTGGTCTGCTGCACCACCTCATGAGCAGCGGGGGCTGCCAGCAGCGAGAAAGACATGGCCGCCAGGCAGATAAAAAGACCACTACGTAGTGTGTTGAGCATATTCAGCACCTCTATTAATTAGCCTGGTCTTTGTTGACCGAATTGAGCAAAAACTTGCCAATCAGGTCTTCCAGTACCAATGACGACTGCGTGTCGTGAATGGTGCCACCATCGCTCAGCACCTCTTCTTCACCACCTACGCTAATCCCAATGTATTTTTCGCCCAGCAGGCCCGCCGTTAAAATCGAGGCGGTGGAGTCTGCCGGCAGGTTATCCACGGCATCATCCAACAGCATGGTGACGCGCCCCATATAACTGTTGCGGTCCAAATCAATCGCGGTGACCTTGCCGATTGTGACACCGGCCATGGTCACTTTCGATCTGACCGTCAAACCGGCAATATTCTCAAAGTGCGCATACACCTTATAAGTATTATCACTGTTACCAACTGTCAGGCCGCTGACGCGCAAGGCCAACAGCAGCAAGGCCAACAACCCGGCCAACAGGAACAAGCCGACACCAATTTCCAGCGTGCGGTTCTGCATCAGAAATCTCCAAACATCAAAGCGGTCAGAATAAAGTCCAGCCCCAATACGGCGAGCGAGGCGTACACCACTGTTTTGGTGGTGGCACGACTAATCCCTTCCGACGTTGGCTCACAGTCATAGCCTTGGAACACGGCGATCCAGGTCACGACAAACGCAAAAACCACGCTCTTGATGACGCCATTGAGCACGTCTTCACGAAACGAAACACTGCTTTGCATATTGGCCCAGAACGAGCCTTCGTATACCCCCAGCCAGTAAATGGCGACCATCGCGCCACCCCAGATACCGACCACACTGAAGATCATCGCCAGCAACGGCATCGAGATAAAACCGGCCCACAAACGCGGGGCAACAATGTATTTGAGCGGGTCGACGCCAATCATCGCTAGGCTCGACAGCTGCTCGGTGGATTTCATGTTGCCGATTTCCGCCGTCAACGCAGAGCCAGCGCGCCCAGCAAACAGCAACGCCGTAACCACCGGCCCCAGCTCACGCAACAGGGTTAGGGCGACCATCTGCCCCACAGCCTGTTCCGAGCCATATTGCGCCAGAATGCTGAAGCCCTGCAGCGACAGCACCATACCGATAAAGATGCCGGATACGACGATAATGGCCAGAGACATCACCCCGACCGAATACAGCTGCTTAACCAGCAATTGAAAGCTATTATCCGTTGAGCCGCGACCAAATAAGGCGCGCAGCAGAAACAGGCCGGAACGCCCCAGCGTGGCTACCACATCAATACCGGCACGACCGAACAGGCGCACCCGCTCGAGCACAGATGTCTTGCGCATCAGCGCCCCCCCAGAAGATCGTCGCGGTAATTGGCCGCAGGAAAGTGAAACGGTACCGGGCCATCAGGAATGCCCTGCATAAATTGCTTCACCCGGGGGTCGTCTGAAGCCATCAGCTCAGCCGGCGTACCATGCCCCAACACTTGGGTATCACCGACTATATAGATGTAGTCGGCGATACTCGCGGTTTCTGCCAGGTCATGGGACACCACGATGCTGGTGATCCCCAACGCATCGCTTAGCAGACGGATCAGGCGCACCAGAACGCCCATGGCAATCGGGTCCTGGCCAACAAACGGCTCGTCATACATGAGTATTTGCGGATCCAAGGCAATCGCTCGCGCCAGCGCCACGCGCCGTTTCATGCCTCCGGACAACTCATCGGGCATCAGCTCGAGCGCACCGCGCAAGCCCACGGCCTGTAATTTCATCAGCACGATGTCGCGAATCATTTCTTCCGGCAGTCGGGTATGCACCCGCAGCGGAAAGGCGACGTTCTCGAACACATCCAGATCGGTAAACAGCGCGCCGCTTTGGAACAGCACACCCATCTGTTTGCGCATATCAAACAGTTCACTGCGTGAAAGCGTCGGTAAATTCAAACCATTGACCCAGACTTCACCCTGACTCGGCTTAAGCTCGGCCGCAATTAAACGCAGCAATGTGGTTTTGCCACAGCCAGACGGGCCCATGATGCCGGTGACTTTGCCACGGGGAATCTGGATATCGATGTTTTTGAAAATATCCCGCTCACCGCGCTTAAAGCTCACACCTTTAAGCTCGACTGCATACGGGTTCTCGGCGCTCATCTGGACTCCTTGCTCAACGCTTGCCTGACTGACGCACGGCCCAGAACAAAGGGCACCACTGGTCGTCGAACGTACCGAAAATGGGCGCGAACTATACCATCGAGGCACCACGCACCCAAGATTGAACTTGTTGCCGAAGATAAGTGCCGCACAAATCCAGTAGCCAACTCGCAACTGGAAACACTGGGCAGGCGCACCTTTACCGTTATAATCGGCAGCTTTTAGCCAGTACGCCGCCGAGAAGTCATGAGCCAATCAACCGACCTGATCCAGTCAGCGCAGCGCACCATTCGCTTAGAACTCGAGGCGATCCAAGATCTGCTGCAGCGTATCAACGGTGATTTTGTGCGTGCCTGCGAGCTGATTCTCGCCAGCAAAGGTCGCGTAGTAGTGGTTGGCATGGGTAAATCCGGGCATGTGGGCAACAAGATTGCCGCTACCCTGGCCAGCACCGGCACCACCTCCTTTTTCGTCCACCCTGCCGAGGCAAGCCACGGCGACATGGGCATGATCACCCGCGACGACGTGGTCCTGGCCCTGTCCAACTCCGGCTCAACAGCAGAAATTGTCACCTTACTGCCGCTGATTAAACGCCTGGGCATCACCCTAATCAGCATGACCGGCAACCCCGAATCGCCACTGGCCAAGGCCGCCGAGGTCAACCTCGATGCTCGCGTCTCCCAAGAAGCCTGCCCACTGAACCTGGCTCCAACTTCCTCCACCACAGTATCTCTGGTGTTGGGCGATGCCTTGGCCATCGCACTACTAGAAGCCCGCGGATTTACCGCCGAAGATTTCGCCTTCTCGCACCCAGGTGGCGCGCTGGGCCGTCGCCTGTTGCTTAAAGTGGAAAACGTCATGCACGCAGGCGCCAATCTGCCACGCGTTAACCGTGGCACTTCATTGCGCGACGCACTGCTGGAAATGACCCAGAAAGGCCTGGGCATGACCGTGGTCACCGAGAACGATGGCCGTTTGGCCGGAATCTTCACCGATGGCGACCTGCGCCGCACCCTGGACCATAACATCGACGTACGCCAAACCATTATTGATGACGTAATGACCGCCAACGGCAAGACCGCACGCGCGGAAATGCTTGCGGCAGAGGCCCTGAAAATCATGGAAGACCACAAAATCAGCTCACTGGTGGTGATCGACGATAATCACCAGCCGATCGGCGCGTTAAACATGCACGACCTGCTGCGCGCAGGAGTAATGTGATGACCACCAACGCAACCACCGCGGACCTGCAACAACGCGCCCAATCGGTAAAACTGGCAATCTTCGACGTCGACGGTGTACTGACCGACGGCAAGCTTTATTTTCTCGTCGACGGTAGCGAATTCAAGACGTTCAACACCCTCGACGGCCACGGCATCAAGATGCTGATCAACTCCGGCGTGCGTACCGCCATCATCAGCGGCCGCAAAACACCTGTGGTTGAGCGGCGCGCGCAGAACCTGGGGATCCAGCACCTGTACCAAGGCCGCGAAGACAAACTGGTGGTACTCGATGAACTGCTCGGCGAACTGGGCCTAGACTATGCACAAGTCGCCTACCTCGGCGACGACCTACCTGATCTGCCGGTGATTCGTCGTGTAGGCCTGGGCATGGCAGTCGCCAGCGCCGACGGTTTTGTCCGACAGCATGCCCACGGCGTGACTAAGGCTCGTGGAGGCGAAGGTGCCGCACGCGAGTTCTGCGAACTAATCATGCGCGCTCAAGGCACCCTTGACGCGGCTCAAGCCGCTTATCTATAGGCCAACCATGCCCCGCAAGTTATTCAATATTGCCCTATTCGCTTGTGTTGCCCTGCTGGTGGCGGCGCTCGGCTACTGGAACCTCAACCCAGATAGCTTTGGCTCGCAATCGCACGCCGCCGAGACTGACAACGCCATCGACTTTTACGCAACCAACACCTACACCGTGCAATACCAGCCCGATGGCAAGCTGCACTATGAGCTGACTGCCA
>Ga0070747_1001711_pt1 | contig 10641 bp, 3 predicted proteins | sample VirMetDEL_Mar_31_FD_77321 | JGI IMG/M metagenome (GOLD analysis project Ga0070747, IMG submission 77321) | Aqueous microbial communities from the Delaware River and Bay under freshwater to marine salinity gradient to study organic matter... | ecosystem: Environmental > Aquatic > Marine > Coastal ...
CGTAGTATCTAATAACGCCTCTAAAAGAGCATCTAAATCTGCTAGTAAGTCTGAAGCAGCTAACTTGGCTTTTGAGCAAGAAAAGTATGACGACTGGAAAGAAATGTACGGAGGCATAGAAGAAAACTTGTCTGAGTACTATGGCGGCCTTACGAGCGAATATTATGAGTCCCTTGGATTAGAGTCGTTCCAGCAAGAGTACGAAACTAGTATGACTAGAATGCGAGAAACTTTAGCTCAGCGAGGCATACAAGATTCTGGTTTATCAGCAAGCTTAGAGCTTCAAGGACAATTATCTGCAGCTGAATCTAAGGCAACTATACGCAGAGACGCTCCTAGTATGGCTGCAGAAGAAAAACGAGGCTTCTTACAAGTAGGGTTAGGTCAGAACCCTGGCCAAGGCTTAAGCAGTGTAATGCAGAACCAAGCTTCAGGAGCTAGAAGTCGAGCAAATGCTGCAGAGCAAGCTGCAGGCGAAGCAGTAGGCAATGCTGTAAGCACTGCAGGTACAGCTGCAGCAGATTATTTTAGAGCTAACCCAGTTGGTAAAAGCAACCCTAACATAGGATTAAAGTAATGAGTGCTTACATAGGTCTAGGTATAACTAGAGGTGCTAAAGAAGTTCAGAAGCATGAGCAGGGCAGAGCTATGCGAGAAGCTCAGCAAGCTGAAGCTACTAATAGACAGAAGCTTTCTAAGATGCAGCTCGACGACTATAATAGCCCTAAGCAAGTAAGCTTAAGGGACCAGCAGACTGAGTTAATGTTAGCTCAAACTAAACAAGAGACTAGAGCTGCTAATAGACAGATGCTGAAGAATACAACTTTTATGGCTTTTGACAAGTACTTAGCTACAGGCAATACAGAAGTTTTTAATGGTATGCTAGCTGACATAAAGAAAAACCCCGTTGGAGCTAAATTTGACTCTGGTATAATAAGGTATGACCCTCTTACTGACACTCCTGAAATACGTAGAAAGATGGAAGAAGCAGGTATAAATGACTTAGATGGTGTGCTAGCTGACAAAAAGCTATCTCAAAGTTTCGTTGTAACTACAGGTTCAGATGGTCAAAAGACTGTTTGGGACGTAGATAAGGTAATGGCGAGCTCTGGTTTTAAATACGACTACAACGAAAGAGCCTTAAAAGATGCTCAAGTTAGAGCACAAACAAAGATGTTCTTACAGAAGGGTAACTCTGTAACTGAAATCGATATGAAGAACAGAGCCGTAGAAGCCCTTATTAAAGCTAACCCTACTATGCCTTACAACCAAGCTTACAAAGAGATTACAGAGATTGCAAAAAGTGGCTCTATTAGTGGCGATTCTTCTATGATAAGAGAAATAGCTGAAGAAGATGGCACATCAATCATGGAAGCTACTGTTAAATACTACGACGCTAAAAATGCCGGCAAAGGTCAGACAGACCAAAGCAGGTTTATAGATAGCTACATGAAAGATAATCCAGAAGCTACAAGGTCAGAAGCATCAAAAGAGTATAAAAACTTAAACGACACTGCTAGTATAAAGAACGATGACGCAACCAGAGCAGCTAAAGACAAGTTAGATGAAGTAGGCTACTTAGATATGGACATGGAAAACCTAACTAATCAGCAGAAGGCTAACATACAAAGAGAAGTAGCTACTATAATGTCTGTTGGTGGTGCTAGCTTGACAACAGAGGATGAAAGAGTTCTTAGAGACTTAAACGCACTAACAAGTTTAGGTGGTAAAGCTGGTGAGGAGCTTACTGATGCTGAGACAGGTTTGATGGATAGCTTCTTGAATAATGTTAAAAAATACTTAATTGACGAAGTCGGAGGTGCAGAAGGTACTTCATCTTACCATACATTTAGGAACATAATCAGAAACGGGTTGTTTGGTGCTAGTCTTACTAACACTGAAAAAGCGTCATTCGACAAGGCAGCTGGTACTTTGGGTGAAAGGTTCCAACCAGTTATGCAAAAGTTAGTTACTCAAATGACTACAATAAAGAGCAAGCTAGAAACTATAGCTAACTTAAAAGACCCTTATGTTGCTAAATTTTATTTAGGTAAAAGTGTAAGTAACATAGACGACGCAATAAGACAAATAGAGTCTAGGATAGACTTAGTTAGCAGCTACAAGACTAAGGGTAAAGTTACTACTGAAGATGTTATGGACGAATCTTGGAAAGAAAGAGCAAGACAAGCGTTGGGGAGAAACTGATGAAAGCAACAGTAAAGGACTGCAGAGATGCATTTAAAGAAGGCTACTACGCATTTGAAGACTCTAGAATAGAAGCTAGAGAGGTATGGGACCTGTATCATAACAGGCAGTACACTTCTGAGCAATTAGCAGTTCTGCAGAACAGAGGCCAACCAGCTGAAACATTCAATGTAATAAAGCTTTTTGCTAGAATGTTAGTTGGATATTACTCTACTGTTGTAAACACAGCTGTAGCCCGAGCCAGACACCCTAGGGACGTCACCACAGCCACTGTTTTGAATGATACAATACAATACGTATTTGAACAAAATAGATTCGATATGGAGGGCGACGAGATTAAATTAGGTGGCCTAATATCAGGTATAATGTGTTGTGCCACAAACGTAAAAGATTCAGGCAGTAGAGACCAGTTTGGTAGAACTATACATGATATAAAAACTGGTCATGTTCCAGACTATCAGATTGTATTAGATGCAAACAGCATGGAGCATGACTATGAAGATGCAACATACTTGCACAGATTTAAATGGATGCCTGAAGCAGAGGCTGTAAGACTGTTTGGCCAGGATAAGATTAAAGAGCTTAACCCTCAGTATAACCACTTAGCTGTAGATGAATCAGAGTACAGCTACGCAGAAGAATTAAATACTTCTAATAGCAATAGGTCGTCTTATAGCGGTTACGGTGGAGAGTTCAGAGTTCACGATAACTACCTTATTGTCCATACAGTATTAGTTGACGATGAAGGAAAACGCTGGTCTATGTTCTGGTGTGACGATACAATGCTGTCTAAGAAAGAAATAACTTTCAGAACTGTTAAGTGGCCTTACAGAGTTCAGAAGCTTCACAGTTCTAATAAGAAAGAGTATTATGGTATATTTAGAGAAGTGTACGAATCTCAGAAAGCTATAAACCAAGCACTTATACAAATACAGCTAATGGCTAATACAACGAAAACTTTCGTTGAAGACGGCGCAGTAGAAAACTTAGCAGACTTTAAAGTAGCTGTAAATAGAGTAAGCGGGGTTATACCAGTACTTGATTTGGGTGGTATACGAATAGACCAAATGACAAGAGAGCTTCTAGACCAGTATACTCTTATAGACAAAGCATTAGACAGAATACAGAGAGTTCTAGGCGTTAACGACTCCTTTCTTGGTATGGCTTATGCAAGTGACTCAGGCCGTAAAGTTAAATTGCAGCAAGCAGCTACAATAATGTCACTAAGGTATGTAACAGCTAGAATAGAAGCTTTCTATAACTCAGTAGCGACTGACATAGGATATTTAGCTAAGCAGTTCTTCAAAGCTAATCAATTCCTTAGATTGACAGATGCTATGACTGGAGACCGTTGGGTAGAGATAAATAAACCTATAGAGCAAGCTACAGGTGAGTTAGACGAGAATGGCGAGCCTATGTACGAGCCTATACTTATGGAAGTAATAGACCCAGATACAATGGAGCATGAAATAGATGACAACGGCGACTACCTTTATGCACCTGTACCTGAAGCTGGAACAGACTTTGAGTTTACTGACTTCGATGTTAAAGTTGAGTCTTCAGCTTATAACGATGAAGACGAGAAAGGTCAACTAATGCTAGAGTCAGTAATGTCTGGAGCAATAGGTAGTATGCTATCTCAAGTTAACCCTTCTGGCTTCTTCAAAGTCTCTGCATTAGCTATGAAGACTATGGGTACTAAATACAGTCCTCAAATATCTAAAATACTTGAAGACACTGCTGCTATGCTATCTCAGGACCCTCAGAAAGAACAGGACGCCTCAGCTATGGCTCAAGGTAATGGGCCAGCTACCCAAGACCCTATGAGCTCAGCACTAAAACTACCACAAAATACTAATGAGGGTGTGTAATGTCTATATTAAAATTAGGTCTTAAGTCTGGAATGAAATCTAAGCTAAAAGAAGTAGTAGATAACATTCCTGATGGCACAAGTATTAAGCAAGAATCGCTAAAAAATTACTTAAAAGATAAGCAAGTAAAAGCCGAAGAAATTAAATATTCTCAGTTTAAAGTTGATGGCAAAGGTAAAATAACTAAGGATGAAATGGTAAAACAGCTAGATAACAGAGAAGATAAGTTTAAAGTAGAACCCACAAGAAATCGTTTTAAAAGTTACAGCATGCCAAATGGTAAAGTAAATCCTACGTACAGAGAAAAGGTTTTAACATATAAAAATGAACCTGATAAAGACAACGATTATTTAAGCCCCCATTTTTCTAACCCTAACTACTTAGCTCACACAAGAGTATATGATGACAGATTGAATGGTTTACGTTCTAGAATATTACAAGAAATACAGTCAGACTTGCACCAAGATGCAAAAAAGATTGGAGGTTACTTTGAAGACGGAGCAACAAAGACACAGTCTCTTTCGGACATAGAATACTACTTAAAAGAATTAAGAAATAAGTACGAAACACAAGAAGAAACAGCAAAATTAGTAGGTCACCAAAACTTTTTTAGCGACCATCTTTGGATAGAAGAATTCGGAAAAAGTAAAATGAGTGAAAAGGACATTAAAACTGCTAATGCACTGTTTAAAGCTAAAAAGGATTTACGAAATTTACAAGCTGAGTATGTAGATAAGGGCCCTCTTTCTGACAACTGGCTAAAGAAAGGAATAGAAAGGGAGTTAGTTGATGCTATAAACGATGGAATGGAGCAGTTATCTATACCTATAAAGGGACCAGGCACAGAGCATTTGGTAAGAGCTGACGGTGTGCAGACTTGGTACGAGACTCAAGTTCTTAACACAGCAAAAAGAGTAGCTAACTCAGCTAATGCAGAATTTACTGTAACAAAAGAATTAAAGAAACCACTTAGCGACTTAAAATTATCTGTAGAGAGAATGAGTAAAGAGGAGCGTTTAGACTACGCAGATAAATTAATAGGAAGGTGGGGTACTTATAGTAACTTAGACACCTTCGATGACATAAATGCAGGCAATAAATTTATTAACGAGTTTTATAGTGATAAAACTATGGATGCTCTGGATGCTAACGATGCTGAAGCTCTTGTAAAATCAATGGAAGAAGAAATAGACAAGCACTACTTAACTTATGCTAACATAAAGCCAGCTAGTATTACTGAGCCAGTAGAGAAGCACATAGATAGATATGAATCTGCAGCCTCTTCAATGAAAGTAACAGAAGCAAATATAGAGAAAGCAGCCACTAAAAATATTAACAAGCTTAATAGGTTGGCTGACTTAGCTGAAAAAGACTTAATGGCGCAAATGAAGAGAGACGGGTATGATACAGGAGGAGACTTTATAAACATTAGGGACGCTGCAGACTATGTAGATAGCGAACACGCTACATTAGAAGGTATGATGTATTACAAAGATTTTGTTAGTGCTAGGGATGACTTAGACGCTATGTATTCAGGCGACCCAGAGGAGATAAATAAAGTACTAAACGTTGTTGACCCTGACCACCCAAAATTATCTGAGGTTTACAGCAAGCAGAAAGAAGAACTATTAGACGCTAAGAGACCTGTAAGCAAGCAGGTATATGCTAAGCATACAGCAAAGTTAGCAAGAAAGAGGGCAGATGAGCTTATAACTAAAATAGAAAAAGATAAAAACACTTTTAAAGAGCTTAAAGGTATAGAAGTAGTAGATGGAGATTACACTGAGTTGCTAAAAGCAGCTAGAGAGTTACCTATGGATGATGCGTACCCTCTAATAGATAAAATAAAAGAGTTCCAAGACATGGAACACTTAGCAAATAAAAACTTAAACCTGTCTAAAGAGCCAATTGTCCAAAATAAGAACGTAGAGTTTTATCTATATTCTTCACCTGCTGCAGGCGGGTTTGCTTACTACAATGCATACAAAGAAGGTCGCTCAGAAGAAGAGATAGACGAGTTTATGTTTATGGAAGGAGTTACTAGAGAAGAAATTCTTGAGTATAAGAAAGCTGCTGATGCTATTTCTAAAGCTAAAGAAGGTGGAGCTACTGACGAAGATATTAATGCTTTCTTTGATGAAGAGTATAAGGCTGCAGAAACTGCAGAAATAAAACTACCTGAGTATATGACAAGCGATGCAGTTAACAGATGGGCAACCGGTAATAGTTTATCACCTAAGACTGAAGCACTAGAAAGCTTAATATCTGAGGAAGCTGTATCAGCTAAGAAGCTAGTTGCACAGATGAATACAGTATTTCCTACTTTAACATCTAACTTAACAGACGTAGCATCTTATTTCGGTAGCGAAGACGCTAGACTTAGACACGACAAAGCAAGAGTGTCAAGCAGAAATAAATTAATTGCTCTTATGAAGAACCAGTATGGCATAGACTTAGAGTGGACCCCTGGCAAAGGTCAATGGGAAGAAAAATGGGAGTTTGTTAACAAGAATGGCGACATAGAAGAAATAACTCCTGGCTTTTGGGAGTCTTTGTCTGAGTACACAGATGAAACATTAGGTGGTATAGGCGGAATGATAGCAGGAGCTGCAGCTACTCCTCCAGTTTTACCAGTAGTTGGACCTTTAGCTAAACCTATAGGTGGTGCAATAGGCGGACTTGTAGGTGCTGTTGTAGGCTCTCAACTAGATTACATGAGAACTGCACACGAACTATTAGTTGAGCATGAAGCTGAGGCTATGCTTTACAAAGCTATGAACGCAGCTGAGATGGCTGTAGTTGGTGAGGCTCTGGGGTGGGGTTTTATAGGAGCAGGCAGACTTACAGCTAAAGCTTACATGCATGTTAAAGACTTAATATTAGATAGAAATACTAATGGGGCTTTTGAGTACTTAAAAGAGACTACTGGTTACAGCGACGAACAGCTTTATGAACTTGTTGACAGACTTAGTCAAGTTATGGTTGTACCTGGCAAGAACAAAAAAGAGCAAGCTATGTCAGCAGTTTCTATAAGTGAAACGGGCATGCAAGACCTATCTAAGGCAGCAGGAGCAGTTAACCCTATATCAACACTAAACTTAACTAGGTTTATAGACGATAGGGCTAAGTCAGTATTAAAAGCTGCAGAAGATATAAGCACGCCTAACTCAAGTATAAGGTTCATGAAAGACTTGTACAACTACACAGGCGATGTTAAAGACCAATATAAGAAGGTTAAGATTAGGGCTGCAAATTCACCAAAAGCTAATAACTTTGCATTTGATTACGACTCATTAGCTATAGACCCTATACTAGATAAATTAGAGAGTAAGATACTAAATCCTGCTGTACTTGATAGGTTTTTACTACAAGCAAAAAGAGTTAGGTCTATGACAAATAGCAGAACTTTTGCTGATTTGATAGAGCTTAGACAGATAACTAACGAATTTTTGTTTAATGGCAAAATAACTAAGTACGACGACAAAGCTACTCTTAGAGGAGTAGTAGACGGGATAGATGGCATGATAGAGCAAGGAGCTGAACAAGTTCTTGACGACCCAAAAACTTGGTTAGACGACTGGAAAGTAGCAAAGTCTGATTATTCTGCTATGAAGAAGACAGAACAGACAGCTATGTACAGACTTATGTTCGACAAGAAAGGTAAACCAAAAGCAGTTAAGCCTGAAGCTGTAACTAAAGCAATGACTAAGTACCTTACTACTCTTGATGGTAACTTCGACCTCATGCTAGATAAGCTACCACCACAGTCTAGGCAGATGTACGAAGGTGCTATAATAGAAAACCTAACTAATAAGTTCACAGTTGGCTACAGGTCAGAGAATCAAGCTGTACACTTCCCTGCACTGGCAGATGAGCTAGAAAAGCTTAGTTTTAAGAGTCCTCAAGCTAGAGAGATGAAAGATGCTTTACTGGAGATGTCAGAGCTTTTCAAGAATGATTTACCTTTAGCTATGACTTCAGCTAACTTTAGACCTCAGCCTTTCCAGAGCTACTTAACTGCTGACCCTTTTGTTAGAGCTAAGTTTGCACTAGCATCTGAAGTGTTTAACTACGTAGGAACACTAGCTCCTAGTGATAAATCTAAATCGAATGCTCTAATACATAAGACTGCTAAGCTTTTAGAGAAGCCTCTCAATGCTAAGTTAGCTAACGAGTTAATAGAGGAATTCAGGCAAGACCCAGATATGCTCAAGATGATTAGTACTATGCAGAGAGACGCAGCTTGGGCAAGAGCTAAAGGCAGAGATACTGTAATGCCTATAGTTCACATATTCGAAGGAGGTAAATATAAAGGAGTTGGTGAACCTGTAACTAAGATAGGCAGACATAGAATTGCTAGCGAAGAAGTAGTTAAACAAATTGCAGATTCTGAGGCTGTCTCAGTTGGCAGTAAAACATTAGATAGAATACTTAAGCAGCATGGTTACGCTGCAATCGAAAATGGTACAGACAGAGTGAGATTACTAAAATGACTATAAGTAACGTTAAAAAGCAGTTAATTACAGTTCAGGACATAGCAACTGGAATGGGCGGTGTAGTACAGACAAGAGGCTCCACATCTTTTAATTTAGATAAAGTAGACTTACATACAGTTGTTAGTAGCATAGCCGAGCTTCTAACTGTAAATACTTTCAACTTCTCAAGAGCTAGGAAGTATTACACTAACGATAACTATGTAGAGTTTGGATTTAGAGCAGGTGACTTTACAGGCATATCTGCTGATGCAGAAGGTTCTTGGTTTATAACTAATTCTGGTTTTATGTATCCAGACGCTAAGTGGGAAACTAACGCTGGCTATACAGATACAGAAATTGTAAGTAGACTTTACCCGCCAGGGCATGTTCAAAGATATGGAGCAGACCCTACAGGAGTAGACGATAGCGCATCATCATTTAACTTAGCTACTCGCTCAGACTACGTTGGTACAGGTATACTTGTAACAGACCAGTACGCAGGTACAGTAATTGTTCCATCCCTGTACTTTAGACTTAACAGTGCTGTGTGGGTACACAAAGGGCAGCACATGAAGGGAGATGGAGAAGGCGGTACTAACATACTACTAGACCAAGCAACTAACTATGGTGCTTCTATATTCAGACTCGGGCAGTCTTCAGTACAATCAGAGTTCCCAGTAGGTTCTGGACTAACAATAGATACTGGTGACGCTGGTGGGTTGCCTCCTGAGATTAGCGGTATGTGGACATACGGAGGTCCTTCTGGTTACCCTGTTATTGAGACTAGAGCAGCTGGTGCAACTATACATAACCTCTTTATGACTTCAGTTGGAATCGGTATAAAAATAGATGGTGGTGATATACGTGTAAGTAATATACAGATTGACCAAGCTCAGACTGGAATACAAGTTGGTGGACGCTCTAATCAGATTACTAATGTACTTATGTTTGTAACTAATATAGGTGTACAGACTGTAAATGCTGCTGCGGATTTAGGTAAGTACCTAACTGACCCCAGTGCTTTGATAGGCTGCTCTGATATAACATTTTCAGACGTGCAGATATTTGCAACTAAGTTTTACTCTATACATATTAGAGCTAGCTCTACATTTAGTATAGGCACATTAGGTCCAGATGTAACTATTCCTATTAACCACAGCGATATATCATTTAACAACTTTAAGTGTCAGCAGAATATATACAGTTATGACGGGTTTGAAAACTTTATTGCTTTTATACTAGTAGAAGCTAATGATGCTAATAATATAGTGTTCAATAATGGCTCATTTAATAACATGAACGGCCCTGCAATAAAACACGGCGTAGGTATATCTAACGACCTTAGATTTAACAACTGTACATTTGATGGTAGGGCTACCCTATCTGAGTTTAATCAATCATTAACTCCTTACGCAGTTCTTAATCTAAACGATAGGATGGAGTTTAATAACTGTACGTTTAAGAACTTAAGAGATATAAGTAACGAAGTAACAGTAACAGCTACTGGTGCTGATGTAGGTTTCTGGGACCCGTATACAAAAGTTATAAGAACTGCAGGAGGAGGTTCATTACCTTTCGATGCAGGTACCCATACGATAACTTGGACAGGTGACCCAGAGCACTCTGCAATGTTTGCTCAAGGTAGTTCATCTGCAACAGAGGTTATAATCAGAGGTGGTACTGTAATAAACTGTTTGACACCTACAGCTACTGAGTCTATCTTTGTTAGAATAGGTGTTAATCAGGCACCTGCTGGTCTATCTACAATCTGGGAACAAGATGTTATCTACGAAGATTATAGCATGCAACTATGCAATATACCTACAATTGGTATTTGGTATTTATATAGTGATAGGTATCTAGAGCTGACAGGTGTAGGGGCTACGACTTTTGGAAGAGTAGGAGGAAGAAAGTCTAGTTACATAGTAAATACTGTTACAGACACTGCTGTTATAGAGTTACCTCGTATAGACTTTCTTCTGAAGCGTCAGCCTAAGAACGCAGATGTCCTAACCTTTTTAGATAGTAAAGGTACTTGGGGTACTAACAACGTCACATTCTTAGCTGGAGATAACTTAATAGACGGAGGC
>Ga0070747_1001712_pt1 | contig 10639 bp, 21 predicted proteins | sample VirMetDEL_Mar_31_FD_77321 | JGI IMG/M metagenome (GOLD analysis project Ga0070747, IMG submission 77321) | Aqueous microbial communities from the Delaware River and Bay under freshwater to marine salinity gradient to study organic matter... | ecosystem: Environmental > Aquatic > Marine > Coastal...
GATAAACGACTGATGAACGTAATTCGTTAATACGAAGGTATATACCAACGTATTACTATAGATAAGATAACAAAGAAATAATATAATATGGCAACATTAACACCATCTTTATCATTAACAATGGACTATTCTTCTGTAGGAACAACTACAGGGAATGTATTAGTAAATGTAGATGACACTTTAACTGTCACTAATCCTTCTATTAATTTAGCTAGAATGGCTGTTTCAAGTACAGGAGCAACTAATATTAGAACTACATCAGAATCTGCTATTAATTATGTGTATTTAAAAAATATATCTGAAGCAAATGTCATTGTAGTAAAGACTGATGGAGCAGTCGCGTTTGCAGATTTAAACCCTGGAGAATTTGCTTTTTTACCTTTAAAAGGAAACGTAGGATTAGAAGTGCAATCTGATGCAGGTACTTGTATATTAGAATACGGATATTGGACTAAAGGATAATAAATAAATAAATAAATAAATAAAATGGCAACATTAAACTCAACAATAAAATTAGTAAGTAGTGATGTATCTGCAGATGAATCATTAAACCTAACAGCTACAGATAGATTAACTGTAGAAACTCCTATAGCTGGTCTTTCTCAGTTATCAATTTTACATACAGCTCCAACTAATCTTAGAGCTACAACAGACTCAGTTATTACTTATATATATTTAAAAAATATAGATACAACAAATATTATTACAGTAAAGACTGATGGAGCTGTAGCTTTTGCAGACCTAGGCCCTGAAGAATCTATGTTCTTTCCTTTAAAAGGAGCGGTGGGACTAGAAGTACAAGCTAATACAGCTACATGTAAATTAGAGTACGCATACTGGACTAAAGGTTAAAAATGGATTTTAGGCAAAGTTTTCATTATGAGACAGCTCACGTTGCTGACACTTATAAAGAATTGTTGCAAATACCTCTGCATAATCATAACTCTGTTTTAACTAATTTAATAGCTCAAAATAAAGTAAGTGGCTCTACTAATGTAAGTGTTAAAATACAATATTTATCACCAGCTGACGGAACAACTACAACAGATTTAGAGCTTATTGAAACTATGGCTTTAGCTACAACAGTCACACATAGTTTTATGAATACTACATTCGCCTCAACAAATAAGCTGGGGGTTGATTTACATTTACCATCTGGAGCTAAAATATTTATAAAGAGCAGTGTTTTAAACGCTTTAAATGTTGTAGCCACTGTAAAACATTACGCTAGTGTATCTTAAATACTTAGTTATACACTCAACAAAAACAGATTACGACACCGAAGTGTCTGATAAGGAGGTAATTAATTCACATATGCTACCATCTCCTCATGGAAAGGGATGGACTAAGGTTGGTTATTCAGATTTAATACATTTAGATGGAACCATAAGTAATTTAACTCCATTTAATGAAGATGGTAGGGTTGAAGAGTGGAAGCTTTCTCATGATGGAGAACATATATATCCTTACGCTAGACATATAGCTTATGTGGGAGGAATCTCTAAAGATGGATTTAATTCTGAAAACACAATGACCAAAGAACAACAAATTACTTTTGACATATATTTAAGGTATATGATTAGAAGGTATCCAGACATAATTATTGTTGGACACGGAGAATTATCAGGAACATCTTGCCCTGGATTTAACATAAAAACTTATTGTAAGGGTATAGATATACCTAGTAAAAACACTCTATAAAAAAGTTATTAACAATCGTTAATAGTATTAATATTTTTTATATAATTGTACCATATGAAAACTTACGGAAGAAGAATAAGATTAACTCCAGAAGAAGAGGATTTAGTCATTAACCACCGAACTACAACCAATGTGGGTATAATTGGAGACACGCATGAGCCCTTCTGTCACCCAGAATACAGAAATTTTTGTTATGAAGTCTTTAATAGATTTGGAGCTAAAGAAATTATTCATATTGGAGACGAATGTGATAACGCAGCGTTGTCATACCATGAGTCTGACTTAGAAATGCCTAATGCTGTTAGAGAAGCAGAACAAGCTCAAAAAGCTATGGAGAAGTGGTATCAAACCTTCCCAGACGTAAAAGTTTGTGTGGGCAACCATTCGGCCTTGCCTTTTAGGCAGGCTACAACAGCTGGTATACCTAAAAGATACTTAAAGACTTATGAGGAAATCTGGAACGCCCCAAAGGGATGGAAATGGCAAATGGAATGGGAGATAGATAATGTTTTGTATGTTCATGGGACGGGTTCTTCTGGTGTTAGTGGAGCTCGTAATAGAGCTATAGCTAACAGGCAATCTACAGTTATAGGTCACTCACATTCTTTTGGAGGAGTTAGTTATATGGCTTCTAGGAATGACATCATATTTGGCATGAATGTCGGATGTGGTATAGATGTAGACCATATGGCATTTTCTTATGGTAAACACTTCCCTAAGAAGCCAACATTAGGATGTGGAGTGGTATTAGATGGGGGGAGAACAGCAATCTTCATACCTATGAATTTAGGAGCAAAATATAATTGGAATAAATAATATGGCAAAAAATAAATATAGACCTATGAAAAATATGGACATTACAAATCCTGCGATAACGGATATTAGAGATGAAAGAGCTGCTCAAGACAGAAAGTTATTAAGAATGGAAGCTTTCAAAACAACAGCTATGGTTTTAGGAGCGAATAAAGACACTACAATGTCTGAAATCATTAATGAATCTAACAAGGTTTACGCATTCTTAGAAAATGGAACTACACAGCCTAAAAAATAACATAGTAGTTATTTGGCCTTCTTAATTATAAAAGGGGGTTATTACACCCCCTTTATTAATATTAGAAGAGATTCTTTTAGAAAATTAAGGGTTTATATAACGCTGGTTAATATAAGTTTTGAACTCTTCTAATAATCATTTTTACCTCTCACCTTGCCTCCTGGCCTCATTAAAGCTTTTCCCCATCCGTTAAACTCATCATGTTGAATCATGTATTCTTTACACTCTTTACAATATGCTTGAGGTGTTACTAATTTACCATCTTTAACAGATATAGTATATTCCTCAAGTTTAATAGAATTATTACATTTTTTACAAGTAAAATTAGCCATTTTTTCTTTTAATCTTCTCTAGTTCAAATTCTAAATGAGCTATTGCTTTTGTTAAACACTCCACTGGAGTATCATGTTTACGATATGCTCGTAAGATGTATGTCGTTGCTGTAGCGAGATGGTAAGTTAAATCAAAGTTATCACATACTTTTCTAGCTTCATACCCTTCCTTACCTTTGTAATATTCAGGGACTCTATTATCATTTTCTAATCCTCCCGACCTTGTTTTACCATTATATTGGTCTGATGTATTACTTTGACTTGAGTTATCCATATTTCTATTGTATTCGTAATAATATTTACTGTGTTTCTTCTCTTTCATATTCTTCTAGTTTATGTATTAGTTGTTGAGGTGTGTATATTTTAAATTTATCACTATACATCTTGTATATATTTATGAATTCTTGATTTTCTTCATTAAATACCCAAAAAGTTTTTACTTTATTCTGTACTTGTTTTTTTAATATTTTTTTAATATTTGCGTATTTCATATTTTATTTTTTAAAAAACAGACGAGGAAACGTAATATCACACAAAGTATAACAGCAATTATTATTTGTTAATTACAACCCCGCCTGTTTATTTTTTATTTTCTTTTATTCCTTCTGTGTAACCCCAGGCAAAACCTATCATTACAAATCCAAAGATACAAAATAAATTAAATATTTCTTCAAATATATACATTAATAATTCATAATTAATAATTCTGTTCCTTTATTTTGTTTCTTACCTTTTTGAGCTCCAGCAGCTTTTGTAAACTCTTTTTCTATCCAATTGAAATCTTCTTTAGGCAACCATTCAGATAATAAAGGAAAGTCGTAATATGATAATGCAAATAATCCATCAATCGTTCCTAATAGTTCACATAAAGTCTGATGGTCATTGCTATCAAAATTATGGTTACTATAGTAGTTCTCAGTTTTCCAATAAGGTGGGTCTACATAAAAGAATGTAGTTGGAGAATCATATTTAGATATTAAATCTGAATAATCTAAATTCTCACAATTAGTGATTTTTTCTAATTTATTTTTAATGTCAGATTTTTGTAACCTTCTTCTTAAAGCGTCGTATTTACTACTGTACTTTCCTTTTAAATCAATAAATTTACTTTCTAGTATTTTACTACCTGAAAACACTTGAGTGGCAACATAAGCGTATTGAGCAGCTATGTCACAATCTCCTAATTCAAAACCACAATTACCTTTTGCCATTACATTTAAATTGTCTTGACACATATAAAATAAACTTTCATTTTGTGATTCCACTTCACTCAATACTTTATAAAAATCATCTGGTATCCTCATGCATTGAAATAAATTAGTCATAAACTTATTCTTGTCATTATATATAACTTCTTTTAATTGAGGTTTTTTATGTATATCTCCCTTGACATATACCCAGAAAGCACCACCAAAAACTTCAACATAAGTTTCTATATCATCAGGAATATACTCACATATCCAAGAAGCCATCCTTGATTTTCCTCCTATATAACTAATCATTTTTATTTAATTTTTCTAAATTCTTTTTTAATTTATTATTATTTATATTTTTACTTATACTTATCTCTAACTGGGTACATATATACATTCCTGATATAAACCCCACTCCAAACACTACTATTTCAAACATGTTATAAAATTTTAATTAACACTCCTGGATTATCTTTTTGATGAACGTAATTCCCGAAATAAGGCTTCATCTCAGTGCAGTTATCATCATCTAACCATCCATGTTTAACCATCAAATCTTGAACTATTTGAGCCGCATTGATGTAGTCAAACTTTCTTTTTGTTTTTCTATAAAAGGTAAACTCTATATCATAAGGTTTCTTTTTACCCTTCAACATTTTTTTAAATTCTTTTTTATTGGCAACATAATACCATTTACTATTTTTAACATACCTCTGTGTGGTTTTAGATTTAACTAAATACTTCCCAGTCCACTGTTGAGAGTTTTTACTACTTGGCGTATTGCCTGGAATAAATACACTATTCATTTTTTAATTCTTTTTTAACTATTGTGTCTATACCAAAGTATCTACTATACTCTTTCCTTGGTATAAGTACTAATTTTGATTTGTTATCATCACCCCCCATAACAACTTTTAATTCAGATATATTATCCTTAATTAACTTCCTTAGTCTAGAAACTTCCATCATCCATAAATTATTAGAACTTATATTAGGCATGTAGTATACCCACCAATCTGATTTAGTGGAGCTTATTCCTGAAGGTCTATCCTTAAACATTATCTCAATAGCTATGTTTCCTGTATCACTAATATCACTAACATAATCATCTGTCTTTACTTCCATTTTCAAATTCTTATCATGTTTAGGAGAATACATTAAAAGGTCGTAGTCTGGATTATATTCATCCTTACTAATTCCTTCTATAATTTGCATTCCCTGTAGGGAAAGGTAAGTGGCTACAATAACCTCACCTGCTCTTCCGTATTTTAAATCTTTTTTAAATTTTTCTTTCATAATATTTTAATATGGTAATCTTTCTTCATCAACTTTATTTACTAAATCATCTAATGGATATGAATTGTTTTCTAAAAAACGACCTGAAGGTCTATGGTAATTTAATGAGACTGGGGTACCTGTAGGAACCCCTACTAACTTTTGAAATTTAATTTTCTGAACATGCACATTTGTTGTTGTATCATAAAAATCTTTAGGATTAGGTCTATGAACTGTAATTATATTATCAGCTTTGTTAAACCAGTTAGCCCCTCCAGATATTCTGTAAGCTGTAGGAACTTCATTGTCCTTAACTCCATTATCACTTCTCATTGTTATAGGATGAGCAATAACAATAAACTTAACATCATTAGCTTTTGTAAATTTTCTAATCTGATTAAGGGTCTCTGCTACATAATTAGCTTCCGACATCCCATTGTAACTATGGTCTAACTGATTAAAGGGGTCTACTAAAACTCCCTTAATACCTTTTGTTTGAACTAAATACCTAAACCTTTCTAGTATAATATCTAAAGAAAAACTTTCTTCAGGATAAACAACAAAGAAATGTTTGTTCACAAACTTCATTCCCGCTCTATACTCATTTACAGACATTCTGTGGTCAGATTCTACGTCTGAGGTTGTTCCTATATACATTTCTATTAAAGTCTCGTAGAGCTCGTTTATAGGATAATTCTCTGGAGAGAACACTCCCCATTTCCATCCGTATAAAATAGATGAATTTAACATTAGCTGTAAACAAAAGGATGTTTTACCATGTCCTGGTATTCCAGTGAAGACATCAAACTCAGCAGCTCTAAATGTGTAGTGGGGGTCTAGAGAAGAGTAACCTGTGGTAACACCTTTTTCTTTACCATTGTAATAAGAATCCCATAACATTTCCTCTACACTATCCACTCCAAAAACACCCTCTACAGGGTAAGCTCTAGCTTCTTCATAACAATCATAAAGTTTCTGTTGTCCGTGTTTTACTAATACATCATTAGAATCTTTACACCCTTCAGGAAAATCAATTATCCAACACCTGTCTCTACCTAACCTCCTGCTTAATTCATCTAACAATCTTCTTCCGTTAGCGTCATTATCAACTGCTATATATATTTTCTTTTTGTTTTCAAAATACTCATAACAATTATCTAGGTAAGAAAATTTAGCTTCAACATTTTTAGCGTTAGCATTAGGAGCTCCATCTGGAACAGACACACAATTAGTTAATCCTATTGTATCAAAAGATAATTTATCAAACTCTCCTTCAACTATAATAGCTTCATCATTATCTTTTATATCATCTAATCCATAGAAGACTTTTTCGGCTCCAGCTACTTGTTTAAAATTCTTTTCTGAGTCTCTAAACTTAACATTAACACACTCTCCATCCCTGAAATAATTGAACCTAATAACTTTTCTTTTCTCTTGAACTTGAGGCATGTATACTTCATCTTGACTAATCTTATTTCTTTTAACGCAGTCTTGAGATATACCTCTACCTTCAAAATATTTCATAACCTTATCAGTTAGAGATGTTTTGTTATTGTATTTAGGCTTCACATATTTAACTTCTCTCATCTTTTTCTCTATTATTTTACCAGACCACTGGCAGTGATGGCAAACGAAAACTCCATTCTCTGTGTTAATAGAAAGACATGGTTCTTTTTTCTTTTTCCTATCATGAGAACATTTAGGGCATACAGCTTTTATTTCATGAGTCCACTTACCCTTGTAGGATATTCCATAATCATGTAATAAACTTTTACTTATCATGCTCCAAAAGCTTTCTTAAATTCATCATTGCTAACATTATTATATTCTTCCTTAGATTCGTTGTTAGATGTTATTATCTCATCATTCCAACTTTTGTTTCTTAAAAAAGTTTCTGGATTTTTTCTGTATTGTTTATTAGGCCTTTCTTTAATATACAAAGGTATAAACTTAAAACAATCTTCTTTATCTTTCTTTGACAACTTTTCCCATAAAGAGAAAGATTTGTCTTTACCAACCTTTTTATCATATAAACCCCAGAATTTATCAAACACTTCCAAACTTTCTTTAAGAGAATCTGAAGATTTGTTTTTTGCGGACACATCCGCAGTTTTCTTTTCTTTGTTCCACCTTCTGTTAACAAGCTCTCTAGCTTTTTGAGATTTATCATCTCTCTTTTTTAACCTCCTCTGTAAGGATTCAGACCAAAAATATTCACCATCAGAATCAAATAACTCAAAATCATTTATACAATCATCTACAAATTCTTTTATCTGTTCTGGAGTGGATTGTGTTCTTCTAGATAAAACCCCAAATACAGACTTCTTTTGCATAGATAATTTATATCCTTCTTCCATAGACAGTGTTTCAATAATAATCCAATAGAAACCATAACCTTCTGAACCATAAACAGAGGTCATGGATTCTATCTTCATATCATTAAAAGCTGTCGTATCATGAGGAAACCAATACGACTTAGACGCCATTAGAATGGTAGGTCATCATCAGAACCAACTGAAGCAACTGGAGCAGCTTCCTTTTTAGGTTCATCAAAATTAAACTCCTTTCCGTTACCTAAATAGGTCTTATCATTCTTAGCTTCTCTCTCCTCTTTACTTTGGGATTGATAAACATAATGAGTGTTACCAAATTGGTCTTCACCATCTCTGTTAGAACCTAATGTAAGGTTAAGGTATTTACCTTTTTTACCAGTGATGATTTTGCTTTTATCAATCTTATCTAGATTGATACTGAAATTGATTATTGAATTTGCCATTTTATATATATTTAGCATTCTGCCTACTCTAATAAAGGTTTTCGGCTTCCCCTGTTTGTTTTATTTTATTGTACATCATTTTAATTTCTCTTTTACCAAATCCTGATATGTTATACAAAGCTGGAGTTCCGTTACCTCCACCCCTCAATGTAGTAACTAACCTCTTATCTTTCATTAGTTTAACTCCATGTTGTATGGTGTCTGCTCCCAAAGGAACATCATTCATTATATCTTGTTTAGTAAAAAACTCTGAGTGATATGCGTATATTAATATATGCATCATTGAATAAGTCATATCTAATCTATCAGAACTTTCTTTTAGATGTTTTCTAAAGTATTTTAAATTCATATTTTTTCTTTCTCGTAAGCTCTTTCAGCCTCATTTCCCATACATAAATATCCACCATATTCATACAACTTATTATCAGACTTTAACCAACCATGTTCATCATGTTTGTATTCTCCAATTAAGTATAGTGTATTACCTCTTTTTTGTATTGAATCATGTTTCCATAATATATTATCATGTTCTGTTGATATGTTAATAACGTGACCTTTATTGACATCCATAAAATAATGTATAGTTAAATACTTCTTTTTTACCACACCTATAGCGGCGTCTATTTCTAATATTATCCTGTTAGCTTCCGTTGAGTAGGATAAATCATCTTCTATTCTTTTCACAGCGTATATAACAGAAGCGTGATTACTTATACCTCCCCTATTTTTAAATACATCTCTTATTCTTGATGGAGAATTTCCTGTATCTCCGTAATGATACATATAGTATATTATGTAGTGTCTAGCTCTAACAAGTTCATTCATTCTAAACTTAGAAAAAACTAGATGTTCTTCAATGTTAAAGTATTCACATATCCTTTTTATTATATACTCTGACTTTACTCTTGCTTTTATTCTTTTTGATTTATATTTTCGTTTTTTCTTCATTATAATTCTCCTTTAAAATAAAATTTATTTATATCCTTAACTTTTTTAATAAAAAACTCTTTATATTTTTCTAATAAGTTTTGATTTTTTTGTCTACCTCCCTCAATAAACTCTTCACTAGCCTTGTATATACCCACTCTATAAGGAGACTCTTTTTCAATAACTAAAAACCAAAATTCATCAGCATTAAAACCATCTAAATAAAAAGCAGCCTGCCTGTCATACCCATAATTATAAGCACTTCTTCTAAAAGATTCTGGAGAAGAGTCTCTTGTAGTTTTTAGGTCTATTAGAACTTTTTTATCATCAACATTGGTAACAACCATGTCAGCCTTACCCTTGCAGTTTATTCCTTTGTCTTCCCAAACCTCAACAACCTCATGTTTAGATTCAGATATAAAACTCATAGCTTGTTCGTTTTCAAATAGTATGTTAGACATGTTGTTTATCATATTCCATTCAGACGTAGATACAATAGTTTTATCTGAGTTCTCCATTTTAAACTCATCCCAAGCTTTACCTCTTCTAGTTTTACCTTCAAATACAATAACTTGATTGTCTATTTTAGAAGGTTCCAGAACCATAGTATGAAATGCTTTACCTATATCCAGAGCTTTACTTTCTTCTTGAGCTCCCTGCATATATCTCAATAAATGTTGAGGTGATTTATTTAACAATCCCAACATACTGTTCGTAACATACTCATTATCAGAGTAGTATTCATTGTCATCTCCAAATTTTAATAAGAGACTTAGTTTATTCATTTCATCCATTGGTCACTTTTTTTAATTCTACTAAGTGTTGGGTGTTGATTTTATACTTAGCTTCTATAGCTTCTAATTTACCTCCAGCCTCTATATATTCTTTAGCCATTTCAAACTGTTTCTTGTTCATTGTAGGTTTTTTAGCTTTAGATGTTTTAGTTACTTTCTTAGGGTCTGTAGTAGCGTCAGCGTCTTTAGTATCATCTAATAAAAATAGATTACCTAGAGCATACTTTTTAGCATATGAACTACTAGCCCCAAAAGATTGAGCTATATCCATACCTTTTCTTTCTGGATTAATACCAGCTTGAGCTTCAACAGAATAAGTTTCTCCTGATTCATCTTGTATAACAGCTCTTGATGATACAAAAAGATAACCTCCTAACTCTCTAGTTTCTTCTGATATAGTTAATGTTAAATTGTGTTTAGCTAAGTGAGGTTTTATAGCCTCTAAAATATCTTCAGCAGAACGATATTTATACTTACCAAAATTGTTGAATTGCCCTTTAGGGGCTTTTAACGACACTTGTATATCGTTAAGTTTTGCGTGAATTTTTGTCATATTGATTTAATTTAATTTAATTTTCTTACTTGATGAA
>Ga0070747_1001713_pt1 | contig 10638 bp, 10 predicted proteins | sample VirMetDEL_Mar_31_FD_77321 | JGI IMG/M metagenome (GOLD analysis project Ga0070747, IMG submission 77321) | Aqueous microbial communities from the Delaware River and Bay under freshwater to marine salinity gradient to study organic matter... | ecosystem: Environmental > Aquatic > Marine > Coastal...
ACTAAGTATCCTGCCATCGTCCCACTGCCGCTAAAACTTGTGTTGGCAACATACATCCGATTGGTTCCACTGGTGATGGCTAGCGAGTCTGAAACCGTAGATGAATGTTCGATGTACGAACTTCCAGAACCACCACCACCGGACTCATCCGCAAATTCCAAAGCAGTTGCTCCCGAATTTACTTTTAGAATCTGTCCTGCTGAACCAATTGAAGTGAGGCCAGTACCTCCATTTGCTGTTCCAAGAGTGCCTGTTACTGCAGTTGCCAGGTCATTTGTTTCTGCAGTCAGGTAACTCTGTAAATCACTGATTTGTGATTCTGTGATGGAGAGTGCCGCTTCATGTTGAGTAACGGAAGACTCAGTAATGTTGGCATTTGGGACGTTTGCCCAGGTTACTGCAGATGTCAGATCGTTGATCTCTGCGGTCAGGTAACTTTGCAAATCACTGATCTGGGATTCGGTGATGGAGATCGTCTGAAACTCTAGGGCAGTTGCTCCCGAATTGACTGCGAGAACCTGGTTGGCTGTTCCGATTGCGGTTAGGCCAGTCCCTCCGTTTGCTATTCCAAGGGTCCCCGTTACAGCACTCCCCAGGTCATTCGTTTCGGCAGTGAGGTAGGTCTGCAGGTCGGAGATTTGTGATTCTGTGATGGAGAGAGTGCTGGTAGCGATGTACTCAATGTCTGTTGCACCACTATTCACAGCAATCAACTTAGATCCATTCGTTGCTAGTGCTGGCAAGAGTGCCACCCTTGCTGTTGCCGCAGAACTTGATCCAGTCCCTCCATTTGCAATTGCCAGAGTTCCCGAAACGTTAGAGAGATTGTTTGTCTCTGTTGTGAGATATCCGCTGTCATTGGTGAACTGACTGATGTTCCCTGATTTATTCGTTAACGTATCTGTTGAGGATGCTGTGATGTACGAACCTAAATCAGATATTTGTGATTCTGTAATCGTGTCCTGCGTTGCTAGTGTCCCCAGTCCCAAAGTCGTTCTTTGTGCTACAGTGTCCGCATCATCTAGAATCGCTCGGCCTGCCAACGTCAGGGTCGTAACAGCATAGGTATCAGATGCAGTGGTGTAGATCATTTGATTTGCTGCTGTCGTCAGTCCTGAGATCGACTGCAGACCTTGATCAAATGCCTGGACATTCGTACCGACTACTAAAGAAAGGGTACTACGAACCGTGCTGGGTCCCTCGTTCTTCCATTTGGAATCTGAGGAATCGTAGACTAGGAAGGAATCGTCTACAGTCGTCGTGGTCGTCGTGTCACTAAGACTGGAAACCGAGATGTCTGCCGATTCAAGTTTCGCATCAAGTGATGTTTGCAGATTCGTCACATCTGCGATTGCCAACGGTCTAGAAACCCAGTTCCCAGACGTGGAGTTGTAGACCAGCACATCCTTGTTTGCGATCCCACTGACATCAGTATCACTTAATGCTGAGATCGTCCCCCCTGGTAAATCTTCAAACTGCCAGTTTGCAGATGTTGAATCGTATCGAATGATTTGGTTGTCCGTTGGGGTCCCCGTGGTCTGAAGAATCAGGGCAACCTGCCCCTGCAGACTGGTGTCGAGTTTTGCGTTGGTGATCGTTCCATTTGGGATGGTTGCAGCACCTGCAGTTTGATTCTCCCATCGGGAATTGGATGTACTGTAGGCCAGCACCTGCCCATTCGTAGGAGAAGTGATTGTGACGTTGGTGAGGTCTTGGATGTTGTCTGGGATCGTGACGGTTGCCGCTTTCCAGTTTGCCGTGTCGTACTGAAGGAGTTGGCCTGTCGTTGGTGTCGTGTCAAGTACGTTGTTCAGAGATTCCAGACTGCGGGAGGTGCTTGCCGTTTTGAGTGACTGAATTTCTGTGTCGATTGTGTCCAAGTCTGAATTCAGATACTCCCCCCACTTGTCAGAACTCCCACCAATTGCTGGTTTCTTCAAAGATAGATTCGTCGTCGTCGTGAAGTCAGACATAGTCAATTAAAGTAAGGGGGTGATGGATTTTCACATTCGCTCAGGTCTGCAGATAGACCACTGGTGAACTCGGCCACTCGCTGAAACGAAATGGCTAAGGAGAAATTTGTGCCCACTTGCGGAAGAGTTCCTGCAGAGGTTGAAAACGTCCCACTAAGCGTGATCGCAGTTTCATTTAAAGAGATGTCCCCTGAAATTGAATGCCATTGGATGGAACTAACATAATCTCGGCCTGCGGATATTTTGTAGTCATTTACCGAATGTCCTGAAGTGCTCCCTCCTGCAGAACTGTTTGTGTTAACACCAGAGACTAATGGGCCTGACGATGGAATTCCAGATGAGACATTTGATCTACCAATCCATTGATTGTGTGCATTTATAAACGTATTCCCAAAAGCACCACCAAAAGACCCTTGTTTTAATGTAATTGAAGTTGAAGATGCTGATTTCACAACATAATTACAATCCCAATTACTCAGGATTTGCTGGCCCCCACTACTATTGGTAAATTGGTAGTAGGCATTCGTCCATTGTAAGGTGGTCGTCCTATTATTGTAGGCATCAATGTACTTCTTGGTTCGGCAGGTGTCCTTTTGTGCTGCCAAAATATCTGCTTCGGCTTGTGTTACTGTCGCATCAATCCGGTTTAGTTCTGTAGTCAATGCCGAGGAAAATCCCTGATAGTCAAAACTCTCGACTTCAGACTGTGTGGTTGGTGGTGAGTAGGAAGACAGTTCCGAGGTAAATGCAGGCCAGACTGTGGTTTTTGTGTATGTTCCAGAATAGGGATCAGGCAGCAAAGTTGTGCCTGTCCCTGGGAGCAGGGCATTGGTTCCAATCAAGGAAGATAAGGTACTGTTTAAATTATCCACAGCATTCGTCCCTCGATTGATGTCACCAAGCTGTCCTTGGGCTGTTGTGATTCGATCAGACAACGCTTTGACCTTTTTCAGCACTTCATCCAGATAGGTGTTTGTGATACCACCCCAGGTACTCCCGTCTTGGTTGACAGTGGGGTACTCCAGATCACTGTAGTAAGAGGATGTTGTAGACATTACAGTGCCTCTGCTGTTGATTTTGCAGCAGCAGCATCAGTCTTGGCAGAATTAGCGTTGAAAGCGACGGTTCCAGAGGTGCTGGTATCTCCCACTGCACTATCCAAGGTGTTTAGGGCACTGACTACAGCAACCAGGTACTGATTTACGATCTGGACTGCGACATTGATTGCTGTTGTGGAGTTTGTTTCTGCAGTTGAAGCACGGGCCACCGCACCAGTCGTGGGATCGCTAAGTTGGTACGCAAGCGATGGCGTTGATGAATCAGTGGTACTTCCAAGAGTGTCATCGACTGTCTTCAATCGACTTGTGGTGCTTTCTAGGGCCGCATTCAAGGTGTTGCCCCAGTTGTTTCGGTCTGAACCAACTTCGGGGAGAGTGATTGAGTATTCCGTCGTGGTTGGAGGAGAATCAGTTAGTGCCATCGTTTACCGCAATCCAGGTTTCTGAGGTTGTGTCTGGACGTTTAATCCAGACGTCTTCGTTTGAATCTGTTTGTTCTATCCAGTCTGTAGTCGGATCTGTTTCTGTCTCAAACAAGAATTGTTTTGCATACGGACCAATGTCGTACCGTCCGAGTCCATACAGAAGAACACGATAACTCATGACATGGCCTGGAAGTTTAGACTATGTCTAGATCCTTTCGTTCTCCTTCTGTCGTCAGATGCCTGGATCTCTGCAACTGCACGTTCTGCCTGCATCTGCCAAATTTGAATTCTCTCATCTTCTCCGAGATACGGAGATGCTTGCATCAGACTGTAATAGAGATAGGCATCAGGATGACTGGTCGAAACCCAGTTGGTTGTGTTCGTCGCACTCAGTGCAGGAATTTTCGCATAGTAAAACATTTCGTATGTGATCGACTGAGCAGGGGTGGGGATAATCCGCAGAGCATTGCCATACACAAAATATCTGGGGTAACTGTCTGCGAGGGATGCAAGGAAATTCGTGTCAGTATATTCATTGATCGAATGAGCTGCGATCTCAACTAGGTCCCTCTCCTTCGGACTAGTGATCCTGATGTGCCTCATCTCTAGGAAGTCACTCGGCATCGACAAATACTGATCAGACGTACTGATGTCTGCACGGGTGTACTGATTCGTTGTCCGCAACTGACGGTTCAGTCTTGCCTCGGCCAAGGTGATGAACGTGGGGATCACACTCGTCAGATCCGTTCGGTTCAGCCAGTCTGCAATGTTGGATTTCAGTTCATCGAAAGTCACAGTCTACCCTCCCAGACACGAAAGGGTTTATTTGAATAGTCGTTCAACCACTGTCTAAATTTCTTCTTATCTTGCGTAATTCCCTGCTGTGCAAGTTGGTCGTACAGCACTCTGGGAATCTCCGCAACCCTCTTCCATCCGCTTTGTTTGTTGGCAAATGGATCGAGATGTTGGTTGTCACGCAAGTTCTTCGTCAACTTCAATGTTGGCTCGATGTCTTGCGTGACTCGATGGTGAATCTGCATAGATCGAGAGTCTGTCTCCTCAACATAGAACTCACTGAGTACATGACCTGTGTGATCTAAAATTTGCTTCGTCAACATTCTCTCAATCTCTCAGATTTAGTGGTTAGGAAGTGGTCAGATCAAAGATCCCACCGTGTGCAGCTTCCTGAGTCATCTCCAGACCCATCTCAACGACTAAGTGCTTGGTTTCCGCATCAGAAGTCTTGCCGAGGGTACTGACCTGGAAATTTCTCAAATAGGAAACCTTGGCGTACTCCGGTGATATCAAAAATGCGTCCCGCTCACGCTGGAAACGATTTGGCATCACTTGAAGGTCTCCAAAGTCCGTCGCAAACACGGTGACGTTCGATCCTGCCGTGTTGCTATCAATTATTGATCGTGCGTCAGTTCGACCGTTCAACGTAGAAACCACGGTCTTGTTGAAAGGACCCACCATCAAACGATCTGCCTCTGATCCTTCCGTGAAACAGGACTGCATGACTGTGTTGATCAGGGCCGCATTCAGTGCTCGTTGAGCAGCAGAATCGGTTCGGGCTGTCGATCCAACCGTCACCGGATCTGCCCCACCACCTCCAGCATCAAAACTAGTGTTGGTGTCTAACCAGCAGCCGATCATTCCAGAGGTTCGTGCTGTTGCTGCTGCACCATTGTTTCGGGCCTGGTTGCTCAACAGAGCTGCTTCCACGGAACGTTTCAATTCCTTGGTGCGTCTCGCCATCTGGTGAGCCATCTGCGATGTCTTGCCATACAACTTGATTGCAGACTGGGTCCCTGTCACAGCAACGGCCCTTGACATGATCTGGCAGACATTGCTATTTCGGGTGGTCAGTGATGCGGCTGCAGCACTGATGGCATCTCCTTCCAGGTCTGTTGTTGTGCTGGTTGCAGACAGTTCCTCGGTGATCCACTCAAAGACTGTGTTGGATACGTTCCGAGTACCGACTGAGTTGACGAACGGGGTCTCAGTAGGGGAGATGTTGTAAACAATCTCTTTAATATCAATTACATCTTCCTCATTACCTGCGGTTTTAATGTCGTATGAGGTAGAGGCATTCGCAAGAAGTGCCATTTTGACTTACTCCAATAATCTAGATTACCCATATTGGGCAAAAAAATTTGCAGTGTCAACGCAGCAAAGCGTCAAACACGGCAACTGCGTCTTGATTGCGTCCCGTCTTTCTGAGGCTCTGCATTGACTTTTTCAGTCGTGATGCACCTTCATCGGTTGGGACAAAATTTCTCCCCCTCGTCGGTGCAGTCTTCACTGTCGATTCAGGGGTTTTCTTCAGGCTTTGCTTGGCTTGCGATTGAGTCTTGTTCGCACTCCAGGCATCATATAAAATCTTCACTAGTCGAGCGTCATACGCTTGACTCAGGTCTTGTTCGGTTAATCCGTAGGCATCAGAGGCCCACTTTCGGAGTTCTTGCTTCTCAGACTTTGCCGTTTCTTTATCCGACCAGGCAGGAATCAATTCGTTCAACTGCTGGCGTTGTCCGTCGAGGTGTTGGGAAAACTGCTGATGCTGCAATTGCGCCTGTTCGCTCTGCAGATACTGCACCTGCTGCTGTCTCTGCTGTCTGGCAATCTCCCGATCTCTCGCAGCATCTTTCTCCAAGACAAACTGGACAGGGTCTTCGTGTCGCAACCGTTCCCAGGCTTGCGGATCTGCAGTCCATTGGGGTTCTGGAATATCGGGTTGCTGCTGTAAATTCTCAGCAAACTGGTTGAGTTGCTGGACCCTCTGGGCATAATCCTGTTGCAGTGCCTCGGCCTCTTTTCTCTGCTGTGCAAGCTGCTGAGTCTTGCGGGTATAATCTGATTGCCTGCTGTACCCTTTTTGCAACTCATCAAGAGAGACTTCGACTTCCTCCCCATCAATCACGACCTTGTAGAGTTCGGGTTCTGCTGCCTCTACTTCTTCCCGTTCTTCTTCTTCTTCTTGTGTGTCTTGTACATCATCGTCGTACTCGTCAATGGGTTCTTCGATCTCGTCTGGTTCTTCCTTCGGAGTTGTGCCTAGCAAGGCATCAAACTTATCGGCAACCTGCATGTCATGGGTTTGGGGTGTTCCGTCAGATGTCACTGGGACATCGATGGAATCCGCATATTCGCTCACTTACTCGTCTCCTTTAGATGTTTGTTTTTTGCGACGGATAGACCGTTGCACTTGGGCGTTCAACTCGTTCTGCAAGTTGGTTGCAGCATGGTAGGCGTACCAGCAATGTTCTCGGTCCTCTGCAGTCTGCCCTGCAATCCACTGCTGGACTAGGCTGGACTTCAAATCATCGAATGCCTGGCGGACACTCTCTTCCTGCAGAATCTTCTTGGCAGCATCACCTATGCGAATTGTCGGATCACTCATCATCTGCCTTTCTTGATACATTTTCCTAACTTGCTGCACACCTTTGGCGCTGGACAGGTTGGACAAGGTCGGAATTTAAGAGGGTTGGGCATGGGTTAATCCAGTAGAGATTCAGGTTCGTCACTGTACAGACTCTGCAGTGCTGCGAGTCCAGCCAGTGGGATGGCAAGGAACTGTCCTTTGCCTCGGATCAATTGCTTGAGGAGTTTGCCTGGAGACATCCCCTGCTTTTCTGCAGACACTCTGAGCATTCGGTCATAGGTTGCCAAGAAAGGTTCTGGGACTGAGCTAAGTCCAGTTTGCTTTCCTCCTCCCAACCATGCTGCAGCTTGATACTGTGCTGGCGCAATCCCCATCCGTCTTGCTTCGATAACCTGGGGTTGCTCAAGGATTGTGTAGGCAGTTGCGTCTGCAGGAAGAACTCTTGCGTCATCAGGACTGACGTAGCGACCAATATTTTCAAAATAGTCATCAGGGAGACCAGAACTGACTGCAACCTTTTTATCTAAGGCAACCAGTTTCTTTTTCTTCCCTTCTCCTTCATAAATCTTTTCCTGTCCTCGGCCCATCCCCTTGTATTCATCAGGGAGACTTTCACCAGGTTTCAAGCGGATCTTCATCGTTTGTTCAACTACTGGATTCTTCCCAGTGAAGAGTCGGACATTGTGAACATCTGCAGTCACAGGTTCGTAATTCCCCAGCAGGTTCTGGGAATACGATAGCATCTTCTGTGGATCATTCGGTCCAAGTTGATCATAGAGAATTTTTGGTGCAGCACTCATATGTGCCTGATGCGCCAGATGTCCTGGTGCGCCTACCCTCTTCAGTTCATCACTTGTAATATTGAAGGCAGTCTCTGGGTCATCAAGAAAACGGTTGTAGAAGTACTGACCTCGCTTGATCTGTGGAGCAACCCCTGAACGTGCAGACATTGCTGCACTGGTTTGAATGTATTGGCGGAATCGTTCTTCTCCCAACTCTGGACCCAACTCATCAATAAATGCTTTTCTCAGTGGGTTCATGTTGAACCACTCCATGCCCCCCAAACGAAGACCCTCTTCCACTCCCCGATTCATCGAGTTCATGGTCTCTCTGGTCACATATGGCTCAAATCGTTTCTTGGCAGCAGGGGTTGGATCTCGTCGAGGCAATGCCTTCTGTTCCACATCAGGGACCTCAGATAAATTGCTCAGATCCAAGAAAGTGTCTTTTGGTGGAGTGTACTTGCTCTTGACTGCCTTGGTTCCTGTTTTCTTGCGGACCTTTGGCGCAACATATCCTGCTTTGACTGCATTGATCCGGTCCTGTGCAGCATAGGCCGCATCACGGTTCAGGTCTGCAGCTTCTGCCTCAGAAGGCAGAAACGGATCACCCAGTAATGCAGTGGGACGTATTGGGGCAATCATCCCCAGATAGTCCAGCAGTTCCATATCGTCCAGCAGTCCAGGTTGTTCCTGAATCGCTAGGGTGCTTCCTCGGCTTCCGTATCGTCTCATGCTGGCATCTGTCCCTGGGGAGGTTGCTGTTGGAACTGCTGTTCATACTGCTGTTGTTGTCTCACTTGATCCACTCTCTCCAGCTCACGGTTTCTCGTCAGTGTATCCAGTAGAGGACTGGCATCAATGGGTTGCTGATATTTGAAGGAAAGTTCTTTCAACTTGAGGAAGAGTTCCGCTTCCATTTCATCACGTTTGCGGTCATCCTCTCGTTTCATTTCCTCTTGTCTGTGTGTGATCTCAATCTGTTTTCTTTGGATCTCAGCCTGGGCCAGCATCTCCTCTGGTGAGGGTTGCGGCTCTTCGTTCTGCTGTGCCATCACTTGCTGCATCTGTTGCTGTAGCAATGCCTGCATCTGCTGTGGAGGTCTCAGGTATGATCCAGCCTCTGCACCAAGGCCCTGATCTGCAAATAATCGTTGCAGTGTCTGGTAATATTGTTCGGGTCCGACGATTGGGTTCATTGGTCCGTACTGAGCAATCAGTTGTTCCTGCTTTGCTAGCAGTCCCAGCAGTGCCTGTCTGCGTTCCTCCTCTGAACCTCGTCCGAGGGGAAGGGTGATCAGAACGTCATAATCCGAGAAGGTGCTAGGATCGACTGGAATAAACTCACCACGAAGCCGCATGATGGTGGGTTGATCCATGAACTGGAGAATCAATCCCAGCATTCTCTTGTACAATGGTTTGAATCCTGACTCGGCAATGTTGCGAGCGATCAGTTCCAGTCTGGCCTGTGCTGCCTTCTGTGTGGCAGACACTGCTACGGCAGTCGTCGATTGGAGATGTTCTGCATCCAGTCCCTGACTTGCTCGGCTGATCCCTGTCCTCTGTTCCTTGATTTCGTCGAGGTATGAAAGGAGTGGGAATGCAGCAGCACCGACAAACGGCATCTCCAGCATCTGGATTGCTCCAGCCTGTCTCATCGGGATCAGCGCACCAACTTCGTCGTTTGCCAAGTCCTCCCAGTCCACTGCAGATTCCAGATACGAAATCCTTGGTCTGGTGGACAAACTCAGAGAGTCGAGCATGTTCCGCATAACTGCAGATTTGATCCGTTGCACATCTGCCAACTCGTCATAGAGGGACATGCCCCTCCAACTGTGCGGGAGCGGATCTTTTCGGATCAGCACAAAGGGGTGTGAGTCTGCAGGTTCGTTCAGTAAAATTTCGTGAGCATTGCCAATTGTGCAGATTCTCCGCAACTCTGGAACTCCGTCACCATCTGCATCGACTCGCACATAACTCTCGACGTACTGAACTAATCGGTTGGCAGGATCTGCGTCGGTGTCGTCTTCCTCTCTCCAGTTGGGATGCCGCAGATTCCATTCTTCGTTGCTGCGGAAATCATCCTCATATCCTTTGTATTCAATGACCGTTTCGTAGGGGTAGCCCAGCTCGACTAGGTCTCCGACTCTCAGCAGTTGTCGATGGGCAATGATCTTTGCATCTTCCAGACTGGTTGCTGTCCGGTTGATCAGGAATTCTTCTGGGGGTAGACATTCTAGTCTCGTTTTTCCTCTGGGAATCCGTCTGGTCAGAGTGACATTGTACAACCCAGGTTGCTCCTCGATCTCCTCGGACTGGGTGACTTCAAATCCTTCTTGGACAAACAGACCGATCTGCAGCTCATCGAGGCCCATCAACTCACGGGTCTGGATGTCGTACGTCACTTCGTGCCAGCATTTGATGATGCCCTCGCCCTTGATGAGACAATCTTTCATGGCGTCTGCGAACACACTGTAGGCATTCGACTGTTCCATCATCCAGTTCACTAACTCGGTAGCCTGTGCTGCGCCTGCCACATCTTCGGGACCACGGGGGACGAACTCACATGCCTTCTCATGACTGAAGAAAACCCGCATCAGGGAAGGGAGGATACTATGCACGGCATCATGGACATCTCTGGAAACGACCTGCGATCTGCCATCTTCCTCTGTCGGACTGTCTCCAGAATCACTGAAGGGAGATCCTAGGTAGTATCGGAAACTGGATGCTCGGACGGGGGAGACCTCATCATCAATATGATCGACACTGTCCTGGATCGTTCCTGCAATCCAGGCTTTGAGATCGTCTTCGGTCATTGCTTGAGGGGATTCAGCCATTTATTTCTTTCTCACTTTCTTTGCACCTGCTGCGGCAATCTTGAACGTCTTGTTGCTCGGTCGTCCCTTCTCGCCTGGACGGGCCATCCGTTCTTTACTGCCTGCTTTGATTCTTGCTCGTTTCTTGCGGATGTTGTCAAAGAGATTCGGTTTGCTCACTTCTTCTTCTTCTTTTTGTAGG
>Ga0070747_1001714_pt1 | contig 10637 bp, 15 predicted proteins | sample VirMetDEL_Mar_31_FD_77321 | JGI IMG/M metagenome (GOLD analysis project Ga0070747, IMG submission 77321) | Aqueous microbial communities from the Delaware River and Bay under freshwater to marine salinity gradient to study organic matter... | ecosystem: Environmental > Aquatic > Marine > Coastal...
AATGCATTTAGAAATATGCAAAAAGTGTGCTGCTGCTTATGAAGATTATATTAACAGAGGTATAGCAAAAAGAAGGGGTAAATAGTGAATAACGAATTAGAAGCACTGCAAAAAGATTACAATAAATTATTGATACAAGTGCAAGCTGAGTTGGTGCAAAAAGAACACTATATGATACAGCTTGCGTCAACAGATTTGTTGCTAAAAATGGCAAACAAAAAAATTGCAAAGCTTAGCACGACTTTAGGGTTAACTCAAAAGGCTTATGACTGCATTGCATCAGAAAATAAAAAAGAATTATAAAATAACTATTTTACTCAAACTTAAATGGCTTTAAAATGCTCATTGGATTAGATTATACTTATTCAATGAGCAATCTATATATTATACCAACAGCATTTACATCAAACGAAAGAATAGAAGCAAGGATTGAAGCCTTTAGAAAAGACTTTATGAGCCAAGAAGGTGACTTGGAACTTGCAAATAACCTTATAAGTATGGTTGTTGAATACTTACAAGAGTTTGAAGATGAACTGCATTTAGATCAAGCCTATTTAAAATTAAATGAATCTATTTTTTACCTTGATAAATACATGTATGGATGATAAACAAACCTAGCAAGTTAAAGCCTCAGATACTTTATACAAGCAAACCTCAAAAGTTATTCACCTCTCTTTTGGGGTTTTTTATTTTCAAAACTTTGACATATTAAACCAGCTCGGCAATGATTATTAAAACGAAGCTGTGCTTCAAACTTGCTTGGCTGTGCCAAAGGGTAAATTCATGTCAGAAATAAAAAGCGAATCTATCACTTTAGTTGATATCGATTCTATTATTCCAAATCCAAAAAATGCAAACAGACATTCCATTGAACAAATTAAAAGGTTGGAAAAGTTAATTACTTACCAAGGCTTTAGAAACCCACTTATTGTTTCAAACCGAACAGGCTTTTTAATAGTTGGTCACGGTCGCTTAGAGGCTGCAATAAACCTAGGCTTAGAAAAGTTGCCGGTTATATACCAAGACTTTAAAGATGAAGCACAGGAATATTCTTATTTGATTTCTGATAATGAAATTGCAAGATGGTCAGAACTAGATAAGCAAGCAATCTTTGATTTAAAAGACGAAATACAATTTGATGATATGGAAATGTTAGGGCTTGAGTTTGATTTTATTAGTTGTTCTGATTTAGATTTAGAAACAGCACTTGCAGATGCTGGAATAGAAATGGGCGACGATGAAATAAAAGACGGTGTAAAAAAAGCAATACAAATTGAATTTAATTTAGAACACTTTGAAGAAGCCAAAGAACTAATTGGTTGGTGGCGAAAAGAAGGTGCATACATTGGTGAAATGATGATTAGTTATTTACGAGCAGAAAGGGATAACCATGAAGCAAGTAGAGTTAGTTAATTACCAGCACAGTTTTAAGGTCGGCGACAAAGCACCGACATTAATTGCTAACATAACAGAAGACACTTTGTTCCTGGAAGACGGAAAGCCTGTTGGGTTTTATTTGAGCAGCATACCCGAACAAATGGAAAAAATTGCCAATTTTGCAGATATGGAATTCAATACTAAAAATGTTCCAAAAACTGTTATGGTTAGGGGCATTAAATATATTGATGGAGTAAGAACAGAAGGTGTAAATCAAAAGTCGGCAATACTTGGTGCAATACCGCCAAAACCTCACATGAGAAGACCTTATCCCACAAATAGCAGTGTACACAACAGCAAGACAGCCGTTAAATTTATAAAGGCAATGCGTTTGCTTGCACACCATTCTGAACAGCTTATAAAACAATATATGCCCGAAGTATATGAAGAACAAAAAATGTTAATAGAAACAAAAGTTCCAAAGTCTTTTCGTTTTAGTAATCTTTTTACCAGTTCAATAAGTAACTATAATATATCGGCAGACTTTCATAGGGATACTGGGAACTTAAAGCAGTGTGTTAATGCTATTATATTTAAAAAAGCAAATGCAAACGGTGGAAATTTAGTTGTGCCAGAGCACGAACTGGTCGTTGATGGAAAAAATAATAGTATGTTAGTTTATCCGGCTTGGAAAAGTTTACACGCAGTAACACCAATAGAACCAACCAAAAAAGATGGATACAGAAATAGTTTAATATTTTATCCACTTGCAGCCTTTGAGAAATATGTATGAAGATAGCAGTATACTATTTAGCATCACCAAAGACCGGCGGCTGGGTTACTTATATAATGCATTTGTTTAAAGCTTTAAGGTTAAACGGATTAGAACCAATATTAATAAGACCGGAAAACACAAAGAAAGTTAAAGCAAAAAGCTTTTGCAAGGGTGTAGAGTTAAAAATTGTTCCAAATGATATGGTCTATAATCTAGTTAGCAAGATGCCATCTTTAATAGTTGCTATGGAATTAAAAGAAGATTCTTTAAATATGGCTAAACGAATTTTATCTAAACCGAATGGAACAATTATTCATCATGGTTCTGGGCAAACACCAGATGCCGATTTCTTTAAAAGCATTTGTAAAACTACAAAACATATTTCAGTAAGACCAACCATAAAGAAAAAGATTAACGACTTTGGCTTTAACTGTACTTATTTGGCACACCCTTATGAGTCTGAAAAAGTGGATAACGAATCAAAATATAAATGCGCATCAATAGCTAGGGTAGACTTTGTTAAGAATACTCATTTAATAGTTGCCGCAAATAAAGTTCTTAAAGAAAAGATAAAAATATATGGAACTGAAAATAGGCTTTACAGTCACTTTAAAATAAAAGAAACAGACTTAAATTGGAAACAAAACTACCTTGGCGAGTTTAATGCTGGCTCTGCAAAGATGATAGCCAAGCAATATGAATCAATAATAGACCTAACAAGAATAAAAAATGATGGTGGTGGCTTGCAATATACTCACCTTGAAGCAATAGATAGTGGGTGTGCTTTAATACTGCATAAAGACTGGATAACACCAAAGGGCTCTTTATTTAAGCATGGATTTAATTGCTTTGCTGTTGCTGATGAAAAAGAATTAATAGAACTATTATCAACTGAAAGGGATTTTAAAACCATACATAAGAACTCATTAAAGCTTATGGAACTTCACAATATATCTAAATGTGGTTTGCAATTTAAAGAAATAATAACAAATAAGGAACTATAAATGGAAGGTATTAAAGAGAAAGAACCAAATCGTTCAATAGGTGAAGATAAATATAAAGAAGTTTATAACGAAATGTTATTGGATCATTTATCTTTGGGCTATAGCTTTGACTCATTTACCGATGCAAATGTTTGTTTAAGTACACTATATAACTGGGTTGATAAATACCCTAAGTTTAAAGAAGCAAAAGTAATTGGCACTGCAAAGGGTTTAAAGTTTTACGAAACACTATTAAGGCACAAACTAACAGGAATAGACGGTCAAAAGATTAAAGCCAAATCAATAGACACTACCTGTTTAATTTTTACAATGAAGACACGTTTCCATAAAACTTATGGTGAAAAAGCCAAAGTTGAAACGGAACACAGTATAAGTGAAGAGACTAAAAAGTTAATTATTGATATGGGCGACTAATGGCTGAACTTGTTTTTAAACCATTTGATAAGCAGAAAGAGTTTTTACTATCTAAGACTAGATTCCGTGGGGCTTTTGCTGGAAAGCGTGGTGGCAAAACAGAAGTTGGTGCAATAGCTTCAGCAATATTACAGGAAACAAAACCAAACTATACACCAAATGGAATTGACCCTTACCTTGGTGTTATAATAGCACCCACAAACGACATGCTTAAGAGGTTGTCTTGGAAAAAGTTTGAAGCTTACACAAAACCATGTGGATTAGTTGCAAAGCAATGGCAAGCACCAATGATGATGAAGTGGCATGACTCTAAAGAGGGCGAAGAATCTTTAATCTATGGAATGTCAGGTGATAGACCAGAAAGAATAGAAGGTGTTAAAGCAAATTGGATTTGGATTGATGAAGTATTTCAAATAAAAGAACAATTATTTTTAGAATGTTTAGCTAGGATTTCAGATTCACAAGGCTATATAATTTGCACCGGTTCTTTAGGTGTGCAGTTTGTTAATCCGAAACAACACTGGGCATACAAATATTTTAAAGAGCAAATGGATGAAGCTTTTGAATGTTTTGAATGGGGAACATCAGATAACCCATATTATCCACAAGAAGAATTAGAAAGAAATAGAAACTTACTAGACCCCCAAACCTTTAGGGCGATGTTTGAAATATGTTGGGATGTTATACCAAAAAATGCAGTGTATTCAGACTTTAGTGACGACAATATTGTTCACAACTTAATGTACGATCCATCTTTGCCGGTTGTTTGCTGCGTTGACTGGGGATGGTCTCACCCTATGGCTGTTGGTATGTTTCAGTATAATCCGCATAAAGATGAAGTTTACTTAATTGATGAAATGATAAAAAGCAAAGTTAAATTAGAAGACTTAGCAAAGTGGATAGCAAGCAGACCATACAACGTACAAGAATATATTTGTGATATTGCCGGAAACCAAGAGCGTGAACAAACTGGTAAATCAAATATTAAGTGGTTCTTAGATAATCATGGTGTTAGGTTTAAATACAGAACATCAAGAATTAACGCTGGTTGTGCTGTTGTTAGGTCTTACATAAAAAATGCAAATGATAAAATAAGGTTTTTCGTCGGGCATTTATGCGTAGAATCAATTGACGGATTAAAAAGATATAAATATCCTGAGAAGGATGGAATTATACAAAATGAAAACCCAGTGAAAGAAGATGATGATGCTTGCGATATGATTAGGTACTATTTTATGTATAAGCATGATCCAAAATACCAAAACCAGAAACCAGTTAAGATAGGAATGTATAGATGATTAATTTACTAAGCCAAGGCGAGCGACAAAGTTTGATTGCCAACATTAACAGCGAAAACAATAAAGCAAGAAAGCAAGTTAGTTTAAAAAGCTCAGAAGTTGCCGGTGGTAGATTAGAACAATATGTTAAAGAAAAACTGCAAGGTGAATTAGAACTTAATTCTGTTAAAGAAATGCCTATTGTAAGTAGCATAAATATTCAAAAAGCTATCACAGACAAAAAAGCGACAATATATAAAAGAAAGCCGACAAGAAGATTCACTGATACAAGCACAGAACAATCAGAAGTGATGGAACTTATTTATAAAGACATGAAGCTAGACATGAAGCTCAACAAGGCTAACAAAAATTATATATATCAAGACCAAACTATTGGCATGATTGTTCCAAAGAATGGAAAACTAATTTGCCGTGTTATGAAAATGCATCAAATAGATGTTGTGCCAAGCATAGATGATCCGGAAATTGCAGAAGCTTACATATTAAGTGCATTTGATAGAACTCTTTATATACAACACGACACAGATAAAAAAGACTATGATACTGCAACAGGCATTTCCGGAAGGTCTAACAGGTCAACAGCAAGTGAAGACCAAAACTTATTGATTGCAGAGAAGTATCAGTTTCAAAAATATGTAGAAAAATATATTGTATGGTCAAAAGACTATCATTTTATGATGAACGGTTTAGGTGAAGTTATAGACCCTAAAACTGGTAAAGCTTCAACAGAATTAGATATTACAAATCCAATTGGCATGATGCCTTTCTTTGAAGTTTCTAAAGATAAAGACTTTGAATTTTTTGTTAGAAGCTCTAACTCATTAACAGACTTCACAATACAGTTTAATACTCAGTTATCAGATTTAAGTAACAACATTAAAATGAATGGATATGCAATAGGTGTCTTAAAAGCACCAAGCGACATGATGCCACAAAATGTAACTATAGGTGCATCAATGTTGTTAAAGCTGCCAACAGATAACCCAGACACAGAAGTTGATTTTGAATTTACTAATCCATCTTCAAACATAAGTGAAATATCAGAAGCTATTGATAAGTTTTTAAATTACTTTGTTACAAGCGAAGGTCTTGGCGGTTCAGTTGTTAACAGCCGTGGCGATAGTGAAAAGGCTTCAAGCGGTATTGATAGATATTTAATGATGCTTAGTAAAATAGAATCACATGTTGATGATTACGAGGCTTTTAAGTGTGCCGAAGATGAAATATTTGGAATAATTAAAAAGTGGCTAAGTGTTTTAGATGCAACACAATTAGATGTAAAGTACCTTGTTAATCTTCCAGAAAACAGTGAGCTAGAATTAGATTATTACAAACCAGAAATGATTGAAACTGAAACTGAGAAGCTTACTAACATAGAAAAGAAATTGGATATGGAATTAATGTCAAGAAAGCAAGCTGTGATGATGTTGCACGGAATTGAAGATGAAGAAAAAGCACAAGACTTGCTAGAAGAAATTAAAAAAGATAATAAACTTTCACCAATTGTAATTAATAAAATACCAACAATGGATGATGAAGATGTCGAAGAAGAAGAGAGCTAGAGGTAGCATGGTTGTTAGCTTAAAAGAGCTATCACAAGAAATAAACCTTAAAGAATATTTAGGTGAAAAGCCAACAGAAAAGCAGAAGAAACTATTTTCCGAGTTGGCTATTGACGTAATTGAAAATAGAACCCTTAATGGTAGAACAATAAATGGTGGTAAGTTTAAAAAGTATTCAAAAGAATATGCAGATGCAAAAGGTGTTACTCGCGATAGTGTAGACCTATTTTTAAAAGGGAAAATGCTAGACGGTTTAGGCAGAAGAAAATCAAAAGAAAAATCTGATAGTGTTTTTATACAAATGAAGAAAGGCAAAGAAACACTTAAGTCATATAATCACAACACTGGCGACACGCTACCAAAGCGAGAATTTTTTGGTGTTACTGATGCAGAAGCAAAAGCACTTGCAAAAGAAATTGCACAAACAAAAGAAGAAAAACGTAAAGCAGCCGCCGGAACAACAACATCGCTTTCAGCACTTAGGGCAGCAATAGACCAACTAGACATAGAGCAAACTAATTAATGGCAACTTTAAAAGTAACAAATTTAAACAAGGTAAAACTGGCTGTTAGAAAACGAATAACAACACAGTTAAGAACACCGGCAATCCGCAAAGGTGTTGCAATGGTTGTTGTTAAAGAAATTAAAAAAACTAAATATGGTTCGCCAAGTGCAAAATATAGGGAATGGCGAAGAAAAAATGGTCGCTACAATAAGTTAGACCCTAAATATAAGCTGAATAAAATAAATATAACATTTACAGGTGAGTTACTTCAAGACCTAATAAACAATGTTAAAGCTAAATTCGGTGATGGTCGTGCTGATATTGTTTTGGAGCACAGCAACAAAACTCATAAAAAGTACAAAATATCTAGGGGCGATTTAAGCACCAGTAAAAAGAAAAGAACTTACAGCCAAATAAAGAACTATAAAAAAGGTAAGACAGCAAAAGGGAAAAGATCAACTTACCAAGATATTTCAGACGGTGTTAGTAAATACTACGATTATTTAAAATTTAGTAGCAAAACCAAATCTAAGGTGATTAAATTTATCAAGGATAACTTATTTAAAAATTTAAAGTAAAGTCAACCGTGTTGACACAATAAACAAAAACAAGGAAACTTAAAATGAAAGATTTAGTTAAAGAGCCAGTGGCTCAACCAGAAGTGAACAGTGTTCCAACTGATTTAACAAACGAGACAAATCCAACTAATACTAACAAGTATAAAGAAGATATGTTTCGCTACAAACAACTAGCAAAAGAAAGGCAAGCTCAATTAGATGCAATTGCACTAGAAAGCGAGCAAAAGAAAGGCAATTTTGAAGGTGTTATCGGTAGCTTAAAAGACAAAGTTTCTGAATACCAAAAAGAAAATGCTGAACTGAAACAAACTTTTGCGGAAAATGTTTTAGACAAGGCTATTGAAAACATGGCAATCTCTAAAGGTTTAAAGGGTACACAACTTGAAGTATTCACTAAACTAATAGACCATGATGCAAAGGGTGTTGTAGAGTTTGATGAAAGGTTTAATGCAAAGTCGGAAGATGTTGCAAATTTGGTTGAAGATCACATGAAAAGATATGGCGAAATTTTTAAAACTAAAGCCAATGTTATAGATCAATCACCAAATAATAATCCAATCAACAGACCAGACGGAAAAGAATTTAATAAACAAACGGCTAGTGCTGACGAGATAGTTGCTCACTTACTAGCCAATAAAGATAAACTAAAATAACAACTAATAACAAAGGAATGTAAAATGGCTGATGCTATCCAAACACTACCGAACTCTAAGAACGATTTAATCGTTGCTGCTGTTCAAAAAAACTTAATTGAAAAATCTGTTCTTGCTGGAACTGTAAGAGACGTAAGTGCTTTTGCTGGAAAGGGAACAACTTCTTTCAACGTACCTAAACTATCAAACTTTTCTGTTGTAAACAGAGCGTTTGGTGCTGCTGCTGATGCAACTGTACTTACTGATTCAAGTGACAAAATTAATCTTGATTTCAATGCTTACATTGCTTGGTTATACGACAGTAGAGACGTTTATCAGTCAACAATTGAATACAAGATTGAAGCTGCAATGAGAGCATCTTTAAGTCATGCAAAAAATGTTGACCAACAAATTATTTCTACAATTGATGCTGTTGCTGGTGTTCAAGTTTCTAAAGCAACATTTACAACTGTTAAAGAACAAGTTTTAGAAATGAGAAGACAACTTCTACAAAACGGTTCTGATATTAGTAGAATGACTCTTGCTTGCGGTGTTGACAAAGAAGCTGAAATGCTTGCTGAGTCTGACTTTGTTAGAGCTGACTTTTATGGTTCTGCGAATGTTAGAAGTGGTCAAATCGGTCAACTTTATGGAGTTCCAGTTATTATTTCAAGACTAATTGCTGGTGACGAAATGAAAATGTACGATGCTGACGGTATTGGTTTAGCTTTTCAAGGTGGTGTTGAAATGTCTGAGCAAGATGCTAACGAGTATGGTGCATCTTCGAAAAGAATCGCTATGGATCAAGTTTTTGGAACTGGTGGATTAGAGCTAGGTGAGCAAGGTGCTGCACCAACTGAATCACCTTTGGTTGCTAAGCTTGTTGCATAAGGTTTAAATGTCTAATACTTTTAAGATTAGAAATTATATTAAGGCGAAGTCTGAAAAACGGCTTCGCTCTTTAATGTTTCATAAGCAACTAGAATTAAAAATGGTTGCCTTGGAATTTGATAATATCACCTATGCCAAGGGTTATTGGTTTGCGTGGTACTATGAAATAGCGAGTGATGCAAATGTGATGCAAATAGAAAGCGAGAACAATGACACAGCCAAGAACAATTGAAGGTCGAGAGTTTACTAAATTTGTAGAATCAGATAATAGACCTCAACATTCAATGATTGAAGTTGTTGTTGGCAATGCAACACCTATAGAAGTAAATGTTGTTTCTAAGGGCTTAGTAAAAAACATATTCAATGATGTCAATAGTGTTCCAAAAGATGTTGAAACACTTATAAATACTTATACAGTGCCACCAGCAAAAGGTTTTTACTTAAGAAATATACCTTGTTCTGGTAACAATAATGCAAAGTTTACAGTTAAGATAAACGATGAAAAAGTTCAAGTGAAGAGAATATCTTGGAACAGCTTTAACACAGAATTTAATTTTGCTGATTTAGTTATTGCAACAGGTGACAAGGTAGAAATATTTGTAGAGAATAAAGGCAAGGGAAGTGCTGAGTTTGAAAGTACAATAATTGGTGGGGAATACGATGGATGAAATAGAGATTGCTAAGCTAGAACTTAGACTAATGAAAATAGAAGCGGCAAAAAGAGAAAGAGAAATTACAATACTAGAGAGAAAAGTAGATATAAAAAGAATTGAAACAAGCATACAAGAATTTGAAAAAGATATTAACAATATAAAAGAAAAAATAACTAAAGGATAAAAAATGAGCGACTTTGTAGACGGAAAACAACCAGTAAGAAATGACGGTATTTACGATGGATCATTAAACGATGAACCAAGTTCGGCGGCAATTGTTGCCAGTGAAAGAAACGCTGCAATTGGTGTTGAGACTTTAAACAAAAGACCAACAGCAAAAAGTGGTGATGAAGATAAAATTGCTCTTGATGTTGCATTATCAGATGGCGACGGTAATTCTATTAATTTAGATAACCCACTTTATGTTACTGTTTCAGACTCACCAGGAAATGAAATACAAGACTATAAAGTTGATTCTGACATCGCAAAAGATGGTGGTTCAGCAAATCACGACTATATAACTAATTCAGAATTTCGTGGTTTAAATGTAGATTGCTCTTCAAGTGCATTGGCTAAATTTGAATTACAAATTGAAACTGCACCAGCTTCAGCAACTTTTGGAACTGTTATGGCAAAATTTAATTCTGTAAGCAATCCAAATGTTGTTTTCGCACTAAAGACACCAGCGGCAATTGCAACAGGTGTTACAATAAGAGTTATTAAAACAAACTTAGACAATCAAAATACAGATTTATATAGTGTTATAAACGGTGTAGAGGTTTAATAAATAATGGGTGATGTAGATAGAAATTTACAAGCAACTCAAGCCTCTAGGATAACTGGTGGCGACGAGCGATATTCAGCCGATGTAATTTTGGAAGACGGAATATTTAAACTTGCAACAACAAAGAAAGTAAACATTGAATCACTTTCTGCTGCTGCACCAAA
>Ga0070747_1001717_pt1 | contig 10632 bp, 7 predicted proteins | sample VirMetDEL_Mar_31_FD_77321 | JGI IMG/M metagenome (GOLD analysis project Ga0070747, IMG submission 77321) | Aqueous microbial communities from the Delaware River and Bay under freshwater to marine salinity gradient to study organic matter... | ecosystem: Environmental > Aquatic > Marine > Coastal ...
CCATATGTTAATTGCGTTCTTAGATCTATTAGCTCCTACAATTCTTGTACCATCTGTAAGCACAACCTCACCAGCCGTATTAGTCTTTGCTGGACTCCATGTACTACGATCATCTTGATCAGACCATCTCACCAGCATAGGATTAAATGCACCACTCACAGTAGCAGTTGCTTCATATTGATTAGCACCTAGAGCAATCAAGTGTCTGTCATTAGGTGATACTATAATAGAGTTAACACTGACAGGACTTGTTGTTACTGAGGTAGCTCTTGTAGGTGCTGTAGAAGCATCCACATCAAAGTAGTATATACCACCACCTTTACGATTTAGAATAACATCTTCACCCCAGTTGTCTAAGCTCCATTGTGTTATATCAAGATTAACTCCTTCACCTAGAGTAGCAGGTATATTCCATGCTCTTCCAGTTCCTGATCCAGTTGTCTGCTTATATATTAAAGCAGTCATATTAAAGCTAGATGTAACATCACCACTTGCACTTGCATTAGCTGCTGCACTTATGATAACCTGTGTACCATTTACAGATACGATAGAGAACTGTGGTCCTCCTGCTGCTGACTTAGTTAGGTTTAAGTTACCACCTACAGTAGCTGCAATATTAGTAATAGTAGTATTTTGAAATACAATAAAGTCATTAGCTGATCCTCCATGTGCAGAAGCACAAGAGACAGTTACTAATGCATTACCTCCAGTTGCAGTTATCTTACTTAATCCTACAGAAGTAGGAGTATCAGCATTATAAGATCCAGCCCCATATCCAAGTCCTTGTGTTTGTACGGATGTTCCCGTAGCTATGTAGTAGTTAAAGTTTGCTGCACCAGATGTAGATGAGGTAGCAGCAGCAGTATTGGTAACTGATATTGTAAACGAATTAGTATTTATTATTGAAGTGATTGGATATACGATATTATTAAGAACAATATTATTACCAATAGTAGTAGACGCACTAGTAAAATAGACATAATCACCTACTGCCCTTCCATGACTTCCATCAGAACAACATACTCTAGTTGTTCCTACACTTGTTCCAAAGCAGCTAGTCAAGGCTACAGTGGATGCTAACGGAGTTATATCATAAAGATTACCACCATTGAACTCATAAACTTTATCTGGTGTGCCGAATAAAGCCCGTCTTATATTACCATTATCTCTCCATGCAAGTAAAGCTCTTGCAGATCCCTCAAACTTACCACTAACAATAGGCATAGTCGTACCAGTATCAGCAGGTACTTTAGTAGTATAGCCTCGCATATTCTCAGGTTTGCCAGAACGAAACCTGACACGATTACCATCGTACCATTTACCTTCTTCAGCATACTGGGTACTTTCTCTATTGAACCCCGGCTTGAAGTCAAATTTTGCTAGTGTAGCTGTCATCTCTTACCTATTTAAAATCGTGTAACATTACTGCATCAATAGTCGTGGCACTTCTACAACTAAAGACTAGTATACTTTGCGCTCCTGCTGATGTATCCATCGTAGGCGCAGACCCTGATACAAATTGATATGCTGAGTTATAACTTAGGGTACGACTTCCTGTAGCATCTTGTATTATTCTAATGCTTCCTGACTGTCCTATGTTAGCACTTGTAGGTGCAGCCAATGTTCTATTACCACCCAAGGTAACTACAAAGGTATTACCTGCATCAAAGCTTGGTACGATAGAAGCTGCATCAGTTAGTGTAACTGTATTAACATTAACGGCTGTACTAACTTGTACTGATCCAGTAAAAGCAGCATTACCTGTCATAGTAACAGCACTTGTAAATGTCTTAGCTCCAGTAACTGTTTGACTACCAGCTAGTGCTACATACTTAGCATCAGCTTGAGTAGTTGTTATTGCACTAAAACCAGCAGCATTAAGAGTATCAACTGATGTACCATTTGTAAAGAAGTATCCTACACCACCTGTAGGTATGGTTACATTCTGTGTTTGTCCTGCTACCCTAAGTATTACAGCATCACTAGCTGTTGTATTAGCTGAGACTGCATTCTTAATTGCATATGTTTTAGCTGCACCAGCAGGTAGATATACAAAGATAGATGTATGTGTTCCACCTACTGTACCTGCAATCTCTAAGATAGCTGATCTAGACTGATCTGCACTACCTTGATTCTCTGTTAGGGCCACACTAGATGTTGCACCTACAGTTATAGTTGTATACGAACCAACAGCCTGATCAACAAGACTTAATACATTGTTAAGGATCTCTCCCCATGTATTAGCATTGTCTCCATCACCCTGTTTAGTTAGGCGTATATTAGTTGTATAGGTACTTGCCATTTATCTTACTCCTAGTTTTCTTTGCCTTTTCTCTTACTACTCCGGGTATGCCATTAAAGTATAAACAAGATAAACCTGCTGCATTCTTCATTATAATTGCAAAGCCTTCTTCATCATTAAGATATACTTCTATTAAGTTATTATTCTGCATTAATCCAGTAAATACAATTTGATCTTTTTTAAATACTGTCTCTAAATCTTTAGTTGGACCACAACTTGCAGGTAGAACCATATTAAATTGTGTTAGTGATAGTTCAACTTTCTCTTCTTTTAGTAAAGGATCTTCAGCTAATACAGGAAATGATATTAAAATAAATAGGATACTTAGGATAATCTTTTTATACATTACTCTTCCAACTCAGGCCAATCATATAAGACACCAGACTTTTTACCGTCTTCATCCCATACAACAAACAGTGCTTTAAATGCATCCATATCTTTTGCATCTGTAATAGCTTTCTCCATCTCAGTAGCTTTAGTTCTTATAGCTGCTCTCCATGTAGCTATCTTAGCTGGTATGTCTGCTCCTGCATCAGCTTTACGAATTACAGCCCAATCTGTTTGAGCGAGTAAAGAACCCTGTTGATCTTTAACTTGTTGGATATAGTCAGGACGTATACCTTTTACAGTTCTTCCATCTGTAGTAACATCATCTAAAGGTTTAGCTTTAATATCAGATATACCACTTAAACCATTATCTATCCAGTTATAAAATCTACCATCTGGTTTAGCATCTAGAGTAATCTCTTCTATATTCATAGTTTTCTTATGATCATCACTCCAGATATTCCAGTTCTTAGGATGCAAGACACCATCTTTATCTCTCCACCCCTTTCCCGGTTTAATCTCTGTAGTTTTGTTATATAAAAACATTTCTTTCTCCTGTATCCTATTTCTTCATGTTAGATATAATTATATAAAAAGTAATAAAAGAACCACCAACAACTAAGATAAGACTTCCTATAATTTCTAAAGCTTTATACCACTTTCTAGTTAACTCACTCTTTTCTCTTCTTTGCTTATCTAATTGTTTCTTATGTTTCTCTAGTCTACTATCACGTTCTAGCAGAATGTCTTCCCAAGTTCCAAGACCAAATCTTCTATTAACCATTAATCTTACTTTAGCAACTTGCTCTTCAGCTAATTTTTCTTCTATAGTTTCTTTAGCTATAGCTCCTATTGATAATCTATCAGCAGTAGATCCTAAAGTCTTACCTAAAAAACTATCCCATTTACTAGCTATAGGATGTGATTGTTTCTTTACTTCTTCTTTACCTTTAAATAAATTATCAATGTCATCTGCAATAGAAGATATATCTTTAGCTGTTCCTATTGCACTTCTAATTCCTTTGACTGTGCTATTTATTAATGCCAATCCTGCTAGTGTTTCTGCAACTACCATTATCTTCCAGCTATAATTCTACCATCAGTGTCAATGATGGGCGTTCCTATTGCTAAATAAATCACACCTTTATTAGAATTATTCCATCCACCTGTGTTTCTGAACTTTGCTCCACCTGTTACAAAATCAAAGTTATTAGCAGTTCCTTCTACCGCAGTGGTTGCCGCATCTAACCAATGATTTCTGACATTGTACGGACTTGTTTGTTGATCAACGGTAAACCATCCATAAGTTTCCTCATAGTTTTTAGCTAATATCCATCTTGGAGAAATAGGAACACCCACACTATTAATAAACGAGATATATGGCCCATTAGCATTTCCGTTTCCAGTATACTTACCTACTGAAATAAATTGAGAATCTGCGAAACAATATGCCACATGATTATCACCACTTGAGTTATTATAGGTACTATTACCAACTGTAAAGACACTGCTGGTAGGTTGAGTATTATTAAAATATCCTGTTGAAGCTGCTTGTGCAGCAGAACTATTTAGAAACAATGCTGATCCAGTTGTAAGGGCTTTGTGATAAACAATCCATTCAGCCGAACCACCAATATTTAAAACTTTTAAAAGTATTAGTCCCGGTTTTACACCTAGTCCATGACCTATAGTTGCGTTACTTCCAGTTCCTACATATGTTGAGATACTCATTCCTAAAGTCTGATCAACTAATGTAGATGTTGTATTAATCGTACCGTCAGTGTTAGAACTACCTGTACCAGTAGCTTCCATCATCCAGTTCCAGAGAACATAGGATTCATTAGCAGTGTTGACTTCAACATCATTACCAACTTGAACACCACCAGCTAAAAATTGTTGTAAGGTGTTAACATTTGTAACTTCATCAACCATATCATTAGAATGAATATCTTTATACACACCACGCACACGATCAAACAGCATATGGTTATCAGTAGCATCTCTATTTTTAATCCAGCTAAATGCAGAGATGAATTGATCTGAGGATGATATATTGTCTTGTGTAATAGCAACATGACCTGCTGGTGCAGAATAAGACCAATCAGCAGAAGCAAATCTTGTTACCCATGTAACTGTTTGTGAGTTAACCCAATCAGCAAAAGCTGGATAATAAGGATCATTAGACGGTAAATTTACAGTGCCAAGTAAAGAATTATTTTTATAGAATTTTACTGTTTTAGTATCCATATCTAAAGCTATACCCATCACATCATCAACTGCGTATGTGCCAATAGCTGAAGCAGCGGCTACATTATTTGTATAAGTTTTGCCGTCACTGGAGTAAAGACCTACATCATCAGGTAAATAACCTAATTGTTGAGTGGTAGAAGTTGCTTTTCCTGTTGTAATACCAATCATTGCATAACTACCAACAGTCCAAACACTCTCCCAGTACCATTTACCTGAAGAGAGTGCCATTTCTGTCCATATTGGACCATATTGACTAGAGCCTGTTACGACTGTTCTGTTACCGTTAGATAAAGTACCAACACATACTGAATTTCTATTAGGACTTAATACTGTTATGTTTGTAGTCGGTGAGTCCGTTGTTTGAGTGACAGTGTTATTGTTAGTCCAATCATTAGAATTTTCTTGATCTTCTCCTAGATCACTACCATTAGAAAAATCAAGACGAAAAGATGTGTCCCCATATGTAAGACCTGATATGTCTTTTGGAACCCACTTGTTTGTGCTGGTGTCTGTTTGACCAAAATTAGCAGGACCATATCCAGCCGCATTAAACCCGTTTATAAATGCAACGTCTGCCATGTAACCATCTGCAAAACCAGATGTACCTGCATTATATGAGCCAATCATATGAGCCGCACTTGCTACGTTTATACGACTAGCTTCACCAGAAGAAGGATTGGTAAACGTGCCTACTGTAACTCTATTCCCGTTGATGTACATTCTCATTCTGTCACCAGCAGTTGAATTATCAGAATCCCACGCAATTAAAAGATGGTTCCAAACTGAAGAATCTTCCAACTCTTGAGTTGTTACTATTTTCCCAGTAACAGACCCACCTGAGTTAAAAGTTGTAAAATCAATGGATGCTTTTGACCCACCTCCAGTATCAAACATAAACCTAGTAAAGGTGGTACTTGCGTGTACACCAGCCGATAAGAAATAATCATCAGTTGTTTCTTTTCCATATTTATACCAGATGGAATAACCCCAATCTGTTGTGTCTCCACCACTTCCAAATGTTCTGTTAAAATACTCTGAGTTATCTGAATTAAATAAAGCACTTTTAGCTATGGTGTAAGTATCCGTAAACGGCTGGAAAGCTCCAACTCTTTGACCAGCACCATTGCCTTCATACAGGACGGTCTGGAAATATTTGTTAGTGTCTGATGCTGTGCGGGTTGTTTCAGATGCTATGTTATTAGTATTTATAGTTAAGAATCCAGAAGGAGGAGCATAGTAAAAATTACCTTCTCCATTCCCGTCAGCATTATTTTGAGCAGTAACTGCTCCATTAAAGGTTGGATTACTTCCCATATTAATGTCAGTAATGTCTTGAGGTTGATACATACCAAACCACGGATACCAAGTTTTATCAGTAGCAGTAAGGGTTGACGAAGGATTAGCACCTGTTGCTGGGTTGCCAGAATTGTACCAAGTGTTGTTTAGACCGTACCAAAGTTTTTGAGTTGCATCATCAAATGCTATTTGAAGTATATCGCCAGCAGATACTGTTAAGGCACTCGTAATATCATCATCTTGAGCCAAAGCGTTTGCTTCTATATCTGTAGTACCTTGAAACCAGATTTTCCCTCCTTGATAATTAGTATTGCCGGGAGATGTTGCTGCAGCATCTGCGTTTCTAGGTAAGTCAGAAGGACTTACTCCATAAGCATGATATGCATTTGTAGTATATAGTGCGTTAATTCTTATTTCCCAGTACCACTTACCGCCTGAGTCGCATGGAAGAGTAGCCATTATACCACTATTAAAACCAGAAATTGGGCCAGTTAATCTAGTGTTACCTACAGATAGAACATTTCCACCAGACACTTTTGATAATGGATTTAATAACGCTGCTGAGTTTGTTGGGCTATTAGTTGTAGTCACAACTGTATTATTATTAGTCCAGTTATTTCCTTCACCACTAGCATCAGTTTGAGCATTTGTAGTATTATCTAGGTAGAAACCATTCGTTCCAAATGTGAGAGCTTTAATTGTAGTAGAAGATAAAGGTGTCCAATACAAACCAGATGTGTCATAAGCTCCAAAGCTAGTAGGAGCTAATTGTAATCCATCTATGAAAACTGTTTCTGCGAGATAAGCATTTAAATAAGGACTAGCACTAATTGAATGTGAGGTTGCAGTATTTACAGCTACTTCTAAATTTAGAGTTGGGTAATTTTCTGTGGTAAAAGAAGTTACTCTTTCACCATTGATATACATTATACATCTATTGCTTGCGACAGCTTGGGTTGTATCTAATGCAATAATTAAATGATACCACCCAATATCTCTTAAAAGTGCAGAAGACTTTAAATCTCCAGCAGACCCTCCATTATTTAAGTACACACGAAATTTATTGTCATCTTGTATTCTAATTTCCGTATATAGCCCACCTGATACAGCAAGTAGTATATTTTGATTAGTACCTTGTAGACCTCTGTACAGCCAAGTTGAAAAAGTCCATGTTCTTCTGTTACTAGCATCAAAGGTTCTACTTAGAGATTCACTATTAGCACTATTAAACAAAGCAGAGTTACCTACTGATACTACACTTGCACCACCACCACTTGCTGCTGCTGCTGCACCCATTAATAAATTATTTTGAAACATTAACTATATTCCTGTGATAGTATTGCTTGTATGTTCTCACCTGTGTCATCACTAGATACAGATGCTATTATATAATCTAATCTATCTACTGCTCCAGCAGAAGTAGAGAAGGTAGGATCAGTTCCAGCAGGAAACTTCCAACAAGCATTCCATGATAGTGTACCACTACCACCTGACTGCACAAAGAATATACTTCCTGTTTGACCTACCCTAGCATTTGTTGGTCTTGCCATTGTATGTGCTGCTGTTACAGTTGTCAAGAAGTTTTGTGCGCCTCCAAAGTTAAGAGATACACTGGTTACTCCATTGATAGCTGTTGTATGTACTGTTGCTGCTGCTGACTTAGCAAGAGCAAATGTACCACCTACACTTGTATTACCACTAACTCTGACAGTTCCTAAGAAGCCTGAGTTACCTGTGATGGTAGCAGTACCACCTATGATTACGTTACTTTCAGCAGATACAACTCCTGCAACCCTTAGTGTAGTTAGTAATCCTACTGCACCTGATACTGTAGCTGTACTCTTCATGACTACAGCAGCTTCAAGTGATGTTGCACCACTAACTCTAACTGTACCTAGGAAGCCTGTATTGCCTGTTATAGTGGCAGTACCACCTATGACTACAGTACTCTCCAGAGAAGTTGCTCCTGCTACTCTAATAGTGCTTAAAAAGCCTCCTGCACCTGATATGGTTGCTGTACTACCCATCTTAACAGTACCACCTATAGATACATTATCTTTTAGAACAACTGCACCAGTTACTGAGAGAGTACTTCCCATGTTGACTGCACCTTCTAGAGATGTAGCACCACTAACTCTTACTGTACTTAAAAATCCTGCTGCTCCTGTTATTGTTACTGTAGAAGCAAATGTACCTGCTCCACCTACAGAGACTGTACTCTGAAGATGTGTTGCACCTTCAACTGTTACAGCATCTTCAAATTGAGTAGCATCTGCAAAAGTTTTATTTGTTAAAGTATCTGTTGTTGATGTTCCTATAATTGTAACAGTACTTGTTGGTAGAGTAATTGTTACATTACCACTATAAGAAGCATGTGGTGGGGATCTTAGTTGAGCATAGTGAGCATTACCAGACTCACAATAAAATCTAATGTATGCTGGATCTGAAGCACTTGTTCTTAAATCTATTGCTCCTCCTGATACAGCGAATGTACCACCTACTGTTCCTGTTCCACCTATACTTACATTACCTGCTACAGTAACTGTTGATGCAAAACCTGCTGCTCCAGTTACTGATAATGTCCCACCTATAGAAGCATTATGAGTTACTCTTAAGGTTGATACTGATACATCACCTGATGTTGGTACGTTTGTTAAGTTAGAACCATCACCGTAGAATGCTGAAGCACATACCTTTGCATTTGCTGCTTGAACATTAGCACCACTAATTGTGACTGTGCCACCTATAACTACATTACCACTTACTGATACGTCATCTTTAAATGTACCTGCACCTACTACTGTGACTGTAGAAGCAAACGTAGCTGCACCTCCAACTGATGCTGTACTTTGTAGATGTGCTGCTCCGACTACTGTGACTGTACTCTTAAGTAAAGCTGCTCCTTCTATTGACGTTGCACCTGCTACTCTAACTGTACTTAAAAATCCTGCTGCCCCTGTTATAGTAGCTGTACCTAAAAGATTTACTGCACCACCTACACTCAGACTAGATGCAAGACTTACGGCTCCTGCTATTGTAGCTGTACCACTAAGGTTTGTATTACCACTTACTGATACATCATCTTTAAAGGTAGCTGCTCCTACAACATTAAAAGGTCCACTTACAGATACACTTCCACCTGCATGTATAAATCCTTCAACAGATATATTAGTAGCTGTTCCTAATTCAGCTTCGACATTGCTAAGATTAGAACCATCACCATAGTAGAATGTAGCTGTTACATTACCATTAACTCTTAAGTTTGCACTTACAGATACATTACTATTAAATACTGCTGTGCCACCTACAGATACATTTCCTAGTACATCTAAGTTCTTACTGACAGATACGTCATCATTAAATTCTGCTTTACCTGTGAATGTTCCTGCTCCTGCTACAGCTAATGTACCACCAAGAGATACATTACCTTCTACGGATACATCACCTTTAACTCCTAAGTCACCACTTACAGAGACATCATTCTTGAATGTTCCTGCTCCAACTACTGTAACAGTTGAGCTAAATGTAGCTGCTCCTGTAGTTATTAGAGTTCCACCTACAGATGTATTACCACCTATATTTACTACTCCACTAACTGAAACGTCATCATTAAATATAGCTGCTCCTGCAACTGTAACTGTTCCATCTATAAAAGCATTTGTTATTGATATACTTCCACCAATAGAGGCTGTAAGTCCTGTAAGGTTTGATCCATCTCCATAATATGCTGAAGCACATACTTTATCTTTTACAGAAAGATTACCAGATACACCTAGATTACCACTAATCTGTGCTGCATTAGTTGCTATCTTAATAGCTGTCTGAGTACCGTCTGCTGTCTGTATACCTACAAGAGAAGTAGTAACACCTGTACCTGTCACACTTGCATTAACAGTCAATAAAGATCTGTATGTATTAGATATAAGTTTCCCGTTAAAATCTGTCATATTGCATCCCATGTTCTATTTGCAAGTTGCCAAGTTGTATTACCTATGATAGGAGCAAGACTTGTAGGATCTATTGTAATCCATTCTGCATATTGATCCCATGTTATTCCTCTACCACCATCATCAGGTCTTGGATTCATAACTCTAGGATTATCCTTTACATTCGGCACTCTGTTTAATGGACTGTTCTTTAAATCATATTGCCCTTCAAAGTCTTCAGGACAAACCAAAAGACCATAACTATTCATTCGCATTACCCTATGTGGATAAGTAAATCCACAGGTATCACACATTGCTAGAGTTTTACTATTTACTGCCATTAGTTATAAAATGTTAATCTAGGTAATAGATATAGAGAAGCTCTTTCTCTATCTTCTTCCATTGCTCTAGCTAACATATCCTCGTAGTTTTGTTTAAGCATTGCTATTCTTGTATCTGCTACCAGTGGACGCTTCATAGACATATAGTAAGCTAGTCCACAAGTAAGTGGTGGTAGAAATCTTTTAGGTA
>Ga0070747_1001718_pt1 | contig 10630 bp, 19 predicted proteins | sample VirMetDEL_Mar_31_FD_77321 | JGI IMG/M metagenome (GOLD analysis project Ga0070747, IMG submission 77321) | Aqueous microbial communities from the Delaware River and Bay under freshwater to marine salinity gradient to study organic matter... | ecosystem: Environmental > Aquatic > Marine > Coastal...
AAGGGCGAAAAGGAAAGCTGACAAGGAGTTTTATGACAAGGTTCTGTATTGGATGGGGGAATTTGGCAAATTGCTTCTGGTACTTGGTATATGTGGAGGTGCGGGGTACATAATCTGGATCAATCGTTGTCTATCAGGTAATTGTTGACATGTCAGACTATGAAATTGGTGTGTACAACAAAATTGTAAGAGAAAAAATACGTTCTGGAGAGGAATGGAAGAGTCAACTAGGCATTTCTGCGGCCTTTGAGAACGTATTATACTACGACATGGCGAATGCGGCTAGTATTGAAGAGGTTGAGCGTCGTGTTGCCCAACAATTCCCCCCTGAGTTAGGTTACGTATTGGATTTTATTCGTTTAGTTCCAAAAGATGAGTAATTATGCAGAAAAAGTTACAGGAAGGCAGTAATAGAAACGCTCTTGACCTGGATGGTGATGGAATAGTCTCAGATTTAGAGCTTGCTGCGACAGAAGCCTTGGATAAGCATCAGAAGTCAGATGCTCAACGTAGAATGGCTTGGGTTTCTATGATTTCTATGATAGTTTTTACGGCAGCAGTGTTTTTGCCTATATTTCCTGATGCTAGGATAAAGGCTTTATCGGATTTATTTGGACTTTTTTACATAGGTCAGGCTGGTGTTGTGGGAGCCTACATGGGAATGACAGCTTACATGAGTAATAGAAAATGATACAGGCATTAATTCCGAGTATTTTACCGGCGATTACAGACGTAATTGGTCGTTTTCTTCCTGAAGACAAAGAGGCCAAGGCAAAAGCGGAGCGTGAGATCGAAGCTCAACTTACAATGCACTTGGCAAAGATAGATTTAGCTCAACTAGACATAAACAAGACCGAAGCGGCTCATCGTTCTATTTTCGTAGCCGGGTGGAGACCCTTTATCGGCTGGTCCATGGGAATTGCAATGACATGGACCTACGTTGTGATGCCAATAGCACAATTCATACTGGCACAGACAGGTCACCTTGTTGATTTACCCGCCTTGGACATGAGCGAAATGATGCCTGTTCTGATGGGCATGCTCGGATTGGGTGGATTAAGATCATTTGAAAAGTATAAGAAAGTGAGTAAGTAATGGCTAAAGAACCTGTCTCTCTAATTGGATCTCCTATGCCCTCCCAAGGCATGCCTCTGGGCGGCACGGATGAGGAAATTGACATTGAGGAAATTGAAGATCCAACCGAAATTATCGAAGAGGAAGATGGTTCCGTAGTTCTTAACTTTGAAGAATTTGTATCGGAAGAACTTCAGGCTGAACAGGATGCTAATCTAGCCGAAGTTATGGACGAACGAGATCTGATGGATATTTCTTCAGAGCTGATTGGATATTATGAGGATGATAAAAGTGGCCGTCAGGAGTGGGAAGATGCCTACACTGATGGATTAGAACTTTTGGGTATCCGATATGAACAACGTGAAGAACCCTTCCGTGGATCAAGTGGTGTAACACATCCTCTTATTGCTGAAGCCGTAACACAGTTTCAAGCACAGGCTTACAAAGAACTTCTTCCTAGTTCTGGCCCTGTTCGTACTCAGGTTGTTGGTGCGGCAACTCCTGAAGTGGAATCTCAATCCCGTCGCGTTCAAGAGTTTATGAACTACCAGATAATTAATGTCATGGATGAGTATGATCCTGAGATGGATCGTTTGTTGTTTTATCTACCGTTAGCTGGAAGTGCGTTTAAAAAGGTTTACTTTGACGATATTCTTGATCGAGCGGTTTCCAGATTTGTTCCTGCTGACGATCTTTATGTTCCTTACAACGCTACCGATTTAAACTCCGCTTCTCGAATTACGCACTTGATCCGTATGAATACTAATGATGTTCGTAAGTTTCAGGCTGCTGGTTTCTACCGAGACATAGAACTTTCTCCTTACGATTCTGATGATGAAGTAAGAGAAAAAGAGCGTAGCCTGATGGGTGTAGAGAAGACAGCTTCAGACGATCAGGACTGCACGATCCTTGAGGTTCACACAGATTTAGATTTACCTGGCTTTGAACATGTAAGCCCGATTGACGGTGAGAAGACAGGAATCAAACTTCCTTACATAGTTACAATAGACGAAGGCAGTTCAAAGGTTCTTTCTGTTCGCCGTAACTGGCGAGAAGGTGATGAGTACTATCGCAAGGTTCAGTACTTCTCCCACTACAAGTTCTTACCCGGTTTGGGATTCTATGGATTTGGTCTTCTCCACATGATTGGTGGTTTAGGTCGTTCTGCAACTTCTATTATGAGGCAACTTATAGATGCTGGAACACTTGCTAATCTTCCCGCTGGTTTTAAGGCTCGTGGCATTCGCATACGTGATGCTGATGAGCCTCTTTCTCCTGGTGAGTTTCGTGATATTGATGTTCCCGGCGGTGCTTTACGAGATAGTATCCTGCCTCTTCCCTACAAGGAACCAAGTCAAACCCTGATGGCTCTTCTAGGTTTTGTTGTTGATGCTGGACGAAGGTTCGCAGCAATTGCTGATATGCAAGTGGGAGATGGAAATCAACAGGCTGCGGTGGGAACTACGGTTGCTCTGTTGGAGCGTGGGTCGAAGGTGATGTCTGCTATACACAAAAGATTACATTATGCACAGAAACAAGAGTTCAGGATGTTAAGTCGCGTGTTCGCAGAATCCCTTCCTCCTATGTACCCTTATAATGTACACGGAGGAGAGGCCACGATTAAGCAGACGGATTTTGATGAGCGGGTAGATGTTATACCTGTTTCAGATCCAAACATCTTTTCTATGTCTCAGCGTTTAGCCTTGGCTCAAACTCAGCTTCAGTTAGCTCAAAGCAATCCTCAGATGCATAACTTGTACGAAGCATATCGTCGTATTTATGAGGCTATAGGGGTTCATAACATTGAGGCTTTGTTGCCAGCTCCTCAACAGGCACAACCTACTGATCCAGCAATTGAGAATGCCAAATCCATTATACAGGAAACGCTACAGGCTTTCCCAACACAGGATCATGATGCTCATATGGCAACGCACATAATCTTTATGAAAACACCTATACCAGCGTCTTCTCCTCCCGTGTTTGCGCTTCTTCAGGCTCACTTGTGTGAACACATTGCCTTTAAAGCTCGTGGTGTAGTTGATGCGGAAATGCGTATGGGTATGGAACAAGCAATGCAAACGGGACAACAGCCTCCTCAAGTTGATGTAGAATCAAGAGTTGCAGAACTTATTGCTCAATATACAGAGGAAGTCATGTCTGCCTTGATGCCTCCGCCAGAGGGTGAAGTTGATCCTCTTGTAGAGCTTAGATCTAAAGAGCTTGACATAAAGGCTTCAGATGTTCAGCGTAAGGCTCAAGAGTTTGCAGTTAAGCAAAACTTTGAGGAACAGAAGCAAGAAGATCGTAACGAACTTGTTCGAGAGAAGATCGACTCTCAGGAAGACATTGCTCTTCTACGGGCAGAGGTTAACAGAGATCGTATTGAGCAACAGACAAAACAGGGAAATTAGTTGTGGCTATCTCTCGCGCACAAACACCTAAACAGTTGACGGGTGGAAAGATTAAAAAGATTAAAAAGAAGAAGAAGAGTAAATAATGTTCTGGGATACAAAAATAGCTAGGAAATTATCATCTTGGGCGGCACGTTTGGATAATTATTTATGGGTAAAATGTTGGGGACTAAGAAGAGAAAGGCATCGTCAGTAATTGCTACTATCGTGCTAACGCTGGCTGCACCTTTCCTATTAATTATTCTTACTCTTTCAGGTTGTCAAACAACACCCGTAGAGCCAGTTAAAGTTGTTGCACAACCTTTACAATTAAGATGTGCTCCGGCTACAGATGTAATTTTGTTTTTAAAAAGAAAGTTTAACGAAGAACCCCTTTACACAGGACTATTCGGAAACAGTATCGTACTTACCGTCTTTGTTAGCCCTAGAAAGACTTTTACAGTTGTACATACGGGTGTAGGAAATGAAATATCCTGTCTTGTTTCATCAGGGGAAAACTTTAAAAAAATAAACTGGGAGGAAAAGAAAAGTGTTTAAAATACATCACACAACTTGGTTGTTTTCCAAAGAGTACAGTAGTTATCTTAATAAGGCTAAAACAAAGACTTTAGATGACGTGTCCATGCCTCGAAGGTTCAATGGTACGGTGATTAGTGACTTTGATGATTACGAACAAGACGTTATTACTAAATATCAACAAACTGTAACTGAGTAAAATTAAGGAGTTTATATTATGGCTGTGAAGAAAAAAGGCGCAAAGAAGATGATGGGTGGCGGTGTGATGAAGAAGGGGTATGCCAAAGGTGGTGTGAAGAAGAAGGGTTTTGCTAAAGGTGGTGTAAACAAAAAAGGTTTTGCTAAAGGTGGTGTAAGGCACTTTTAATGTCATATTTACAAAGCAACATCCCGCATTTTCATTGCTGGGTGCGTAGAGAATTTACTAATAATCATGAGCGGTATCGAGGAGATTATCTTCACGCTATGGCGATTGCAGTTACTACAATTCCAGATCGTTGTTTGAGTTTTCAGGTTATTTTTACGGGTTGTGAAAGTGATGATACGGATGACGAAAATATTCATGGAGGAGCTATGTGGGCAAGGATGCCTATTACAGCTCTTGTTGCGGATACGCCTTTAGAAGATTGGCCGGATAGAATGATGACTCATCTTGTACAGCCTTGGGATTGTAGCTCTAGAGATCATTCTGTGACAGAATATGACAGAACAAGCTCAAGCCCATGGCTCTGTAAGATCGATGGAGAGTTTTATACAGGAAAGTATATGTTTACGGTCGATTATACGAATTCTAGAATTGCAGACGATCCAGCTCAACATAAACAAAGTCATGTTATTGAGCTTACAGATGCTGGAGCATGGACAGGAAATATAGTGGCGTTGCCCAATAATCGTGTTAGAACAACGAGTCCGGCTTTGTGGGAGACAGGTAAAGGAGCTCCAGACTTTAAACCAAGCCAGTGGACACATAGTGCCGAATCAGATGGAAGTTATATGGATCCATCGGTAACATTTGATAACTTATATAGTGATAAAAAGTAATGCTTTATGGCTAGAAAACCTGCTAAACCGATCAAACGTACAACCAGAGGTAAGGGTGCAAACTACCGCTCTACCAAAAGTGGTGCAGGTATGACGGAGAAGGGTGTTAAAGCCTATCGAAAAGCTAATCCAGGGTCTAAACTAAAAACAGCCGTTACTGGCAAAGTTAAAAAGGGAAGTGCTGCAGCTAAACGTAGAAAGAGCTATTGCGCTAGATCCTTGGGTCAGTTGAAGAAGAGTTCTGCTAAAACGAGAAATGATCCTAATAGCCGTATTAGGCAAGCTCGTAGAAGGTGGAAGTGTTAAGGATTTAAACATGTCAAAAAAAGACGCTTGCTATAGTAAAGTAAAATCCCGATACAAGGTGTTCCCGTCTGCGTATGCGTCTGGAGCGATTGCGAAGTGTCGTAAAGTTGGTGCAAAGAACTGGGGTAACAGTCCGAGCAAGACAAAACGTGCTATAGGTGGAGCAGTTATGCGTGGATATCAAGGTCGTAAGGCTAAGATGTTCTAATGGCTGTTCGTAAGACAAAAAAGGGATCTGATCTTAAACGCTGGTTTAAAGAGAAGTGGGTTGACGTAAGAACTGGCAAGGCTTGTGGTAGGAAGAAGGGTGAGAAAAGAGGCACACCTTATTGTAGACCTAGCAAGCGTGTGTCTAAGAAGACCCCTAAAACGTCAAAAGAATTAACCTCGTCTGAGAAGAGGTCTAGGATTTCTCAGAAAAAGCGTTTAGGGCAACCTGCTGGCAAGCCCAGAAGAGTTAAAGCTGTTAAACGTGGTCATGGTGGTGTTATTAAAGAAGCGAGGATTTTCTAATGGCTAAAAGCAGAATGACAAATCAGATGTCTGAACAAATGGATATTCCTAAGAGGAAAGCGAGGAATCTTATGAAAAAAGCAAACACGATGAATGATATGGAAATGAATATGGTAAAGGGTGGTATGGGTTTAAAAGATGTAGACGAAGGTAAGAATCCAGGACTATCAAAATTACCGACTGAAGTTAGAAATAAAATGGGTTATATGGCTGATGGCGGTATGGCTCGTGTTCAGGGAACCCCTCCTGCTCAAGTCAAGGGTTTTACTTACAATGACAACGGTGGAGAAGGAACCTTCTGATGTCTGAGTCTAAAGAAACAATTTCTGATGCTGCCGTCATTGAGGCTTTAGGAATTTCAACGTCAAAACCCACAGGAGACGAAACGGACAACAATGACCGCAAGGAATCTAAAAAGATACTTAAACTAGCCACGTCAAAACAAAAAGATAGGGCTAGAAAGTCTCTTGGCATGAGTTATAAGCATGGTGGTGCACATAAAACGGAAAGTTCTGTTGAGTTGCGAATGGGTCCAGCACTTACTGCCGAACAATTAGAGCAAGAGAAAAAAGTCTCTAGTGAATTAGACGATGAAATGGCAAAGTTTAAAGCTAGGGCGGCTAAAGCTAAAAAGAAAAACATGGGCGGCATGATGACGGACGAACTCGGCTACATGCGAGGTGGCATGACTGAGGAAGCTCGTAGCCCTATTAAGTATTCCAAGGGCGGAGCTATTGCTGGTAAGAACTTTAAGGGGTCTTTTTAATGGCTGACCCAACGACCTTTGCTTATTCTTTATTAAAGGCTATAAGAGGTCGCATAGAATTAACCCAGGACGCTATCCTTCACGGCAATCCTAAAGACATGGAGTCTTACAGGCAATTGGTCGGAGAATTAAGAGGATTAGAGTTCGCAGAACGGGAGATCACAGATCTCCTGCAATCCACGGAGGAAGAATGACTAAAACATTACTCGTTCCAGATCATGTTCTGGATTCGCAAAAAAAGAAGAAAGAGAAAGTACTAAACACACCTTACGTAAACAAGAATGAAAAAGTCCTAGATCCGTCTTTAGTTTCTAAAAATCTTAAAGAAAGATTGCCCCAGCCTACTGGCTGGAGACTTCTTGTTATGCCCTATATGGGTAAAGCTACCACGGAGGGTGGAGTACACATTCCTGACGCTATTCGTGACAGGGAAGCACTCGCTACTGTAGTTGCGTATGTATTGAAGATTGGACCTCTTGCATATCAAGATGACAGTAAATTCGGCCCAGACGGGCAACCTTGGTGTTCTGAAGGTGATTGGGTTTGTATTGGCCGTTATGCCGGATCCCGATTTAAAATTGAGGGTGGTGAAGTACGCATCATTAATGATGATGAGGTAATTGCTACAATCCTCGAACCCGATGACATTAAGCATATATAGAAAGAAGAATTTAATCATGGAGATAGACCATGCCTGAAGAAACTAAAATTGATATTGGAGATACTGAGGAAGAATCAGTAGATGTGAACCTTTCGGACGACTCAGAGAAAGGTGATACTGAAGTTACTGAGGTATCTGCCGAAGGAGCTTCTGAAGACGAGCTTGACGAATATAGTTCTGGCGTAAAAGGCAGAATAAATAATCTAACCAAGCGTTTTCGTGAAGAAGAACGACAGAAACAATCAGCCGTTGAGTATGCTGAGAATGTACGCAAGGAAAATGAAAACCTTAAAAAGCGTATAGATTCTCTGGATAAGGGTTATCAAGAACAATTTGAGTCCAGAGTTACAAACCAAATTACTTCAGCAAAAGATGTTTTAAGGCAAGCTCATGAAGTAGGGGATGTCGATAAAATTGTTGAAGCTCAAGAAGCTTTGGCTAATCTTAGTGTTGAAAAAGGAACTTTAAGGTCTATTAAAGCCGAGAAGCCTGAAGAAGCTGAAGTAGTTCAACCTGCTGCTGCTGTTCCTCCCGCTCCTCCCGCACAACCAGATCCAAAGGCAGAAGCGTGGGCAAAGAGCAATAACTGGTTTGGACAAGACGAAGTTATGACATATGGTGCTTTTGGTATTCATAGAAGACTTGTGGAAGAAGAGGGGTTTGACCCTCAGTCTGATGACTACTATGCTGAACTTGACAGCAGACTAAAGATCGAATTTCCACATAAGTTCGATGCTAAGTCTAAAAGCACCGGGGGAAGCCGAAAGGTTGCGTCAGCCGAAGCTTCCGCATCCCGCAATAGAAGTGGACGAAAAACTGTGCGATTAACGCCTTCTCAAGTTGCTATTGCAAAGAGGTTAAATGTACCGCTTGAAGAATACGCCAAATATGTGAGGGATTAATCATGGATACTGAGAACACAACTCGCCAAAAGTCTACAAGAACGCCGAGAGCCAACCAAACCCGTACAAGGCAAGTACGCAAAGGACCTTGGAAGCCCCCGTCCATGTTGGACGCACCACCCGCTCCAGATGGTTACAAACATCGATGGATCAGGTCTGAAGTAATGGGTTTTGATGACCGTAAAAACGTAGCAGCACGATCTCGAGAGGGATGGGAACTGGTACGTGGTGATGAATATCCTGACTTTGAGGCCCCTACTGTCGAAGATGGTAAACATGCTGGTGTTATAGGCGTAGGTGGATTATTGCTTGCAAGAATTCCTCTGGAGATTGTTGAGGAACGTGATGCTCACTTTCGCAACATGACTCTCAATCAAATGGCCGCTGTTGATAACGATTTAGCTCGTGAACAGCATCCGGCAATGCCTATCAATAACCCTGATAGGCAGTCTCGTGTAACTTTTGGAGGTCCTCAAAATGAGGACTAGGAGAAAATAAATGGCTAATATTAATGGAAGCTTTGGCCTACGCCCCATAAGTAAATTGGGCGGAGGCACAAATTCCACTGGCCTTACGGGATATACTCCATACGAAATCGCTTACGATAACTCTGACAAAATCTACCATGGTCAACCTGTTATCCCACTAGCTTCAGGATACATTGATCACACCGCTAATGCAGCGGGTGGAACTGTCAGTCACTTAGGCGTATTTCAAGGATGTGAGTATGTTTCTAGTGTCACTGGAAAAACAACATGGAGTAACTACTGGCCTGGATCAGGTGCAGATAGTAACCATCCAGTAAAGGCGTTTATCATAGATGATCCAATGCAACTCTATGTAATTGCCACGGATGCTTCGTGGACAAGTAAGGCAAATGCTCGTGCAAGTGTCTTCTTAAACGCAAGTCTCTCAACAGGTATAACAGGTACGGATGCTACTGGTGTTTCACTAGGTCGTTTGGCTATCAGTACTCTTGCCACTACCAATTCTTTAACACTACGTGTTCTAGGTTGGATGGAAGATCCTGAAAATGAAGACTTCACCGCTGCCGGAGTTGGCGCAATTGTCAGGTTGAACAACCCGTTCAATGCACCCGTTGGGTCCATTGCTGCTGGTACACCTTCAACCACTGGCGTATAGGAGGAATGAAAAATGGCTATCAGTAGAGCCCAACTAGCAAAAGAGCTAGAACCTGGCCTCAATGCCCTTTTCGGCCTTGAGTATGCTAGATATGACGATGAGTCATCTGAGATTTATGATACAGAATCCTCAGAAAGAGCCTTCGAAGAAGAAGTGATGCTTTCTGGTTTTGGATCTGCACCTGTTAAGGGTGAAGGTTCCGCTGTATCTTTTGACGATGCACAAGAAGCGTACACTGCAAGATACACCCATGAGACTATCGCACTTGCCTTCTCCATTACTGAAGAAGCAATTGAAGATAATCTTTATGATCGTCTTGCTTCTCGTTACACAAAAGCTTTGGCTCGTAGTATGGCTAACACCAAGCAGGTGAAAGGCGCGGCTACGTTGAACAATGCTTTTGATAGCACTTTTGCAGGTGGTGATGGTAAGGAGCTTTGTGCTACTGACCATCCTCTTGTGAATAACGGTACTCTTAGTAACGAACCCAGCACAGATGCTGATTTGAACGAGACCAGCCTTGAGAATGCTCTTATTGACATTGCAGCTTTTGTCGATGAGCGTGGACTTAAAGTTTCGGTTCGTGGTCAGAAGTTGATTGTTCCTCCCGCACTTCAGTTTGTGGCGGATCGTCTTCTTGAGTCCACTCTTCGTCCAGGTTCTGCGGATAACGATGTTAACGCAATGCGTAACATGGGTATGCTTCCGCAGGGATACACCGTTAACCACTATCTTACAGACACTGACGCATTCTTCATTAAGACGGATGCTCCTCGTGGCTTCGTTCACTTTGAGCGTATGCCAATGTCTACAAAGATGGAGGGCGACTTTGATACAGGTAATGTACGGTTCAAAGCCCGTGAGCGTTATAGCTACGGTTACTCTGATCCTCGTTGCGTGTATGGATCTAAAGGCGCGTAAGACTAAGGGGGAGAGGAGACTCTCCCCCAACTTATTTCTGGGAATTATAGCCCTAGCGACTGTCCCAGCAGACGCTTACGAAGACTCTAGGGCCGATCTTTCGTAAGGAGATATGAAATGGCGACTACTACCTTTAACGGTCCCGTCCGTTCACAAAACGGTTTTCAACAAATTACAACAAATGCTACTACTGGAACTGTAACGCAGAAGCAATTTGAGCTACAAACTGTTGCAACTTCTGGAATCAACAATGTTGTTGATACAAACGGTTTTTCAGGAACAGCTACGGCTGCTGGAGCGAACAACGCTAGTTTGGATACTGGTGCTACTATCTTTGGCATCACTCCTAATGCTCATGGATCTGGTATTCCAGATG
>Ga0070747_1001720_pt1 | contig 10626 bp, 9 predicted proteins | sample VirMetDEL_Mar_31_FD_77321 | JGI IMG/M metagenome (GOLD analysis project Ga0070747, IMG submission 77321) | Aqueous microbial communities from the Delaware River and Bay under freshwater to marine salinity gradient to study organic matter... | ecosystem: Environmental > Aquatic > Marine > Coastal ...
CTTACCATACTTCTTTTTCCACTCAAGAACTTTCTTGGCGTTGTTAGTAGCAGATTGTGGGTAGTCGTTGTATGTAGCCATCAAATTAATTTACAATTATTGTAATATCCCTTCTATAGTAATGTAAGCGTAATCGTTATAGACATTACCGCTTGCGCTTTTCACAAGTATGTTATTTGAAGTAGCTATTGTTGCTGAAAATGTTTTTAAAAAGAAATCTAATGTAGCCAAGTCCGATGTAGGAACAACCATATCAAACTCTATGCGCGGGTTCTCGCTCTGAAGTATTTTCTCTGAAGCGGCGAATATATCATTGTAAGTATCTGTTGTGTCACCATCCTCATCTTCAAACATAAGATTCCATCCCGCCGTATTGTAAGGGAATAATCTTCCGTTGAAAGTTTGCTTTCCAAGGTCTATGTATATGCGCTCTATTTCAGTAATCATCTGACCACTTTGGTCATTACCCTTGAGCTTAATATGTGGTATCTTTAAGTTTGTATCTACGATAGGCTTATCTAAATAAGCGAACCTTAATCCCACATCTTTATTCTTCGTGAATATGTTTGGAGTAAAACCAAGTTCTTTCTCACTAAAAGCTCCGTTCTGAAAGTTTTGATTGCTATCCATATCTGAAGCATCATCGCCACAAACAGAACGATAGTATATAGAAGATTTAAGGTCAATTTTAATTTCTACTATACCCTCTGGATTTAATTCTTGAACAGTAGAACCTATTGTTACTCCATCGTTGTTTAAGTCATCAAAGTATAATCCGTAGTCCTTATTATTTATTTCAAGTAATTTTACTTTATCTCCACCATTACTTATCTTAATAGATTTTATATCATCTATAAGAGCGTTTATATTTTGACTACCAGACCTAACTACTGAAAGAGGGTCTACACGAAGGACGTGGGTAGATGCACTTGAATCAAACTCATAGAATAAACCACAGTCAAATCTTTTTAGAAGTGCTGTGAGTATTTCAGATACATTGAGAGGACAAGTTTTATTTATAGACTCACTAATTATAAACTCATCTGTGAGCTTATAAAGAAGAGTGTCTGCATTAGAGTTAAACTTAATATTCAATTCACCATAGTTCTCTATTCTTGTAATTAACTTTCTCAAGTCGTTTACCCCAAACAATGCCAAATTATATGCTGTAGCTTCAGCAGGATTGTTCCCGTGGTTAAATGCTGTAGCATAGTTTATTTGTAGCTCGCCATCAAAAGGTTCAATAAAGTAGTTCACGCCATATCTACTTCCTCCGTTTACAAAAATCTCTTGGTCTTGAGGTATGTATGCGTCAAAGTTTTCAAATAATAATGTATCATTAAATTGCGTGCCGTTTGAGAAAATAACTCCAGAGCCACTTGTTTCTCCGTCTTCACATTTGAAATAATCAAACGGTGCTTGATTACTATTCTTATTTGAATTCCCTTGTTGCACGGAAACGACATTACTCATATTAAGAATAATATCATTACCCGATGAATTTTGCATTGGTATTTTCTTCACCAAAAATCCATCTTCGTATATGCCTATGTAGGCTTTAAATCTCATATCCGATGGAGATGAAAGTATTATCCCTTGGACCAATCCATCTTCTCCAGCAACGGGTATTTCTAATTTAGGCTGTTGAATGTTAACTACCGTTTGTCCAGAATTTAACCTTATATCTGCGTTAAAAGAAACTTTAGGACAAAAGAATCCTCTGTTGCCATCACATATAAAATCATTGCTATTCGGTGGTGTTTCTACACAAGGGTAGAATCCCATACGCTTTTCTGCGCCCCAGTCTACTGTATTGTATAGTGGATTGCCCTCGCTATCTGTACCAAAGTTACCTTGGGTTTCAGAGTTACCAAACCAATTTGTGTGAATTAACTTTGTACTGTTGTCTAATTTAACACAAGATTCCAGTGACTGATTAGTACCCGACCAAGCAGGTGCTTGTCTTACAAAGAAGTTTCTTCTGTTTATGTCTTCTTTAGCGAGGAGCTGTGATGGGATAACCATATGCAACTTCTCCGCTTCAAAATTAGCAAACGCTGGGGTACTTGCATAAGCACCTAATTCAAATAGTTTTGAATCAACACGAAGAGGGAAAGCGGTAGAGCTTATATAAGATGCTAAATAAGTTAAAAATCCTTTTACAGAGAACACAGGCATAATACCCGTTCTATCTATACCCGTTCCATACTCAAGAAACTGCCTTGCACCATAACCAAACTTACCATCTACATCGTTACAGAAGTCTATGTAAGGGAATGACATAGGACGTGTGTAGTCGGGGTTGGTATTTTTAATACCTGCCTCACCACCACTTGCGGTGTTTGCACGAAATTGGTTAAGTGTTCTTCGCTGTGTATAGTAGTTATCAGTGTATAGCTCTCCGAGTTTAGTGTCCTTTATTGCAGCGATGTACTTTGATAGGTAATCCTTTAACTCTACTTCAATATATGATTCAGAAGAATTGTATTCAAAAGATATTACATTAAGTATACCTGCTATCTCTGTAGAAGAGGACCCGTAAACTGTAATCTTAAAATAGAAATCATCTTTCGGGAATTGATTAGTAGCAGAAGTTACAGGTTCAAAATTAAACCTATTAGACGATTTGTTATTTGCTGTTAGAGGTATACGAAGCTTTGTGTAAAACGGCAGTTTTATTTTGCTGATATCCACACTATCGTAGAAATCTAAATCGTATTCTAATTGCTGTTGTGGAAACAAGTCAACATCATAGTAACTGTTTGCTATGTTGGTCCTGCTAATCTCTAACTTAAAATCCATACTATCGTGTTGCGATATTAAATTCTAATGATGACTTGAATTTGTTATTGAATACATCAAAATCATCACCTTCAAAGCCTACTCCATAAGCTACATTATCACAAGTGTCTACAAACACAACATTACTCGCTAACACAAGCTCTTTAGTTGACTTGTATTGAGTATCTGTAAAGAACTGTCTGCGCTGTAATCCTATAATAAGTTTATAATCTATTGATGAGCTATAAGACTTATATGCTTTAGAGAATAATCCTTTCTCTACTTCAGAAGATATTCTATAAGAAGAAACATCGTTATACAATATATCAGCACCTGCGTCCCAGTGATTGGATGCGTTTGAGCTAAATGAAGACGGCACATCTGAATACACTTCGTTATCAAACTGAAAGGTTCTCGTGCCAGGGTTTATACATATAGCATATACACCTTTAACATTATTGTACGGTATATATACTGCATCGTTTAATAGGAAAGTACCTGTTGATATTGTAAACTGATTCGCAGTAGTTTTTGTAGCGGAAAAGTTTGAAGTGTCTAATCCGCTGTAAAATATATAGTCAGCCATAATTATATTCTGTCGTTTCTATCTCTAATTCTACGTTCTGTACTATCGGTACGCAAGTCTTTGTCTGCAACATAAGCACGAACTGGTTTGCTTACACCTATAGCTGTTGAGGTCGTAGCCTCTGCGATAGCCTTTAAGTAATCTACACTTTCATTTAATGGCGAAGACACTAATCCTCCTTCGGCAAATTTATAGCTTCCAGCTCTTGGTCTTGTCATACCACTTTTGTTTATGCGCTCAAGTAAATCTCGGTGCATAGCGGTAGCTCTTTTGTTAATAACATACTCACCACCTTCCATCTCATAACCACTTTGACCTTGCACTGAGAATGGCACACCGCCTTGGTCGTGTGATGGTCCATTGACCATACCCCCTTCAGCAAACTTCTTAGGGAAGAATTTCTTTTGACTAATAGCAGCTAACTCCGCACCATAAGCTGCTGTAGTAAGTCCTGCGGATATTGCAGACTTGATAGCAAGTTTTACAGGATTACCCTCTTTATCATAAATAATAAGGTTAGGTATAATAGAAGCTAAAGACTGAAGGTAATCTGTAGTAGCGTTTTGTCTGTCTTGTTTTTTTTCTGCTTCAAATATTTTTTTATCAATATCATTTTCCTCAGCTATCTTAGCTCTTTGAATCTCTTGTTGTTTAACCCTAAACTGAGATTCTGTTATTAATTGATTATCAAGCTGAGATTTCAATATATCGTTTTCCGTTTCATAGCGATTGCTTATAGCACTCTTCTCGGCTTCAAGTCTACCCTTAGTGTTTTCTAAAGCAACACTATTAAATTCAGCTATAGATTCGGCTGCCTTATCTAATCCCTCGGCAATTACATCTGCTAACTTAACATCTTCAAAAGCTTCTCTTAGTTTTTCAGCAAGACTCTTAGCTTGCTCTGGAGCAAGATACTTCACGAAGTCTAAACCATCTTTTCCGAATAAACCTTTAAGTGCTAATTGTATAGGCTCACCAGCCTCTTTAGGTAACTGAACACTAACTTCATCAGCAGTGTCTCTAAACGTCTTAATTAATCCCTTAACAAACTTAGAGTCAGCACCAAATCGCTTAGTTGCTTCTGCAATTATATCTTCTGCACCACCAAAGAACCCATCAAGTAAATCAACTTGAGTAGGGAATGCGCTTTCCCCAACCTCTACTCTTAAATCTCCAATTACTTTTTCGGTTTCTTTTATTCTTTCTATGTAATCAGAAAGTTCACTTTTTAATCTTTCTTGCTCTTGCTTATCAGCCTTCTTTCTTTTGTTAGCGAGTGTTTCCTCATCAACAGCAAGCTTGCCTATTTTTTCAGACTGCTCAGAAAGTAATGCTATTCTTTTTTCAAGTATTCTTGCACGCTCTTCTTCTTCTTGCGACAGCGCGCCTATCTTGCCTCTGAGCTGTTCAAGTTCATTTGCGTAAGACAAAGTATCTGCATTTAATTGAGTTTGCAACTCTTGCTTTTCCTTGTCTACATTAACACCTTCTCTTGTCAGAGATAATAAACCAGCGTATTCGTTTTTATATCTTTTTACTGTTTCATTGTTAGCCTCTTGAGATATGAACGCCTCGTCAAGCCCTTTTGATTGCTCGTATAAAAGATTTACTAATTCTCTTGTAGTTGTTAAAAGTCTTAATTGACCTCTACCCGTTTTTTCAGAAGCTATAGCAAAAGCTTCTTGTAGGTCTTTACCTTGTTTTAAATAAAACAGTAATAAGCTATAGGTTTCATCTATAGTTGACTTAGCGAAGTCTCCTTCCTCACCTACTAATCTTATAGCTTTTCCTAATGCCTCACTTTGAGTAATGGGATTGTCATCTCCTTTTGAGAAATCTCTAAAAGAATCAACAAGTTCTTCTGTTAATTCCTTTGTTTTTTCAGTCTCTTCAGATAGTATTTTGTATGCTCCCGCTAATCCAGAAGCTTCTTTATCTAATATAGCTAATACATTTATAAAGAAATTTGTCTGAGTAATTGCTTCTCCAAGATTTGTAGAAAATTTATCATAGGCCGATGAAAGCAAGTCTATTTGACCTTGCGTTGTAGACATTTGCTTTGCATTTGCAATAAATAATCTATTAGAGTCCTCAAGCTCTATTGATAAATCTTTAAATTTTTCAATGTTATTTGATAAAACAATAGCTGCTGAAGCACCTCTTTTACCGAACAAATCTGTTGCTCTTGCAACATCAAGATTTTTCTCTGCTAAATCTTCTAAAAATTCAGCAAATGGGATACCCGATTTTGCGGATTCTAAAAGAACATTACGAAGACCTGTACCCGCACGAGAAGCACGGAATCCATTATCAGCAAGAATACCAAGTAGTGATGCTGTTTGCTCAAAAGAAACTCCCGATTGAGCAGCAAGAGGACCCACATATTGTAATGCAGTTCCCAAGTCGTTTAGCGATAATGCTGTCTCATTTACTGCTCCTACTAATACATTAGCAAACCTATCCGCTTCTTCTGTAGTCGCTTGAAACTGATTTAATGTTTTCTTTAGTGCTGCTGCTACACCACCTGCATCCTCTCCAAGTGCTTGAGATAAAAGTGCTATTGGCCTTGTCAATTCTTCTATATCCGAAACACTTGTACCTAATTTAGCTAACTGCTTTTGAAGTTCAACCACCTCTGTTGCGGTCAAAGATGTTGTGCCTGCTACATCAAAAACAACCTTCTTTAACTTCTCAATCTCTGTTGATGTTAGGTTTGCTATAGCCGCAACATCTGCAAGTGCCTTCTCAAGTCTTATCGCTCTTTTTGATGACTGAATAAATAATTCATTTAAAAGCTGTTGACCAGCGTTTATTGCTCTATAAGCCAAGGAATATCTAAGTAAAGTTCCTACGGCTGTTTTTAGTCTTCCAAAAAAACCTTTGTTAGCCTTGTCTAATTCAGATGTTATTTTCTTTGAATTTTTTAAAGCGTCATTTACCTCATCGTGTCTTTTACGATACTGAGGCATAATCTTACCGCTAAGGCGTTGATACTGCTTTTCAAGTTTATCTAATTGTTTAGACTGTTCTTTAGTAGCAGTACCATTATCTTTTATAACCTTGGTAAGCTTTAATATCTCTTTCTGTAATTCTATTACTTTATTATCAGCCATTTTATAATATGTTTCCTATTACATCGTTTTGTATGTTTACAAAAGTAGTTCCATACAACTCAAGTAATCTGCTTGTTATTTTTGATTCTGCTCTTGACAAAGATGCATTCACCCCTGTTGCTCTATCTTCAAAAGGACTTAAAAAATCTTTCTTGTCTATTCCCTCGCTTTTCATTTTTCTTGCTATAAAGAAAGCGACAGACCTTCTCTCCCATTCCTTTTTAGCTTCCTTACGAACACCTTTTCTTGTTAACTTAAAACTCTTCCCTCTTGATTGTTTTATTTTAACCCACTCTGCTATTCTATCTAAATCTGGAAACCACTTCTTATCGGGACTATTCTTTGTTAAGTAAACATACTTTTCTTCAGCCAAGCCGTATCTCAATCTTACAGATATTTCCGTTGCTACTGGCGTTCCTTTAGGACCAATCTTTGCAGTCTTAACTACTACACCGCCCTTCTCAACAAGGAACTTGTCATCTCTTGAAGGCAGTATACTCCCCGTTAGTTGAGGATTTGAAAGCTCCCCCGTAGCTACAAGGTCTTGTGACTTTATCTTGTTCACCACCTTCTTAATAATAGCAGACTTACGGAACTCCTTTGCTACGGCAGCAACAACGATTACCTTAATAAAATTCTTATATTGCCCCTCGCTAAAAGCCATCTACGCTTCGTCTATGCCCCTTGTGTACGGCTTGCGTGAAAGAACAATATCAAAGTCAGAAAACGCTGTAGTTACATTGTAATCTTCAAGCGGTGTGTTTAGAAGTTCAACCTCATCAAAGTTCACGTCTCTTCCCAATTGCATAAGCTTGTCTTGCAATTGACCTATAATGAATATATTCTCCTCTATAGATTGTATTGATGCAAGGCTATCGTCTTTTATTGTTCTGTCTAAAACTAAAACCGAGAAAGAAAGTGTATAAATGGGTGAATTTAAGTCTCTTGACAAGTTTGACGAGCTTGGTATCAAGACGAGTGTTCTGTAATCAAAATCGTATTGCTGTAGGTCATCCTCTGATGCCGCAAATATAAACTCATTGACCATAAGATGCCCATTAGCAAAGGACTTAATCTCATTATAAAGGTCTGTTAGGTTGTTCATATTGTCTTTCTTTAATTTACAATTTACGCATTGCCGCTTGTTGGCGTTGATTGGCTGACTCAATCTTGCTTTTCTGAGCTAAGTAAGACATTTCGGGAAGAACAGTTCTCATAGGAAGCATATAGGTCTGTTCATACTTGTGTACATCTTCACCCGAAAGCATACGCACTATAGAGTACCAGTACCACTGTTGATTAAACAACATATCGGAACCATTTTCATCAGAATCCTCTTCCTCTTCTTCATCATTAGCTTCATAAAAAACACCTGCAAAATCTTCAAATAGTATTTTATTCCTATTTTCTATATAGGTATTTAATACATAGTATACACGCCTAACATCATAGTTAAGTATATCTTCTTGATTATCAGACTCTTTGTGTGGCTCTTCGTTGTCAAACGCAGCATCTTCTTTTGGCCGTATTATCAACTTGGCTATTTCAAGGTCAATTAGATGGTCTGGAAGTTTAGTCTTGCCTGTTATAATTTGCTCAAGCATTATGAACTGACCAAGCACTAAGCTATTAACATCAGTATATACTTTTTTACTTGAAGGTATTTTATCATCACCAAGCATATTCTCTTGAACGGGATACACCTCGTCAAAGAAAGCGATAAAGTTTATTTTCTCTATATCGTTTAAACTCAATATAAAATCTTCTGTGGTTCTACCCGAGCCAAGAAAGTTCATTAGCTTAATGTGCTGTCTGAATGTAATCATAAAAACAAAGTTACTCCACCATCCTGCTCCTCTACTGCACAATACGCACAAATAGCTAACGACATTACCATATCATCGTGCTTTCCATCGGTGTTGCTAAACTGAAGGTTACCCGTAATAGCATTACGCTTACTCTTAAAGTCATACAACTCCTTTATCAAGTCTGTGTTCTTAGGTATCTTAATCACCTTGTCCTCAAACAGCTTGATGAGGTTACGGATAATCTCGGGCTTACTCTGTGCTGAGGTGGTAAAGGGGATTAGCTTGTACAGTCTATCGTCATCAGTCAAGTCATCAAACAAGAGGTCGTTATTATTTACCTCAAAGTATGCGGCAGCTAAGTTCCTGTCGTGTTTTAGGTAGAATGATTTTATCCTTTCCTTAAACTCCTCATAGTCCATTCCCTCTTCCTTGTAGTTGAATCGGTCTATGTCAATAATCCTGTAGTCATCAGACATCGCAGTAAGCACTGTGTAATCCTGCGCTACCCCAATATCCATTCCGATATAAACCCTCTCACATCTTGTATCTAAATTATCTACAATAGCATCCTCAACATTGCTGAACAAGGCATTTGCACTCACAGGCTTACATAAGAACTCTTGGTCAAACTGTGCCTTAGTCATACTCTTCTTAATCCCGAGTACGGTCTTAGCTACATTGTCATCATTAAGGTCAAGGTAGGTGCGCTTGATGCTTTTAATCTGCTCGTGGTTCTCTTCCTGTTGCCCTTCCTTGTACCAATCGTAGAACCAGTTCGGTCCGTTGAATGTACTTGCCGCACAAACCCTACCACCCGTTCTTGTAACCATAGGCAGAAGAACCTCATTGATAAAGTCAAGCTTCATATATGCCGCCTCATCCAAGTATATATAATCCAAGGTGGCCCCACGAAGATTATCCCCACTGTCAGCAGAGCGAAACTTAATAAATGAACCATTGTAAAAATACATCTCATTTGCCTTGCGGTCATACCTCTTGATTATCTTGGTCCATAAATCTTGGTGGCTACTAAACATACCTTCTATGTCTTTCATCACCTTATTAGCTTGGTCTTGTATTGGGGATACCCAGAACATTCGGTGCTTAGGGTTGTTCAATGCCCTCATCACACAATCATTCTGCATAAAGAAAGTCTTACCCGTCTGTCTACCCGCAACTAAACAACTAATAAAAGGAGCATCCTCGTGTGCTAACTTATGAAAGTCTACTTGAGGTTGCGTAGGTTTGTATAGCTTAATCTGCATCTATATCCAAGTAGTCTTGCTCTTCCACAGGAGCTGTTAAATCTATAGTAGCGGTAATATCAATCTTGGTCTGCTCCACTTTAGTTGGAGCTTTGTACCCTTGCATATCATTGATAATCTTTATAGCCTCCATAGCAGCCTTCATATCATCGTTGGCAAGGGCTATGTCCCTAATCTTAATTAACGCGCTTAGATTCGTTCCCTTGGCTGCCTCAATGCTTTTCATCTCTGCATTGGCTATCGCCATAAGCTCCTTATGAAATGCAGTCCCATTAGTTCTCCTATCACGATAGTAGTTTGTATAACCCAAACTCTTAGCTATCTTGCTTGAAGCATCCATACCCTCATTCCTAATCCCCTCAAGGAACTCGGACTGAAGGGTGGTTAGTTCGCTACCGCGACCCGAGACTACATCCCCTTTCTTATTTCTTTTTGCTGGCATAATAAATTATTTTCCTTGGCCCCTGTACTTCTTCTTGTACCCAGACTGACCCTTTGAGGCATTCTTAGAATGCACACCATTGCGCTTCTTACGAGGACCTTCTACTTTATTTGTTGCTACTGTCTTCTTTGCCATTGTTTTTCTTGTAAGTGTATAACGGAATATTATGTGCGCCTAATCTACCTGTAAAGGTTAACTCACTAAAGCTTGGTGCTGTCTCATCACTATGATACCATTTCCAAATAGAAGTCTTCACCCTTTGGATACAACTGCCACACGCAGTCTTAGGATTCTCTTGCCTCGGAAAGTATTTACTCTTCCCCACCATAGAGTTATAAAACTTAAACATCTCCGACTTGGTATCACCTTTAGGCATTGTTCCGCTCAATAAGGCTATTAGGAGTTCTTTAGACGACATATATTAGTGTTTTGGTATGATTGTATAGATGTGCTTAATTGAGGCTCTTAGAATGCCTCTAATGGAATATACAATATTGAATGTTCAGTGTCTTTCATTATTATTCCCCTACACTCCCCTTATTATAATAAACTAATTATAATAAACTTTACTCCCATAGTAAAGTTTATTATTATAATAGTATTAGAGTAAAGTAAGACTATTATAATAATA
>Ga0070747_1001721_pt1 | contig 10624 bp, 23 predicted proteins | sample VirMetDEL_Mar_31_FD_77321 | JGI IMG/M metagenome (GOLD analysis project Ga0070747, IMG submission 77321) | Aqueous microbial communities from the Delaware River and Bay under freshwater to marine salinity gradient to study organic matter... | ecosystem: Environmental > Aquatic > Marine > Coastal...
AGCCAAGGAGCATAGAGCCAACCACACGCACCTTGAGGCGCTCAGGGAGCAGAAGTTGGACTTAGGCAAGGCTTATGATAGGTTTGGCACTAAGACCACTGCTGACAGGCCACAAGGCACTAACATCAACATAGAGGTTTAACATGGCGAATACCTTTGAGAAGATCCTGAAATATAAGCTTATGCCGCGTCTGATGATGCTGGTGATGACGGTGATGTATATACGCTGCATAGAATGGGCGCTTCAACAGCCTGATCTTAGTACGCAACAAAGTGCGCTAATTAGTGTTGTTAGTGGCGCTATGACTGGCGCGTTTGCAGTCTGGCTGGGGTCTGAGAAATGATACAAGCATTTATAGGGCCAATAGCAAACCTTGCTGGATCATGGCTGCAAGGCAAGGCTGATAAAAATGCAGCAGCGGCTAAGCTAAAGCTAACTGAGGCAGAGGCCAAAGCTAAAATCATGCTGTCTGAAAAGACCAGCGTTGCCGATTGGGAGCGCATCATGGCTGAAGGCTCGCAGAACAGCTTTAAGGATGAATGGCTTGTGGCTTTGTTTTCTGTGCCACTGGTGCTTTCGTTCTGTGGTGAATGGGGTCGCACAGCCGTTGCAGAGGGGTTTGTAGCGCTGGAAGCCATGCCAGACTGGTATCAGTACACTTTAGGCGTTATAGTCGCTGCTAGCTTCGGGGTTCGCTCTGCAACAAAGTTCTTTAGGGGGAACAAATGACATTCAAGTTATCACAGCGCAGCCTTGATAGGCTAGAAGGCGTAGACAGCCGCATGGTGGCAGTTGTTAAGATGGCAATCAATCTAACCAAAACTGACTTTGGCGTTGTGCAAGGTATGCGCACACTAGAGATGCAGAAAGCATTGGTTGCTAAGGGTGCCAGCCAAACCATGAAGAGCAAGCATCTGGATGGCCTTGCAGTCGATATTATGGCTTATATTTCTGGTAGGGGTTCATGGGAGCTAAATCTTTATGACGATCTGGCTGACGCAATGGCAGAGGCAGCTAATTCACTTGGCATAAAAGTACGCTGGGGGGCTGCATGGCAGATCGATTGCATTGGCACATGGAAGAGCCAAAGTAGATCTATGGAAGATGCCATGAATGAATATGTGGATCTGCGAAGAAGTCAGGGCAGAAGGCCATTTATCGATGGCCCTCATTTTGAACTAATGATATGACGATTTGGGGTCAGCTTCGGCTGGCCTCACGAGCCACCCAGAAACCTTAATATGCTGCCATCCATATTCTGCTGTGTAAAATCGGCAGGCTTTATGCGTACCGTTTTGCCGGTTGGTGGGCCACGCAGTATAAACAAACGTACATCCATAGCTACATACGCAAATATTTGCGCATCACCATCAGCGCGTGTGAATGCGTAGTTCAATGGTCGGCTACGATCTGAGCGTGGCTCAAGGGTTGTCTTGACTTGCAGGGTCAATAGCTCACCGCTAGACGATTTTACCCATAGGTCATCGTCTTGCATGTCTACCCGATGGCAGCGTATCCCGCGCTGCTCAAGTTCGGCGGCAACGAGAAACTCGCCTGCACGTCCGATGCTGCTTCTGTTGGCCACGCATAAAAATACCGCATAATCAATGATTTGGCTACGCGGTATTTTGTATCGGTATATTTGGCGGGTGATCTACAAGCGGCGCTCATCCTTTGTGCTTACCCGATACAACTGCTGACCATGAATATAAGACGTTTTCACAATCCTGCGGCGCTCACGCAGGGTCTTCAAGCCAAGGTCAATATGCGTCACATCCTGCTCAATCATGCTGCACAAATCACCCACAGATAGCTCACCATGTCTTGACAGGCACCGCTCAATTTCCTTGCGCAACGCTTCGATTGCCCAAGGCTTGTGAGAATAAGGGTGCATATCATCCCGCCCAATCATGCGGCGGTGCATCCTTGCGTTTTCTATGGTGGCCATTTCCTTCCAGCGGTCTAGCAGCGTCATCTGTTCATTCATAGGCGTCTCTCCAACATCGCGCAGAGGGCTATGATTTCCTCAGCGCGTTGCTTCATTGTGCGGCGCTCTGGGCCACGCCCAGCATCCATTCGCATAATATCTGCTTTGCGACTAATGGAGCGCACAATCATCAGCGACGTTGGCTGATTTGGCTGTGTATCATCTTCATCAATATAATCGCCCACGGTTGAGCAGTTTTCGATCTTGGTAAGATCCCATTTAGCCATTGTTGTTCTCCTGTATCGGCTTGCGCTTAGGGCGCACGGTGTTTGTTTCTTCATATTGGATGACGCATTGCACAGGGCCATATAGATTAGCTTTGTACTTTTCGATAAAGTCTGCGCATTCATATGGCGATGAAAATACCATTAGGGCAATCCATGTTGTTTTTGTCATTCCTGATCCTCCCCGCGCCAATCATAATCATCTTCATCTGCGCAATAGGGGCATGGTTCCGTCCATGTTTCCCATGTGGCGTCCTCTGCTGTTTGCATAAAGCTGCGGCGCTCTATGCGGCCTGTGCCTTCACATTCTCTGCAATAACTCATTGGTACACGCCCATATCAATAGACCACAGCGCCATAGATACGCGCTCTTGGCCTGCCTTCTGGCGCACCTCTGCTTTGCATATTCTGCCGTGGCTGTGCATATGCTCCAGAAGATTACTTAACTTGCGGGTTTCCATATCGACTGCCTCGCTAATGTCTGATGTTTCGCAGTATGAAACCTCTGGGCTGCTCAGGAAAGCAATAATTTCATCAGCTATCTCATCCCAAGTACGCTCCCTTGGTGCTTCTTCGACTGGCTCAGGGCGCATATCGCCAAACATTTCGCTGAACATTTCCTTCGCAGGACGAGCTTTTTCTACATAGGCGGCAACCCAAGGTGTGCGATCTGCGTTATACTGCGTATTGCGCACTAATATGCCGGTGCAGATGTCATCGATCTGAGCATTACATTGCTGAGATAAACGGGGCGAAACATGTACGCTTTCGCCAGTATCAACGCGCACTCCAAATGTCGTGCCGTTGTCCATCATATGAGTGATTACAAAATCATGTGTTGTTGTGAGGTTCATTTTATTTCCTTTCATTTGGTAGTAAATATATCATTATGCTATCCCTTGACAGTTTGCAAGCACTTATATATCAAAAATATAGCAAAGGAGAATTGCAATGGAATTACATCAGTTGTTGGTGCGCATAGACCCAGATTTAGTTGAGGCTATGAAGATCATAAAGAAAAAAGAGCGTCGTAGTATGGCAGGCATCGTAGAAGGCGCATTGCGGGATTACCTCGCAAAGCGTGGCATTCATGTGGAGCAACCAGCAGTAGATGGTTAATTCACGCGCAAAAGGCGCACAGTTTGAGCGCAGCATAGCCAATTACCTATGGGATAACCTTGGGATAAAGTTCAAGCGCGATCTTGAGCAATACCGCGAAGGCGATCACGGTGATCTAGTGCCAGAAAAAGGCGTAAACTTTCCATTCGTTATAGAATGCAAGCGCTACAAGTCTGGCGATGGAATGCGCCCAGACTGGTGGGGTCAAGCCAGTCGCGCCGCAAATCGCGCAGGCAAGCTGCCATGTGTTGTCTATAAGTTTGACCATCGTGATGTGCGTGTTGTCGTTCCTCTACACGCGGTCATGTACGAAGAAGAAGACAACGGCTTTGTCGCTGTCTTGGATTTAGAGGGATTTTGCTACTTAGTTAGGGAGATGATGAATGATTGATCCCCGCATGGCTAATCACGCCTACCATGAGCGTGATGAAATCAGCAGCAGTGATGTCAAAGCTGCGTCTAAGTCATTGGCTCACTGGAAGGGCGCTGTACGCTCTGAAACGCCTGCTCTGGCGCTGGGAACAGCTTTTCACGAGCTAACTCTAGAGCCAAGCGAAGGGCACGTTATACGAGGCCCAGAGACGCGCAGAGGTAAGGCGTGGAGCGAGGCTAAGGAAGAAGCAGAGGCGCAAGGTAAGGTTCTGCTAACGCAAGGCGATTACGACATTTGTAATGCAATGGCAGAAAGCGCATTGCGCCACCCAAGGGTAGCCTCAATCGTGAGGCATCCCAGCGCAATGATAGAACACAGCATATTCGTCACCTGTCCAGAAACAGGGCTTGGACTTCGCTGTAGGCCAGACTGTTATGTAAAAGAAGGTGGCCTGCTGCTGGATCTAAAAAGCACGTTAGACGCTGGGCCATCAGAGCGAGAGTTTCAGAGGCACATTTGGTCATACAGTTATGATTTGCAAATGGCATTCTACAGATATGTGCTTGCAATCGAAAAGCTGCCTGTGACACACTGCATATTCGCCGCAGTGGAAAAATCACCGCCATACGCTGTAGGGGTTCACGTCCTCAGCAATGGCGTATTGGATTATGCGCATCAAAGAATGATGAATATTCTGCGGCGCATAAAGAAGGCTCAGGATGAGCAGTCATACCCGACTGATTGGCCTGAGGTTAATATCATTGAACTACCAGAATGGTTAAAAGCAAAGGAGCAATAAATGCAATATACCATCAAGAACGTTAAAGCGTTGTGGCCACGTATCAACAAAACCTACAAATATTCCGCTGAGGAACAAAGATCAGTGCCATGTGATGCCAAAGATCCCAATGCGGCATATGAGATGTCAATCAAGATGACACGTGACCAAGCGAAGGTTTTGCTAGATGAAATGCGCAAGGCATATGCAGCAAAGCGCAAGCCAGAATGGCCAGAAGAGTTTAACATGCCATTCAAAAAGGATGGCGATGAAATCTTTATCGCTAAGGCCAAGCTCAAAGGCAATTATAACGGAGAGCTAACCAATGGCGTTGGCCAATATGATGCCAAAGGCAATAAGCTGGCAGATGACTTTATGCTGACCACAGACAGCACCGTAAACGTAGCAGTGACATTCGTGCCATATAACATGCGCGATGCCGGTGTGTCGCTCAGGCTGCGGGCTGTGCAGGTCATAGAGCATAAGCCACTGGAACAGGCATCACCATTTGCGGCAATGGAAGGGTTCGTCAGTATTGCAGACACAATGCCAAAAGATGATCCATTTGGTTTACCTGCGGCTACACCAGCAGCGGCTGTCATCGATGCACCAGCAAGCGGAACATTTGATGATGAAATCCCGTTCTAAATAAAAATAGGGCGCTGCGTGGGAGAGCGCAGCGCCCTTACAAGGAGCAGTATGAATATGGAGTTTATAATGGGAAACAACAAAAAAGACAAGTATCCAGATGCACAATGGCACGTCTGGGGCGAGTTAATAGCCAATCAGCTAGGGCTGAAAAGGCATGGCAGCGAATATAAAGGGCCATGCCCGAATTGCAACGGAAATGATCGCTTCTGGATTAAGGAATATAGCGGCAACGTCAGCGTGAATTGCAGGCAATGTGGCGACTGGAAGGCAATACAAAAGAAATTGCTGGACATGGAGCTATGGCCAATCATGGAGGTGAGCGATTGGCCAAGTCTGCCAAGCGCAAAAAACCCGTTTAAGGATGAAACCCCAAAGCCTTACCATGAGCGCAAAGGAGTGCCTCTGATAGGCGCTCAGGAACTAGACGGTAACGTAGTCGTGCCGTTCTATCACCTCACAGATGGCAAGCTGCAAAAGGCAGGATCACAAAGGATCGGCCCAGATGGCGATAAGAAGTTCAATAAAGGCAGCAAAACGGAAAATGCATTTGCTGTCATAGGAGGCTCCGCTGACGGGCTGACCTATATTGCAGAGGGTTGGGCCACAGCAGTGTCAGTTCACATAAGCACCGACAGGCCATGTATATACGCGCTGAGCAGCGGTAATCTACCAAAGGTGGCAGCTATCCTCCAAGAAGCCAAACCAAACGCCACGTTTGTCATAGCAGCAGACAACGATAGTGCAGGCATAGATGCAGCAAATAAAACAGGAATGCCATACAGAGCGCCACGCAGAAAGGGCGACGATTGGAATGACGTTATGCTTCGCGATGGCAGACCAGCAGTGGCCGCTGAATTGCAAAAGGTGCGCAAAAAAAGGGAACTATTTGTTCCACTAGGGGATCTGGAATTTAAAGCGCCAGAGTGGATCATAGATGGGCTGCTAGAGAAGAATACATTTGCAGTATGCTTTGGCGCTCCAGCGGCAGGAAAAACGTTTCTCACGATAGATATGGCGCTCTGCATAGCTGCACAGAAAGAGTTTCACGGTCATGCTGTGGATGGTGGGCCAGTATTCTATATTGCCGGTGAAGGCCACAATGGTTTTGCCAGACGTGCCGCCGCATGGGCATCAGAGAATGATGTCAGCCTCAAGGGGCTACCCTTATTTAAATCAAGCCGCTCCATTGTGCTAACAGATGATGAGCATGTGCAAGAGCTGCGCAGCGTAGTGGATAGCATGGTAGAAGAACATGGCGAGCCAGCGCTTATCGTGATCGACACGCTGGCAAGAGCAATGGGTGCAGCAGACGAAAATAGCACCCAGCAGATGGGCGCAATGATTAGGGCAGTCGATGATATGCGGGATGATTATTCCTGCACTGTGCTGGCAGTACATCATACCGGCCACGGTAATAAGGATCGCGCTAGGGGTAGCTCTGCGCTTCTGGGGGCTGTCGATTGCGAATTTATGGTGGAGAAATGGGGCGACGATCAGATCGCCAAGGTGGAAGTTAAGTGGACAAAAATGAAGGACGCCATGATACCTGAGCCAAAAAACTTCATTCACGTGGAGAAAGAATTGATGGGCGCAGATGGCAATCCTGCAAAGTCAGTGGCGCTCATGGAGATACAAGATAGCCGCAAAAGCATGTCAAAAGAAGATCGTGCTGAAGATGTCGTGAAGGACGAATATCACAAAATTGTGGAAAATTTCGGTGAAAATTGGGTGTCCAGACGTGTCCTAAAAGAGGCTGTCTCAATAGAGCTAGGTGTGTCCCAAAGGACAGCAGATAGACATATCAAGAGGTTGGTGGATGTCCAACAATTTCTCATTGATAACAATAAGTTATGTAAGGGTTGGACATGAAGGACAAGCAGTTTGGACAAGTGTCCAACAATTTGGTCATCTTTGGACAGACAGGACACACCCCTAAGGGGTGTCCAAATGTCCAAGACTGGGATTTTGACTTATGACGTTTGAAGAGAAGGTTAATGCGATTTCATGCTTGGAGGAGCTAGAAGGCTTCGCCAATCGCAGAAAAGTGTTGGGCGTGGATCTGCCCAAGTGGAGCGAAGAAGAGCGTCAGATCATCCTGATGCGGAAATATGAACTGCAAAGAAATAATGTAGGGCCGCAGAAAAAATAATTAAAAAAGTGATTGCATTATGATTTCGGCGTGATATAAACGAAATGAGCGAGACAGGGCTGCAACCCATAATCTCGCTCTAACTCAAATGGTGAGGTGGTTATACCATCTTGCCCTAGCTTTAAAAAGGAAAAAGTTATGGCTACTAAAAAAGCAGAAGCAAACCTTCACATCGAAGCGGCAAAGCAAGGTCGGGTAAAATTTGTATTACTTGGTCAAACGCCGTTGTACTACAATGCGATGTCAGCGAAGGCGAAAAGATCCCTTCTTATTGGAGGCGGCAAAAAGACCGCTGCGGAAAAGAAGGAGATTAAGCATAACCCAGAAGAAGAGTTCAACGATAGCGTCTATCGGATGCTAACCGGCGAAACTCTTTTGGGTTTCCCTGCGCCAGCGGTAAAGGGCGCAATGGCAACAGCAGCATTAGAAACTGCTGGGATTACCAAGACGTCAGTGCAAAGGCTGATATTCCTGCCTGAGCAAAAGATTAAGGTGTGGGGTAAACCGCAGCTTAAAATGGATGTTGTTCGATCTGCGGATATGAACAGAACGCCAGGTGTCAGAACAAGGGCGTTCCTGCCAGAATGGTGCGCTGAGGTTGATATAGCGTTTGTCACTCCAACGTTAAGCATTCATTCAATATCATCACTGCTGATTAACGCTGGGATGCTGGTGGGCATAGGAGACTTTAGGCAGGAAAAGGGTCGCGGGTCTTACGGAACGTTTACGGTGCATCCAGATGGCGGTGGTGACATGGCTGACAGGATTGATGAAATCAAGAAGCAAGGTCGCATGGTTCAAACTCATGCAATGGAAGTTCCTGAGATGGCAGATGCCGAAACAGAAGAGCTTTATAACATGCTGCAAGAAGAGCGCGTTAAGCGAGCAGCGTAAGAATGGTTGGGGCAGCTTCGGTTGCCCCATTTCAAGGCGGTCGGGGTCTGGCGGGTTAAGGCGCGGCATGGCACGGCGTGGTCCGGCCGGTTCAGGTACGGCGGGGCAGGGCGGTCGTGGTTCGGTTCGGCTTGGTCGGGTCGGGTGTGGCGGTCAAGGTGTGGATTGGAATGGTACGGTCAGGTCAGGTCAGGCGGTCATGGAATGGTACGGCGAGATGGGTCACGGCAAGTTGTGGCGGTTCTGGCGGGTTAAGGTGTGGCATGGTCGGGCGCGGTTAGCTATGGCGGTCAAGGTTGGTTTAGGCTTGGTTTAGTAAGGCGCGGTGAGTTGAGGCGAGGCGGTCATGGAATGGTGCGGCGGGGTCTGTTGCGGTCCGATGCGGAACGGCAAGGCAGGTCAAGGCGGTCACGGACGAGGTGCGGCATGGAGAGGTACGGCGCGGTCAGTCGGGGTGCGGTCAGGCGAGGCGGTCTAGGTGTGGAAAGAAGCGGAAAGTCTTGGTTAGGCAGGGCGGTCACTGGATATAAAGGAGAGAGTGATGAAGTTTACGAAAAAAATGCGTCAAGAGCTTATTGACGAATATCTTAACTCAACTGGGCAAAACACTGTTCAAGTTTCTGACTTGCGTGAGTGGATAAGGGAGCAGCCTGAACATCCGTTCTATGGGTTTGTGTTTGACAAGGACGAGCATGATGCGGCCAATCAGTATTATGATAGCCGCATTAGGTCGATCATAAGTGGCTTGCGTGTAACTTATGAGGTCAAAAGCATAGACACATCAGTCTATGATATAAAGGTCGTGGAGAAGCCTTTGCACATATCGCCGCTGTCGAACAGGAGGCAGGGTGGAGGTTATGTTTCGTTTGATCCAGATAGCGATGAGATGATGGCTGAGTTTAGAAATGAAGCATCATCTGCGTTGTTATCTTTCTGCCGCAGATATGAGTTGGCTATTGTTGACGCGAACTTAGACTTAGGCAGCATAAAGCAAATGGCCGCTAAACTTGCGGTCAATGATTTGCAAGAGGCAGTTTAAGTTGTTAGCGTCTGTTGACCATAAGTTTGGATGTAATCAAATGGATCAACCAACAAGACGAAACGAAATACTGCGCGAGGCAAGCAACCTCATTCACGGTCAACGGCAGGCTGACTATGGAACGCCATCAGAAAACTTCGCCAACATTGCAGAGCGATGGACGCAGCACATGGGCAACTATGTGTCATCCTATGAGGTTTGCATTATGATGGCTGATCTGAAGCTTGCTAGATTAGCGAAGGGTGACTATCACAGGGATAGCATTGCAGACGCCATAGGCTATCTGGCGCTTGCATATGAATTGCATAAGGAGTAGCCTCATCTTACGCAGAGATGCGCCTGCTCCCCTGCCACGTTACCTCCCTGTCGTGGTTGGGCCTCATAACTTCCCTCGGCTTAGGCTGGGGGATTTTTTTTGTGCAATCCTGTGCTATGATGTAGAAAAGGAAGTTAGCATGATGAGCATCGTAAGGTTCCCAAGTGATGACGCTGAGATGGATGCCGAAGAAATAGATAAGGTATTCGACTTTATCGATGAGCGTATTGCTGATGATGCTGAGACGCGGGATGTCCTGATTGCAATGCTGGTGGTGATTAAAATGATTACCTCAGACAATGGAATGATAGAGGAAATACACTGAGCTTTTTCCACGTAGGGGGATGAGCTTTTACCACGTAGGGGTATTATATGTTTTCGTTTGAAATGAAGGGCGACACGGCCAAGCTAAACCGCAAGCTGTCGAATATGGTGCAGACGCAGATCCCGTTTGCCACATCGAAGGCCATGAATGAAACCGGCAAGTTTCTAGTGCGCATTAATAAGAACGATATGAAGCGCAAGTTTACAAACGCTAATGCCTTCACGCTGAATGCGTTTTACTTTCAGCCAGCCAAGAAGCGCAATCTTGTGATGACTGTACGGCGCAAGGACAAGCAAGTAGGCAAGCATTATCTTGAGGTGCAGGACAAGGGCGGCTTGCGCCCCAGAAAGGGCGTAGAGAAGCGCTTTGAGCGTGAGATACCCTACAATGGCATATTCAGGGCTATGACGCCTACAAGCCGCACTGGAGGCAGTAAGAACAACATTCTGATGTCACAGGTCAATAAGGTAAGCGCTGGCGTCAAGCAGCCGTACAGCAAGAGCGGCGTGAGATATTTTGCGGCTGGCCCGCATAGCTTAGGTAAGTTTGGCGGGGGCAATAAGACGGGCGGTATCTATCGCGTGACGGGCAAAGGCAAGCCGCAGAAGATGTTCCACATACTTGACCATATGCCGCGCTATAAGAAGAAAACAGACTTCCACGGGCTGATGAATAAGTTTGCCAGCAAGCATATGAAGCTCATGCTGAAGAAAACTATGAAGCAGGCGCTTCGCACCGCGAAACTGCGGTGAGCTTTTTCCACGTGGG
>Ga0070747_1001722_pt1 | contig 10623 bp, 14 predicted proteins | sample VirMetDEL_Mar_31_FD_77321 | JGI IMG/M metagenome (GOLD analysis project Ga0070747, IMG submission 77321) | Aqueous microbial communities from the Delaware River and Bay under freshwater to marine salinity gradient to study organic matter... | ecosystem: Environmental > Aquatic > Marine > Coastal...
AATATGAAAAAAGGCCAACAAATATATCTGAAACATTAAGTAAATGGTTAGTTGATGAAATATTACTAACCGAAGGCGGAGCTTATGGCCATATGTCACATCCATTTGATGATAAAGGACTAACATTTGGAGACTTCAAAAAAATTATAAACCTATCTTTACAAGGAAATTTAGACCTAGAAAAAGCAGCCACAGAAAAAACTGACGGCCAAAATTTATTTATTAGTTGGAATGGCAAAATGCTAGCCGCTAGAAATACTGGAGACCTTAAGCGAGGTGGAATGGACTATAAAGCAGTAGCAGCAAAATTTAAAGGTAGAGGTAATATAGAAAAGGCCTTTACCTTTGCAATGAAAGATTTAGGAAAAGCAATAGGAAGTCTTAATCCTAAACAACAAAAAAAGATATTTGATGATGGTAACAACTGGGTAAATATGGAAATTATGTTTCCAGCTTCTGCAAATGTAATTACATATGACGCACCGTACTTACAGTTTCATAATGTTTTACAGTATAAAGATGGAAAGGCTATAGGATCAGTTTCTGATGGAGCTAGAATTTTAGCTGGAATGATTGCACAAACAAACCAAACTGTTCAGAAAAATTTCTCAATAATAGGTCCTAAAGTATTAAAAATGAACCCACACCAAGATTACTCAATCAAAAAGCCATATTTTACAGCAAAGCTAAATAAACTTATGAAAAAGTTTAATATGAAAGACTCATCAACGTTTGCAGAATATCATCAAGCATGGTGGGAAGATTATGTTGATAAAAATATAAAGGAAATAGATAATAAAACTAAAATGGGATTAGTTAAGCGTTGGGCATTCTTTGATAAATCATTTAGACTTGATAAAAAAACGTTGCCAAATGAAGAAACACTGAAAAAGGCAAAAGAATTTGACAAACAAAAACATGCAGACCAAGTAAAGAAAAATATGCAACCCTTTGAGACTTTATTTTTTGAACTAGGAGCTGAAGTACTTAAAAATGTAGAAGGTTTTTTAGCTGCAAACCCAGATAAGGCAATTCAAAATGTAAGAAAGCAGGTTGCAAAAGCAATAGGTGATGTTAGAAAAGGTGGAGACCTTAAAAAGCTAAACAGAATGACTCAACAATTAAAAAAGATAGCTTCAATTGGAGGTTTTAAAACTATAATTCCAAGTGAAGGCCTAGTATTTATATATAAAGGAAACACTTATAAATTAACAGGAGCATTTGCACCAGTAAACCAAATTACTGGTATGATGACGTTCTAAATGAGAAAAAGGTTATGAAAAAAGGTATAAGCGAAAGCAAAGTTCAAAGAATGAGAAATATAGTTAAAGGCGACTATACAAAATCCACAAGCACACAGGTAGGATATACTACTGATGATGTGAAATCTGAAGGAGATGTTTGGGAAGAAGGAAATAAAATTTGGACAATAAAAAATGGAATAAAACAAAATATTTCTAAAATGCAAAGTGTTAGGGACATTGTTAATATGCCACTATCATGTCCTAATTGTGGTAAAATTATGAAAGGACAATTTGATAAGCACCATTGGAAAATAAACAAAAAATGCCTAAGTTGTGTATCTGTGGAAGAAACCAAACTCAGAAATTCAGGAAATTATGAGAAAAAACGAAAAGAGTTATTTAAGCTATCTAAACAATTAGAAATATCTGATATTGTAGAACAGTTTAATGAGTGGATAGAAAGTAATAATACATTTGTAACTGAAATTGGAGAAGTTGAAGATTGGGAAGGAGGACTAAATAAGTCAGAATTAAAGGCTAAATTTAAGAAAGAATTACTAGATTGGCAAAAACACTTAGAAGATATGTGATACTATTTAACTGAGCTTATATTTATATGATATAGGTTCAATAATAGGAAAAGAAAAATATGGCAAGATTAACAAACGAGCATTTACATAGTGATTTAAAGCTTGTAAAAAAAGAGTTAGAATACGTTAAAGAAAACCAAGAAAGAATGAGAGAAGATCTTTCTATGATTAAGAAAAAACTTCTTAATCCATATGATGGAGCCGTTACTAAGGTTAACCAAAACACTGCCTTTAGACGAAATGCACAAAAAACTCTATGGTCTATTTGGATAGCACTTATTGGTATAATTACTAAAATGATATTTTGGGATTAAAAATGAAAAAAGAAAGACTACACGAAATAATTAGTGAAGAAGTATTAAATATGTTGGAAGTTTCAATGACTAGTAAATTTAAAAAGGCAATTGAAGCTTTACAAAAAGTTCAACTTGAACAGCAAAAATTAAGAAAAGCTTTTGTTGCTGAAAAAAATCCAAAAAAGAAAGAAAAACTTAAACAAGACATTATTAAAATGCATAAAATAGTTCAGAAGGCTGAACTAGAATTTAATCAGGCTATAAAGGTTGAACCTATAGACTTAGATGAAAGCGTACTTGAAGCTAAAAAAATAAAACCACATGGTCTTGGCTATAGAATGAATGCTAGAAGAGCCGTTGGAGACTTTAAGAAAGGAGAAAACATTGCTGCAGTTAGTAAAAGCGGTAAAGGTAATTTTAAAATTGAAGATATAAACGACTTTAAAAAATATCCAACAAAAGACTGGAACTATGCGTATATTGTTAAAGAAGGCATATTAACAGAAGATGTTTGGAAAAGTTTTATTGATGACATACCAGGAGGAAAACTTCACACAGCATATAATAGTGAAAAACGAAAAACAGTACAAGCAAGAAAAACAGATAAGGTTTGGGATGATGGTGTTCCTGTATTAAAATATATTGCAAGAGCAAGTAAAAAACCATCTCCACTTCCAGCTGGAAAGTTTAAAATTATTGAAGATAATAAATATGGTTGGTGGTACTATCAAGTTGGAAGAACTTGGTATGGTATACAACAAAAAGACTATGGTACACCACCCTTTGAATACTAAATAAAGGAGTAAACAGTTATGAGCATATTAACAAACCTATTTTCAGGTGGAGCAGCAGACTTAGTAAAAGGAGTAGGAGGAGTAATTGATAACCTACATACGTCTAAAGAAGAAAAATTAGCAGCTGAACAAAAAATTAAACAATTAGTATCAGATTACGAAACTAAAATGGAAGCTAACATCACTGATCGATGGAAAGCAGATATGAATAGTGATTCTTGGTTAAGTAAAAATGTAAGACCTTTGGTCCTTATATTTCTAGTTGTATGTACAGTATTAATGATATTCATCGACGCCGGAACAATCGCATTTGAAGTTGAAGAAAAATGGACAGACCTATTACAATTAGTTTTAATAACGGTTATAGGTGCATACTTTGGTGGTAGAAGTTTTGAAAAACGTGCAAAGAAGTAGCCTTTTTAGGTTTTTTGTTGTTGTAAATATATATTTATATATATGAGACAAAAACAATCTCTTAAGTCAATAATAAAAAGCGAATATACTAGATGCGCTGCAGACCCTGTGTACTTTATGAAAAAGTACTGTCAAATTCAGCATCCAACAAGGGGTAGAATACCGTTTCATTTATATCCATTTCAAGAAACTAGTTTAGACAATTTATCTCTTCATGATTATAATATTATACTCAAATCCAGACAGTTAGGTATATCTACACTATCTGCAGGATATTCTCTTTGGCTTATGCTATTTCAAGAAGATAAGAATGTACTTGTAATTGCAACAAAACAGGAAGTTGCAAAAAATCTTGTAACAAAGGTTAGAGAAATGCATAATTATTTGCCAAGCTGGTTAAAAGGCACCACTACAGAAGATAATAAACTCTCACTAAGATTCAAAAATGGTTCACAAATCAAAGCAGTTTCTAGTTCTGGAGATGCAGGTAGATCAGAAGCACTATCATTACTAGTAATTGATGAAGCCGCATTTATTGATAAAATTGACGAAATATGGGCATCCGCTCAACAAACACTTGCAACTGGTGGTAAAGCAATAATACTTTCTACACCAAATGGAACTGGTAATTTCTTTCACAAAACCTGGGTAGCAGCTGAAGAGGGTAGAAATAAATTTAATACTATTAGACTTCATTGGTCATTGCACCCAGAAAGAGACCAACTATGGAGAAATGAACAAGAACAATTACTTGGTGTTAAAATGGCCGCTCAAGAATGTGACTGTGACTTTATTTCTTCTGGTAATACAGTAATTGAAGGACAAACTGTACAATGGTATAAAGATACATATATGCAAAATCCTGTAGAACGAAGAGGCAGAGATGGAGAATATTGGGTATGGGAATATGCAGACTACTCTAAAGATTATATGGTAGTTGCTGACGTCGCTAGAGGTGATGGAAGTGATTATTCTTCTTTTCAAGTTATAGACATTGACAACATTACACAAGTTGCAGAATTTAGAGGACAATTAACTCCAAAGGATTTTGGTAATATGTTGGTAACAGTCGCAACAGAATATAATGAAGCTTTACTCGTTATTGAAAATGCGAGTGTAGGTTTTGGCGCAATTCAAAGTGCAATCGATAGACAATATAAAAACCTATATTATACATATAGACAAGATGGCATTACAGATGCTACAACACAAATTTCAAAAGGTTATGATTTAAAGGATAAAAGTCAAATGACTCCAGGTTTTACAACATCTAGTAAAACCAGACCACTTTTAATTTCGAAACTTGATATTTATTTTAGAGAAAGATCGCTAATCGTCAGGTCAACACGACTGTTAGATGAATTGGCTGTCTTTATTTGGAAAGGACATAGAGCAGAAGCGCAAAGAGGATACAATGATGACCTAGTTATGGCATTATCTATTGGTCTTTGGGTTAGAGATACTGCACTCAAGCTTAGAAGCGATGGTATAAATTTAAGTAAAAATGCCATCGACAATATAGGTAGAAGTGATGGAATGTATACACAGAATGATACCCATAAAGATTGGAAATGGGACACTCCAAATGGTGGAGAAGATTTGACGTGGTTAATTAAATAGGGAAAACAAAATGGCAGACAAAACATTATTTGGACGATTAAAGAAAATTTTAGGACAATCAACTGTAGTTAGAAGAGTTGGTGATAATAAATTAAAAGTAATAGATCCAGCAAGAGCACAATCAGCAGGTAATTTAGAAACAAACATGTTAGTGGATAGGTATAATAGACTTCATTCTACACCAGGAGGTAGTTCAGTTTATGACCCAAGCCAAGGATTCAATCAGCTTAGAAATGAGCTATTTAAAGATTATGAATCAATGGATAATGACTCTATTATTTCAGCGGCATTGGATGTATATGCAGATGAGTCTACACTTAAAAATGAATTTGGTGATATACTAGAAATTAAAAGTGGTAAGAAAGAAATACAACAAGTATTACATAATCTTTTTTATGATGTGTTAAATATTGAGTTTAATCTTTATCCTTGGATTAGAATGATGTGTAAATATGGAGACTTTTATTTACATTTAAAAATTGTTGACAAATTAGGAGTAGTTGGAGTTAGTCCTTTATCTCCTTATGCTATTGCAAGACAAGAAGGTATTGACCCACAAAGACCAGAAGCTGTTGAATTTATATATGACGAAACGTTTGGTGGAGTTACTGGAGCATATGGTAAAACTAAAAATGGTAATAAAATATATGAAAATTACGAGATTGCACATTTTAGGCTTTTACAAGATACTAATTTTTTACCGTATGGAAAGTCAATGATAGAACAACCTCGAAAAACTTGGAAACAGTTAACTCTTATGGAAGATGCAATGATGATTCACAGGATTATGAGAGCACCTCAAAAAAGAGCATTTAAAATAGATATTGGAAATATTCCTCCAGCAGAAGTAGATGCATACATGCAAAAGGTAATAAATAAAATGAAAAAGGTACCTTATATGGATAAACAATCTGGTGAATATAATATGAAGTTTAATATTCAAAACATGATTGAAGACTTCTATTTACCTGTGAGAGGTGGAAATTCAAATACATCAATAGAAGATATCGGTGGATTAGAATGGACTGGAGTGGATGATGTAGAATATTTAAGAAATAGAATGATGGCCGGTCTTAGAGTACCTAAAGCCTTTTTAGGATATGACTAAAATGTTGAAGGTAAAGCAACCTTAGCAGCTGAAGACGTTAGGTTTTCAAGAACTATTGAAAGAATACAAAGAATATTTGTATCAGAACTTACAAAAATTGCAATTGTTCATTTATATTCTCAAGGATACACAGATGAAGAACTTGTAGACTTTAGCCTTCAATTGACTAATCCATCAACAATAGCTGAACAAGAAAAACTTGACGTATTTGACAAAAAAGTTTCTCTTGCAGATGCTATAAAAAATAACAAAATGCTTTCTGAAGATTGGATTTACGATAATATTTGGAAAATGAGTAAAGATGAGGTTGAGTTAGAAAGGGAAAAAGTTGTAGAAGATATTATACAAGTATATAGACAGGATATGATTCAACAAAACGGTGAAGACCCAGCTAAAGAAAAAGAAATATCTGAAAAAATAAAAAAGAAAAATAGAGCAACACTATCGGCTTCTGGAGATACTAAAAAAACTAGAGGCGGTAAAAGTGATAGTGATGTTGGAAGACCTGAAGAGGATGTAGATTACGGAACTCAAAGAGCACCAAGAGGACGAGATCCACTAGGAAGTGAAACAAAAACTAGAGACGTAAAAAACAGAGATAGAAGTATAAAATTTGCAGCTAAAGAAGTATTAAATATGTTGAAAAATGATAAAAAAGTTGCTCTGAATGAACAATCTATGCTTGACGAGAATAATCTATTGTCAGACGAAGATACAAAGGAGTAATTCGATATATTTATATAAGAGATAAAGTATAAGTAGAAGGGCGTAAAAATGGCTAAACATTCGAAAGTAAAAAATACTGGCATTTTGTTTGAACTATTAGTTCGACAGATTACCACTGACACATTAAACGGCGTTGCAAAGTCTCCAGCTATAGGTATAGTAAAGGAGTTTTTTGGTAAAGGCAAGAATACCGTTATTAAAAAAGAACTTCACCTATATAGAGTATTATTAGGCGAAAAGTTTAAAAGTTCACACAAGGCAGAAATAGCAATTGATACTGTACTTAGGGAGCGTAATAAGCTTAATACGACTCAGTTAAGGCGTGAAAAATACAACCTAATTAGGGAAATTAAAAACAACTATAAATTAGATGAATTTTTCACAGCAAAACTTGGAAAATATAAAGTAAACGCCGCAATTTCTACACTATTTGAGTCATCTACACAGGACTTTAAAAATCCTAAGTCAATATTATCTTCAAGATCTAATATTATTGAATATCTATGTGGAAATACTACACGCAATTCTAGTGTTGATAATGTAGTAGAAGCATTTAGAAAGGAAGATAAGGACTTAAGACTATTAGCATATAAAGTATTAGTCGACAAGTTTAATTCAAAATATAGTAAACTAGAAGAATCCCAAGCAGAAATACTTAGAGAATATATCAATAATATCTCAAACACAGAAAATCTTAGAACTAAGCTACAAAAAATAGTAGCTGAACATCTTAAGCAGTTAAATAAAGACTTAAGTAAAATAGACGATAGTGTAGTAAAGATAAAACTTAAGGAAGTTGCAAAATTACTTAAAAGCTCTATTGTTAAAAAGCGAAAAATAGACGAGAAAAAAATACTTAATGTATTAAGATTGTCTGAGCTTGTATCTGAGGTAAGAAATGTCGTTAAATAAAACTATTGACGAACTTATAGATTTATATCTAGAAGAAGACTTAGAGGAAATAAGTGTATCGGCAAATGCAGGCCACTATGATTCTCCGATGGCGTTTACTGGTAATAAACCAAAGCTCGAAAAGAAAAGAAAACAAAGAGCAACTACAAGTACTGGATATACTCTAGCTAAAAAGAGTAAAAAGAAAAAGAATAAATTAGGAGAATCTATGAAACATTCAGAAATGATAAAAGAAATTTTTGGTTTAAATTATAATAAATTCAAAAAAGATGATTCTAAAAATTCTAGACAAAAGGTAAACGGTGCAGTAAAAGAAATAAATAGAAAACTTTTTGAAATTGAGCGAATAATTGGAAGAGCTACAAAATTAAAAAAGGAAGCAGGAGTTTCTAGAGATAACTATTGGAAATCAACTAGTCCTAGAATGAAAAAAATAGCTGAAAGACTTTTAAAGGTATCACACAAATTGCGAGAATTATCCTCATAATGAAACGTAAACAACATATAAAAGAAGAATTATCACCAGATGATATGAAAAAAATACGATTAGCCATTAGAAAAGAAATAGCTAGAGTATTTTTTGATTTATATAGAAAGAAAGGTGCATGGGCATCGTTATAGGAGAATATTATGTTTAATTTTACATGGCAAACTTGGAGTAATAAACCTGAAAATAAAAAGTTAATGGCAGAAAATATGGAAAAAGCTAAAAAGAAGTTTAATAGAGAAAAGTTTTTGTGGGAAGAACAATATAAGCACCTACAAAACCAATATCGAGTTACAAATAAATAAGAGGAGATGATATATGTCTTTTACAGGAAAGTCAACATTAAAAGGATATTTTAACGCAGGTGATGTACCAACAGAAGCTAATTTTGCAGACCTAGTAGACTCTTGTCATGCAGGACATGGAAACTATTCAGTACTTGCAGTTGATGCAGCAAATCAAACTTTAACTGGTGATGGAGATGCACTTGGTGGAATAATCCATATATCTGCAACTGGAAGTAATGCAAGTACATATGTTGTAAAACTACCAGAGGCAACAACCAACAATATTGGATTAAGTTATAAAGTTATTATTGGTGATAATGCTGCAAATGTTAGAATAGGACCAGATGGAACAACAACAAAATTAACGGGTAGTATTAACGTAGCGTCTGATGTAGCCGCAAAAACATTATATAGAGCTATACCGGTAGGATCTACGCATGTATCTTTATCTCATGCAGAACAAGAAAAAGGTGGTGTATCAGGTTCGTTAATAGAATTTTTCTATAATTCTGCAACAGGCGTTACAGTATTAGGTACAGTTTTATGTGACCATGAATCGCCATCCGGAACAGAATTATTTGGAACAGGTGATATTGGATAATTAAACACATCGGAGTAGATAAAATGACAGATAAAAAACTATTAATAGACTATACCCTTTTTGAAGTTTCACCTCAACTAATTGCTGAGTCTGAAACTAAGAATAATGGTAGAGTTATTGTTCAAGGTGTCTTACAAAGGGCTAATGCAAAAAATCAAAATGGAAGAATGTATCCAAAAAATATTCTTATGAGAGAAGTTAAAAATTATAAGAAAATTCAAATAGCCGAAAAAAGAGCTCTTGGAGAATTAGATCACCCAGAATCTTCTGTTGTTAACCTTCAAAATGTATCTCACAATGTTACAGATGCATGGTTTGATGGTGATGATGTTGTTGGAAAAGTAGAAATACTTGATACTCCAGCTGGAAAAATATTAAAAGAACTATTAAAGGCTGGAATAAAATTAGGAATAAGCAGTAGAGGACTAGGAAGTGTTAATCAAGTTGACGAAGCTACTGTACAAGTTGGAAATGATTTTGAACTTATATGTTGGGATTTTGTAAGTAATCCATCTACACACGGTGCATTTATGAAACCCACATCAATAACAGAATCTATTAATAATAATGTTAGTGAATGGGAACAATGCGATAAATATTGTAAAGTAAATTCTATCATTAGAGAAATACTAGAAGATATGGAGATAAAGTAATGAAATTAAAAGACATATTAAATGAGTCTAGACTTGCGCCTGAACAAAAGAAAACATTCTTAGAGGCTGTTGCAAAATATAATGAATATGGAAAAGCAATTTATAGAGAGTCTAATCTAAGTGATATAATAGAAACAATTGAAAAACTAACATCAGGAGCAAGCAAGTTTATTGTTGATGAATCTGAAGACTGGTTTGATGCGGTAACAATTAAGCGAGATTCTAAAGCAATAGATAATTCAGCTAATGACTTTGTAAAAACTGCAAAAGAAATGGTTGGCATGCAGCAAAGATTAGAATCTTTATATGAAGACTTAGGAAATAAGTTAGGAAGATACTATGAGATTGTAGAAGCTATGGATCCAGTTGGCAAGGAAGACGGTGATATAGATAATGATGGTGATGAAGACAAATCAGATGAATATTTAGCAAATAGAAGAAAAGCGGTTGGAAAAGCAATTAAAACAGAAGCTGCTCCTAAAATGAGAAAAAATAAAGAAGCTGAATCTCTTCAAAAACTTATGAACCTAGTAGCTAATTCACAAAAAGGTGGAATGGGTAGTAGATATGGTAAAGAATTTGACAAAGCAAAAATTAAAGCTTTACGTGCTATGAAAGATATGGTAACGTATTCAAACATAGGAGTATAATCATGAAATTACCAAACAGCTGGGATAAATTTGATATAAATGAATATCAAAGTAAAAACTTAAATGAAGCTAAAGAATATAAAGCTGGTGATACTGTAAAATTAAAAACTGGTGAAACTGTAAAAATAAACCAAGTTGTAAAAGGACCAAGACCTCAATTTAATACGTATCGTACAAAAGTAAAAGGTAAACAAGTTGACTTTGGTACAAAGGATATTCGCGAAGGTAAATTAAATGAAGC
>Ga0070747_1001724_pt1 | contig 10618 bp, 7 predicted proteins | sample VirMetDEL_Mar_31_FD_77321 | JGI IMG/M metagenome (GOLD analysis project Ga0070747, IMG submission 77321) | Aqueous microbial communities from the Delaware River and Bay under freshwater to marine salinity gradient to study organic matter... | ecosystem: Environmental > Aquatic > Marine > Coastal ...
CGGGTGTAGCTGCCACCGGCTCTGTAGGTTCTGTTTCGGTCACGGCGGACGCTATTACCGCTGTCACGGGTGTAGCTGCCACCGGCTCTGTAGGTTCTGTTTCGGTCACGGCGGACGCTATTACCGCTGTCACGGGTGTAGCTGCCACCGGCTCTGTAGGTTCTGTTTCCGTAGGTATTTTTGTTACGGTAAACGTAACGGCACCTAGCGAGGCTCAGGGTCAGGTTGGTTTGGCAACTGCTGCGGCAAACGCGGACGTTTCCGTCACAGGCCTAACCGCCGACGGGCTCGTGAATCAGGTGCTGGTGTATGGTCAGATTGTTCCAGACCAAAATCCGGGGTATAATGAGGAAACTCCGGTTCAGACTCCGGGGTATTCAGAGGCCACTCCGGTTCAGACTCCGGGGTACTCTGCGGAAACTCCGGTTCAAACTCCGGGGTATTCAGAGGCCAGCCCCTCCCAAAACCCCGACTGGGTTCAAATTGCAGCATGAGGTGTTAAAAAATGCCAAGCACATATACGCTTAACAACGGTATTGAAATAATTGCTACCGGAGAGCAGTCGGGTACGTGGGGCGACACGACCAATACTAACTTTGAGCTGGTGGACACGTCATTAGACGGACAAGTTTCTGTAACGCTTGCAGCCACGGGAAGTTCCGGTTCTCCGAACACGTTGCCCGTTAGCGATGGGGCGGCCTCCAACGGTCGCAATCGTTTGGTTATTTTTGGCGACGGGGGAGATTTGGGGGGCACCGTTTTTGTTCAGCTTACTCCGAATGACGCCGAAAAAATTGTGTATGTTCGTAACAACCTGTCAGGCTCGCGCAGCATACTCTTGTTTCAAGGGACGTATAACTCCAGCAATGACTACGAGGTTCCCGCGGGAACGACCGCCGTTGTTTTCTTTAATGGTGCGGGCTCTGGTGCGGTAGCGGCAAACGTCTTTAACAACGCGTATTTTGACGCAATTACAACCACTACGGTGGATACCACGAACATTGAGGTTACTAACCTAAAAGCTAAGGATGGAACCGCCGCGGGTTCCATCGCAGATAGCTCCGGTGTAATCACCATTGCGTCTTCTGTGTTGACGACCACCGATATCAACGGGGGGACCGTAGACGGCATTACGTCGTTGTCTATGCCAAGTGGCACTGTAGACATTCAAGCTACGCATCCTACCGGCACCTCAAACGTCGGTTTTGGTAGCGGCACCTTTGCTAACATTGAGGCTGGTGGTACTCTTAATACGGCTATGGGTGTTAACGCCCTACAAGATTTAACTACGGGTGACAGTAACACAGCTATTGGGTATCTGGCCGCTTCTAATAGCACAACAGCAATTGGAACTACCGCAATTGGTAGAAACGCTATTGGCGTCGGCGTTCTTACTGGCAATTATAATACGGCTCTTGGCTACGCAGCAGGTCAAGATTTAACCAGCGGCACCTTTAACTTTTTTGGTGGCTACGCAGCAGGCGGTAACGCAACTACTGCCGATGAGACTGTCGCTATTGGTAAAAACGCTATTGCCTCAGGTGTTCTTACTGGCGCTTATAATACAGCTATTGGCACAAGCGCTGGCAACGATTTAACCAGCGGCGCATACAACAACTTTATCGGCTTTTCAGCCGGCGCTAACGCAACTACTGCCGACAGTAATGTTGCTATTGGTAGACAGGCTATTGGCTTAGGCGTTCTTACTGGCTCAAATAATGTTGCTATTGGTTATCAAGCTGGCTACGATTTAACCAGCGGCGATCACAACATTCTTTCGGGCTTTCAAGCCGGCTCTAACGTAACGACAGGTTCGGGAAACATATTTCAGGGCAACGAAGCGGGGGAATTTGCAACTACTGCTAGTTATGGCATCGCTATAGGTTATGAAGCCATTGGCTCAGGTGTTATGACTGGTGATAATAACATCGCTATTGGTCGAATAGCCGGTCATGATTTGACTAGCGGCACCTTCAATAATTTTATGGGCTATTTCGCTGGCGCTAACGCAACTACTGCTTCAAATACAATTGCTATTGGTAGTAGCGCAATTGGTTTAGGTATCCTTACTGGCACTGCTAATATCGCAATTGGAGAACAGGCGGCCTACGATTTAACCAGCGGCGCTTACAACAATTTTATGGGTTTGCAAGCAGGTTATAACGCAACTACTGCCGATAACACTGTCGCTATTGGTAGAGCGGCTATTGGCTCAGGTGTTCTTACTGGTGACAACAACGTCGCTATTGGTTATCTAGCCGGTTATGATTTAACTAGTGGCGGAAGTAACTTCTTTGGTGGCGTACGTGCGGGGCAGACCGTAACTACTGGCGATAACAATGTTGCTATTGGTGAAAGCTCGCTTGGCGGTGCGGCTCTAACGGGCGACCGTAACATCGCTATTGGTTATCAAGCGGGCTACGATTTAACCAGTGGCACTTACAATGACTTTTCTGGCTATCGAGCAGGTTTTAATTTAACAACCGGCTCATACAACATACTTCAGGGTCATCAAGCAGGCAATAACGCAACTACTGCTAATTATGGCATCGCTATAGGTTATGACGCAATTGGCACTGGTATTATGACTGGTACTGATAATACCGCTATCGGTCGATTAGCAGGTGATGATTTAACCAGCGGCACATACAATACTTTTATAGGTTATACAGCAGGCCGAAACGCAACTACTGCTAATAACACCGTCGCTATTGGTAGAAGCGCCATTGGCTTCGGTGTTATGACCGGCACAGATAACACCGCTATTGGCTTTTCTGCCGGTTTTGATTTGACCAGTGGCACCTACAACAATTTTATGGGCTATCGGGCCGGATATAACGCAACGGAAGCCGATAATACTATTGCTATTGGTAGATTAGCAATTGGTTTAGGTGTTGTTACTGGAGGACAAAATATTGCTATTGGATATGAAGCTGGTTACGATTTAACCAGTGGCGGAAACAATGTCACGATTGGATACAGAGCAGGATATGAACTAACAGAAGGGCTTGGTAATACTTTAATCGGTGGTTTTGATGCTGGCGGGGATATAACCACCGGAGATTACAACACGATTCTTGGCTATCAGGCAGGTTCTAAGGCAACTATTGCCAATAGCACAGTCGCTATTGGCCGTAACGCAATTGGCTTAGGTGTTCTTACTGGTGACGCCAACGTCGCTATTGGTCAAAGTGCAGGCTACGATTTAACCAGTGGTGCATACAACGTCTTTATGGGCTTCGTAGCAGGCGGTAACGTAACCACAGGCGCTGACAATACAATTCTCGGCACGAATGCTGGTATCTCACTAACAACCGGCAGCAACAACACCATCATTGGACACGACGCAGCCCCAACATCCGCTAGCGTTTCTAACGAGATCACACTCGGCAATGCGTCTATTGCGACCATCCGCGCTCAAGTTACGTCCATCACAGCACTGTCGGATCGCAGAGACAAGAAGGACATCAAAGACCTGTCCGTTGGTCTGGACTTTGTTAACTCGCTGAACCCCGTCGAGTTTACGTGGAATATGCGTGACGGTGCTAAAGTTGGCCAGAAGGAAGCAGGATTCATTGCTCAAGAATTAGATGAAGCGCAGCAGGACGCAGGCGTTGAGGAGCTTATGAACCTTGTGCTAAAGACCAATCCAGACAGGCTTGAAGCCGCCCCAGGTAAATTGATCCCAGTCTTGGTTCGAGCCATCCAAGAACTGTCTGATGAAATTAACATTCTGAGAGAGAAACTAAATGACTGACGCTGAGAAAAAAACCATCACGGTCAACGACAAGTTTTACAATGTCAAAGACCTCAGCGAGCAAGAGATTGTTATGGTCAACCATGTGGCTGATCTGGACCAAAAGCTGATGGCTGCCCGGTTCAACGTAGATCAATTGCAAGTCGCTCGTGATTCGTTTGTCGGCATGTTAACTAACTCACTTGAAAAGGAATAAATCTATGCCAGAAGAAGAAATCGAAATGACGGCAGAAGATATTGCGCGGCACTACAGTGCGTCGATGGACTCTGTAAACCTCATTAACGCTGTGCTGGCATCGCCTGACGACTACGCAGATGACCCCACAGTGCTTCAACGCAATATTGACCACCTCAAAGGCACCATCGTCCGTGACATCTGGACGACGGAAGACATGACGCCTTTCAATGATGCGATTGCGGCGGGTGAGGCTGCATAACGAGGGGTCCCTTAGCCGCTTTTTAAACGACAACAGCGAGCCCGTGCGATGCCATTCACAAAACTGGAGTTCCGGCCCGGCGTAAACCGCGAAACAACTTCGTACGCAAACGAAGGTGGGTGGTTTGATTGCGACAAAGTAAGGTTCCGTTTCGGTGCTCCGGAAAAAATAGGGGGCTGGACACCTACCACCTCTTCTTATTTTTTAGGGACTTGTCGCGCATTGCACCCTTGGGTAGCCCTAGACGGCTCTAACTATCTAGGTGTGGGAACGAACCTTAAATATTATATTAACGAAGGCGGCGGGTATAATGACATAACGCCTGTTCGCAGCACGACTTCTGCGGGAGACGTAACTTTTTCCACCAAGGCCAACACGTTAAACGGCGATGTCGGCGTAGATGACACCTCTATAACGCTTACCAGTGGGTCCGGGTTCCCGGCCAATGGCGTTATTAAAATCAATTCTGAAATAATTTTTTATACCGCTCTTAGTGGAAACGTTCTTTCAGGGCTGACTAGGGGGTATTCAAGCACAACGACTGCTAGTCATTCTTCGGGTGCCGCGGTGACCTGCGCAACCTTAATAGTTACGGACACGGATCACGGAGCCCTCGAAAATGATTTCGTAACCTTTTCCGGAGCGGCGTCTTTAGGCGATCAAATTACAGCCGATGTCTTAAACCAAGAATATGAAATCCGCGCCGTGATTAGCGCAAACTCTTATTTGATAGATGCTCGAGAGGTTTCTTCCGTAAACGCTATATCTACGTCCACGGGATATTCTCCAGTGTTTGTGTTTGCCACAACGTCGGATTCCGGTTCGGGCGGAAGTTCCACGGTAGGGGCGTATCAAATAAACTCTGGTTTGGACAGCAGCGTTTTTGGAACAGGGTGGGGAGCCGGAACGTGGGGCCGTGGAACGTGGGGATCGGGCTCGGCGTTAACAGCAAGCGGTGCGACGTTGCGGATTTGGAGCCACGATAATTTTGGTGAAGACCTGTTGTTTAACGTTCGGGACCAGGGGATTTTTTATTGGGATAAAACTAGCGGGCTTTCTGCGCGAGGTGTGGAGCTTTCCAGTTTATCTGGCGCTAACACCACTCCCACAATAGCTAAAAAAGTTTTGGTTTCAGATGCGGACCGCCACATCATTGCTTTTGGTTGTGACCCGCAAAATAATATAGGCGTTCAAGACCCGCTTTTAATACGTTTTTCCTCGCAAGAAAGTTTGACGGACTGGGAGTCTACGGCAACCAACACCGCAGGTGATCTCAGGATAGGTTCCGGATCAAAGATCATAACTGCGATAGAAACACGTCAACAAGTTTTGGTGTTTACAGACACGTCCTTACACGCCATGCAGTTTCTGGGGCCTCCGTTTACTTTTGGCATAAATACCATTTCTGAAAACATCACGACGGCGGGGCCCTTGGCGGCTGTTGCTGTTGAGGACATGGTATTTTGGATGGGTGAGGAAGAGTTTTATATTTACGCTGGCGGCGTTCAAAGGCTTCCGTGTACCATACGGGATTACATTTTCTCGGACATAAACGAAAACCAACTTGAAAAAGTCACGGCAAGCACCAACACTTCTTTCTCCGAAATTTGGTGGTTTTATCCGTCTTCAACGAGTTCCGAATGCGACCGTTATGCGGTGTATAATTACCAACAAAAGATTTGGTATTATGGTGTTTTAAATCGCACTTGTTGGCTGGACCGCGGGATAAACGCGTATCCTATTGCGGCGTCGACGGACCAATCTTTGTATTTCCAAGAGTTTGGTTTAGATGACGGGAGTACCGATCCGGCCACAGGGATTTCCTCCTACATCGAAAGCAGTCAGGTCAGTTTGGGGGCCGGGGACCGTTACATGCTGGTAAGTCGTTTAATACCAGACATGACGTTCCGGGACAGTACCAACGACAGTCCGACGGCCACGATGACGGTTCAAGTTCGGAACTATCCGGGTGGGAACTATACCAACAGCACGGGGTCCTCGGTCCAAAGAACGGCCACGGTTCCGGTAGAACAGTTTACCGAAGACGTCTTCCTGCGGCTTCGAGGTCGGTCCATGGCCTTTAAAATACAGAGCACGGACACCGGCACAACTTGGCGATTGGGGGCACCGAGGGTAGAAATGCGTCCGGACGGGAGACGGTAATGTCTCGAAATCTTGTCCTTCCGTTTTTTCCAATCCCACCAGAAGAATATCGGCCGGGTTATTTTGCGGAAGTCATGCGGTCGTTTAGCGTTTACGCAGAAAACATGCAGAATCCGGGTGAAGGTCGGCACACGAGTTTGGTTTTGACAGCGCTACAAACGGACGATTCTGGATTAGAAAACGGCGCGTTGTTTCAACAAAACGGTTTTGTCAAAGTGGCTTTGATAAATACCCCTCACGTCCGAGGGCAACAAGCCGACGCTGCGGTAGGCTCTGTAACGGTGAGTACACCATGATTAAAGAACAATTAAGCGTGTATTACAGCCGCCCGTGGACGGGAGGCAAAAAAAGAAGTACACTGGTTCAGGTCACGGCACCTGAGAATTTATCTGGAGGCGCGGGTTGATGTCTGCTCAACAAACTGCGGAAATGGAAATGCTTGAGATTCCGGGTGGCGGGATCGGTACTTTCGTTGACGAAGACCTTTATGGAAGTGATGAGCCCGACTTTCCTGTTTCGGGTATTGGTCAGTACACGGAGGTTGCCGATGAGATTGCCGGTCATGGTCGTTTTGGCGACAATGTTGTGGCTCACCTTGAGCGTGGCGAACTTGTAATTCCCAAAGAACTTCTGGACGACGACCCTGCTTGGCGCGACTCCATTTTTACCTATTTGAGTAGCCAAGGCGTCGAAAATCCTGAGCGCTATGTTGTTGGTTCTAACGACAACAGTATTAACCCTGCGACGGGCATTCGAGAGTTTTTCTTTAAGAAAATCTTCAAGAGCATCAAGAAATTCGTCAAAAAAGCAGCTCCCATTGTATTGCCTCTTGTGCTAGGAGCAGGACCATTGGGTCCGGTTTTCGGCAGTGCGTTGGGCAGTGGGATCGCTTCCTTAATTAACGGTAACTCCCTTACCGACTCCTTTAAATCGGCGGCTATTTCCGGTGTGATGGGTGCGGGTTTCGCGGGCCTTGGGTCCATGGGCAGCGGGAAAGGCTTTATGGAAGGGGTAAAAGGGGCGTTTTCACGGCCGGACCTGAGGTTCGAGCAGTTTGGCTCGGGTTTGCGGAACTTGGCCTCTCAAGGAAGCTTTGGTGCTATTTCCGGTTCCCAGGCCGCGCCAGACGCGGGGATATTTGACACCTTTAATTCAGACCTCTTCATGGACGGGACTTCGGATTACAAGGATATAACTAAAACGGCACCTGTTAGAATGGGTCCAACAGATCAATACGGCATGGAACTTGCCCCAAAACCCGGTGTTGTTCAGCGGCAATTGAATGCCATAGAAAAACAGGCGGAGGGCTTTGGAGAACTAACGAAAGATTATTTCCCTTTCCGTAGCGACGCGGCTCAAAAGCTGGCAAATGAGGCCGCTGTTGCCGACGCTACAAACCTCGCTCGCAAGAACAGTGTAGAGTTTACCGACAAGATGTTTAAAGACGCCGTGGCGTCCGCACAGCCCGGACTTAAACAATACGTCGGTCCGGCGGCCGTGTTGGGCGGTGTTGGTTATCTTGCTGGAGCTTTTGATGAAGAAGAAGAACCCTCCTTCCAAGAAACTGCGGATTCTTTGGGCTTCGGAAAGCTAGACCCGCTTCCGCCTATTTTTGATCCGGCAACCTTTAGGGAGCAGCGGGACCCGTATGCAACCGCCCCAATAACTAGTGGTTACGGCCCCGTTCAGGCGGCTGAGGGCGGTCCAATTTACCCGCGTAGGAACGGCGGCATCATGCCGGATGAAGGCGTCCGTGGTAAAGACAGCGTGCGAGCGCTGTTGATGCCGGGTGAATTTGTGATGACGACAGATGCTGTTCGCGGGGCCGGAAAAGGTAACCTAGAAACCGGTATCCGTAACATGTATTCAGTCATGCGTGATTTAGAAGCGCGCGCTTCGTAAAGGGTTTGTGAACCATGGCGAGTAATACTAACGTTCAAGTTCTTCAGGAAAGCCCTGAAATTGAACAGTCGCGCATTCAACTTATAAACGACGCTCGGGCTCAAGTGGAGCGAGGTTTAACTCCGGTTGATTTTCAAACCGCGGGGTTTAGTGACTTTCAACAACGAGCCTTGAATCAAGGCCTCCGCCAACAAAACAACTTTCAGCCCTTTTTAAACCGCGCTGCGGCGGGGCTGCAATCCGGGCAACTGTCGGCTAACCGAGTTATGCCCGCCGCGCAACGCTTTCAAGCTCAGGGCGCTAGTCGTCTTCAACAAGCGGCCCGTCAAATCCCAGCTCAACAGGTTTTACTTGCGCGGCGACAAGCGGCCGCTCAACGATATGGATTGGGCCAAACGGGTCTTGCTCAACGGGGCCTGGGGGCGGCGGCAACGGGCGCTCAAAACATAGCGCAAGCCAATCTAGCCAACCAAGCTGCGATTTCCGGACAGATTCCCGGACAGATTGGTGCGGCCCAAGGTTCGATGGGCGCAGCTAGTGGTCTTGGGTTGAATACTGCGGCTGCGGCTAACGCTGCACAGGCCCCTATTCTAGGACAACTTGGTCAACAGCTCGGTTCGGCTACGGAAGAGGCTCGACAAGCCGCTCAAGACACCTCTGCCGGAGGAATTAGCGCCTATGAACAAGCGCTGCAAGGCAGTCAAGGTGCTGTTCAGAACGCACGAAACATAACGGCGGACGCAGCTTCTGCTCTTCAACGCGCAGGCGCTTTGGGTGAAAGCAGCGCTTTATCCGGAATTGCGCAACTTGGACAGACGACGGGTGAATTTGATCCGGGCCGCGCAGGCGCTTTTATGAATGAGTTTGAGGACAAGGCCGTACAACAAGCTTTGGCGGACGTTGCTCGTGCGGGTGATATACAGCAACAAAATGTGGCTGCGCAAGCTGTTGGTGCGGGGGCTTTCGGCGGTTCTCGGCAAGCGGTGGCAGAACAAGAATTGGCGCGAAATGTACTTGAACAGCAGGGTCGCACCGCCGCTCAAATGCGGCAAGCTGGTTTTGAATCTGCTTCCGCTCGGGCTCAAGAAGCGTTTGAACGTCAGCAAGGTCGCGCGCAGCAGGCGGCGACGTCTACTGGTGCGCTTGGTGCACAAGGTGCTTCTTCCGTGGCGAATGCCGCTCAGTCGTCCGGTGCTTTGGGACTAGATGCGGAAAGATTGGCTTCCGGGCAATCGCTACAAGGAGGTCAGCTTGGTCTTGGGGCTCAACAAGCTGCAAACCAACAGCGCCTTGCCGCCGAACAATTGGCTGCGTCAAATGCACAAAGCTTGGCGCAAACGGGCCTTAGTTTTGAACAACTCCAAGCTCAGACGGGCATTAACGCCGCGCAGCTTGCGGGGCAGTTGGGGCTACAATCGGGACAATTGGGCCTTCAAGGCTTGACGTCACGGGCCGACATCGACAATCGGGCCGCGGCCCTCGGCATTACAGGTCAAGAACTTGCAGCACGATCCGCGCAGCAACAAGGCGCTTTAGGTCAGAATCAGGCACAGCTCCAGCAAACGGGGTCGGTTCAGCAGGCTCAAACGGGTCTACAAGGCGCTCAACAATTAGCGGCTATCGGCCAAGGGCTGGGTGTTTTGGGGATAGATTACGGTCGTCTTGGGTTGAGCACGGCTCAAGCCCAGGGCCAGCTTGCAACGCAACAAGGTGCTCTTGCCGAAGGTCAGCAGGCTTTGGGGCAGAAACAAACTGGGTTCTTGTTCGACTTGGGTCGTCAACAGCAACAGCAGCAACAAGCGCAGTTTGATACGTCTCGACAGAACGAAATGCAGCAGCGGTTTAACCCGATGCAGCAGCTAGGGTACTTGTCCGACATTTATTCTAAAACACCCTCGTCGCAAATGTCGTTCAGTCAGAACGTAAACCCAGGTCCGTCTGTTGGACAACAGGCTCTAGGATTTGGTATTAGTGGTTTGAGCGCAGCATCAGGCGCAGCAAAAGCGGGGCTATTTTGATGAATAGAGCAATTATGGGTCGTCAGATGTTCCGAGACGGCGGAATCGTGCCTATGCAGTATGGCGGTATGGCTCCTACAGACATGCCCCCGCAGGATATGGGGATGGCTCCGCCTCCGATGCCTCCGCAGGATATGGGGATGGCTCCGCCTCCGCAGGATATGGGGATGGCTCCGCCTCCGATGCCTCCGCAGGACATGGGCATGCCCGGCGAAGACGAACAAATGCTGATGGCGGGACTTTCCGGCGCACAGGACATGCTTGGTGATCTGGATGCGGCTTCCAACGTCGAGGAGGCTATTAACGCCATCCGTCAGGACGCCGCTCCACTTGAAGCGCGC
>Ga0070747_1001728_pt1 | contig 10609 bp, 16 predicted proteins | sample VirMetDEL_Mar_31_FD_77321 | JGI IMG/M metagenome (GOLD analysis project Ga0070747, IMG submission 77321) | Aqueous microbial communities from the Delaware River and Bay under freshwater to marine salinity gradient to study organic matter... | ecosystem: Environmental > Aquatic > Marine > Coastal...
ACTATACTCTCAAGAGGATCAGAGGGTTTTGATGTACAAAACTATAAAAAATTAGCTCAAATGTTTCAAGACCCAGATCAAAATAAACGATTACAGCTTATAATGGGTAAAGATTATAAAACTACTAAACAACTTTTTAATGCTATTGCTGAAGCATCTAACGAACCAGAGTCAATGATAGGTTCTATTATCATCCGTGGTAAAGAAGCACAAGCTGTTGGAGCTTTAGCGGCAGGATCTTTTATAGACGGAGGAACGGGCCTTATCGCAGGAGCCGCTATTTTATTTACTCCTGTACTTTTAGCTAAAATGACAACTAACCCTAAAGCAGTAGACGCTCTTTTAGCTTTAAACAAAAAAGAATTTAAAACACCTCAAGCCGCAGAAAAAGCAGTGTTGTATTTAACATCTAATTTAATGAAAAGTTTAACTCCTGAAGAACGGGCAGAAGTTAGGAACTCTTTTAGAGAGTAAAAAAATGGGGGCAAAAAGCCCCCTAAGTTTTACCTTAAACTATCTCACAAGCACCACCAACACATGCTAACTCTTGAGAACCAATAGTATTGTCTTCTGTCTCAAGTGCTTCTAGGTCAGCCCAGTCTACATCTTTAGGCATACTCTCTAGCATTTCTTTGTACTTCTCATGGTCTATTTCTTCATAGGGAGCCTGTTGGTAGACATGATCGCTGTAGGGCAACAAAGAAATACCTGAACATATTTCAAAGTTTTCCCAGATCCACTGGGCTACCTGTAGAAACTCATCATCATTGTAGTAAACCGTAATGCTTGGTTTATGCTCACACCAGTGGTTTTGATAAGCCTTCCAAAGTTCTAACTGTTGCATAGCCCCTACATCCTCAACGGTAACAGAGGCATGTGGTGCTTTTACAGGGAAAGAAAAGACCAATGAAGACGGGGACATTACATCTTGCTCAACAGGAAAACCGCTGTTAGACATGAACAGAGCAAGAGGATCTTTTGCATCCGATCTAACTCTACGAACATAATAACTAGAAAAACGGGGATGGATACCAGAAGCAGAATTAACAAGCTGAGACACAGTGCCACTTGGCTTAACACATGTGATAGCTGCGCTTTGATTGATTCCCAGTTTCCTAGCCCATTCTTTATTTGTTGCAATAGATACATCTCTCATCTCCTCAAGCCAAGTAGGAAGCTCTGAAGGCTCCCCTCCTGCTAATATATGGTGATCCATTATACCAGTTAAGCTCACACCTAACAATGCTTCTTCTTCTGTGTTTCTTTTCCAACTATTCCTTAGATACCTAAAGTCAGTTAGGGTAGCCTGTAGTGTTCCAATGATTGAGGCTATTTTTACTTTCCTCTTTAAGTCCTCTAAGGTGTCTTGGGATCTAACTACTACTTCACTTAGATTGCAAAACTGATTACTTCTTAGGATAATCTCACTACAAGGATTAGTTCCAAAGTCTTTATCTGCTTCTCTTCTTTCATTCCTAGAAGCTATCTTCTGTGCGGCTACTCTACTAAAGATTCCCCTTTCACCTGCTTTACTCTCATAAATGTTTTGCATTTCAGACAAAAAGGATTCAAAGTCAGGCTTTTCAGTATAAGCTACAGAGTTATTTGCTAATGCTCTTTGTGCTTCATTCCTCCACCAATCGCCTGACTTAGCTTTAGCCATACGTGGATCAGACAGATTAGACAAAGAGATTAAAGCACTACGTCTTACGCCACCCACTACCACTATCTCAGCGATCTTACAGACAACATCATGGCACTCTATGGATGTCAGCTTTCTACCTGCTGCTTTCTTAAACAACTCAACACAGAAAGTAAATAAATCTATTAGCGGGTCAGGCCCACTAGCTCTACCACCAAATACTTTTAGTCTAGATCCTGACGGCCTTACTTTAGACATATCCCATTTGGGTATCTTACCTGCATAAAGTAAACTAATTAGCTCCCTAAAGGCAGAAGCCCAACCAATCTTACTGTCTGCTACAACTATAGTGGTATCAGTATTGTGGAAAGTCTCAGCAATATCAGGAAGTTTATTAATGAACTTTCTTTCTACACTAAAGCCTACGCCAGTACCGCACATAAGAACATACATTAGTTCATCAAAACTTCTAGGGTGGTCTATGTGTAGATAGCTACAGTTAAACCCTGCTACATTGTCTAAGTCTAACGCCTTACCTGCGGTCATTAGGCATCTCATACTGGGCATAACTTCTAGGTTAAATATAGCATTAAATAACTCTAAGGCTACTTTATCATCTATCTGTCCACGGTTTTTCCAAAAGTCTACATAACGATTAACTGTTTCATGCCACGCCTCTCTACGTCCTTTTTCTGGTAGCCACCTAGCATAACGTGACTTGTGTATAAACTCCTGATACTGATCCATTTCCATTACTGTACTTCCTCAATAAGTTTGTTTAAGTAAAACGATGCTTTCTGTAAATCCTCTAAGGGTTTCATCTTATAGTTATATCTCCAAACATACTTCATAAGGTTACCTTTACAGTATCCTTGAAACTCTAATGTAGTCATACTGGCCTTTATTGCTTCTATGCACTCAACACCACCCATGTTATAGTGCTTGGGTCTGTTTACTGAATCACTCTTTTCTTCTAAATTAGAGATATGTTTATGTTTAATATTTGCTTTTGTCATCTCATCTCTGGCTTTATTTCTTGTTACTCTATCCCATTCTTCGGGAGTAACATCATTCAAACTCGTCATTTCTATAGTCCTCCATAAATTTATCTACACACATCATTAGCCTATCTTCAAAAGCAACAAGTATATCCTCTACAGAAATATCAAGAGCTTCACAAACCAAAGTAACATCGTATTCCTCTGTTATGGCTTCCTTTAATTCCTCAAAAGTTAGAGACATGGTTTCTTATCCTTGATGTACTTGTGTAATTCTGAAATTGTATTTGCAGTATAGCATAAAAAGCCTTCCTTTGCACACCATTCTTCCATAGTTGTCTTACTATTTTTCCTAATTTTTTTCTTCTTACTGGACAAAATAAACACAAGCTCCCACCCTTCGTCCTTTAGGGAGTCTCTTATTGCCTTGTATTTCTGTATGTCTCCTGCCCTAAAGAATCCCTTACACTCTATTAATATCTTTTTCTTTTCATGTACAAAGTCTGGAACGTAGTGCCTATAGGTAACATAGGGTAATCTATACGGTTCGTAAAGATAGTCCGGCTTCTTTAACTGTAAAGCAACTTGTTTTTCTAACCCTGATCTATACTGTTGGCTCAAGGGATATCTCCATAACTTTAGGTTCAAACTCAACATGACTAAAGAATCTAGGCCCACCTGAATATGCAAATGCTCTTAGGTCAGGATAGCAATGTGCTTTAAACTGACAATAAGAACACCCTGCTTGTAGTTTTAAGTTTCCTGACTTACCATCCGGTACAGGATCAAAACATACCTTTTCGGGTTCTACTGGGTTTTCTACTATTCTTTTTACATGCTTAACTCTATCCCTTATGTCTCCCTTTATGTAGTCATAAATGGGTGCTTGAGTATCCTTTAGGTCATACTTTAGGTAAGTTAAGGTTCCATTTACTTTATCCATAGCTAACCACCCAAACTCTGTTTCTCCTTCTGAATGGGCATAGGCTTTTATCTGATCCAAATAACCAAAGGGATCATCCATAGCCAAGGTTCCGTCCTTAAACTTCTTAAAGCCAAAGGAACTAGCGGATTTTACATCAGTAACAATACCGTCTATCTTACAGTCCATACTTCCTTGTACACCTTCTACTTCACATCTCTTTTGTTCGTCAGTAACACTATGTCCTGCCATACGGGTAAAGAATAACAACATCTCCTCAACCAAATGGCCGTACATAAACTTAACGTAGGTGTTGGGCCTGATAACTTCTTTCTTTGTACCATTAAAGTGATTCCAGAGGAACTTATCAGTCTTACCTATGTTTGATAATCTAAGTTTCCTATTATCCTGTCTCTTTTCTCTGCCAAACTCCTTTCGCATTAGAGCCTTGACGGACTCCCCAAATTTCTCTATCTCAGCTTCAACATCTACAGAACTGTCAGCATCCTTAGTCTCCATGAGTTTATAAATATCTTCAACTACCGTATATATTTTTTTCATTCTATATGCTCCACAAAAGAACACGTATTTGTTTCCAAGTCTACTTTAAACACACAGACACCTAGTTCTTTCTGTCTTTTTGTTCTAAAATGGCCCGTGCTCTGTGTCTTTACGTCTATAAGGATAAGCTCACCATCCTTTAATACAATTAAATCAATAGGGCCAGTTGAGCTTGAGTTTCTAAAAACTTCCCACCCTCTATCCCAAAACCAAGTAGTAGCTATAAGCTCAGAAAGCTCACCCTTTCTCGACCCTAATGGGTGGTTATTAGTGAGTTTCTGCCCAGTTAGCTCCAACTTTGTATTCTCCTGCAAGTGGACATCCGAGCTTGTAGTATTCTCCTGCTGCTTTAATACATTCAGTCGCCAAGTAGCCAAATTTCTGTGCCATCTCCTGTTTAACTTCTGATTGGATTTCATCGTGTATGTTCCCTACAATTTTATATTCAATTTTCCATAGTTTTGCGTACTCATCCAAAAGACATAAGGATTTCTTCATTACTATGGCCCCTGCTGATTGTAACAATGTATTTAATGCACTGTGTTCTGATCGTATACTGACCCTTCTCCCATCCAATCCCTGAATATAACCTCCACTAGCCTTTCCTGTAACTCGTTTTCGTAGCTCATTAAGTGATGGCGTATTTTCGAGGAATCTTTCTTTAAGTCGTTTACCATCTCTACTGTTTCCTCCAAAGAGGCTTCCAATTTTAGCATTTCCGGCCCCATATAAGAAAGCATAAATAAAAGTTTTAGCTTGATCTCTTGTTCTAAGTCCTGCAAGATTTTGGTTTGTAGTATGTATGTCTCCGTTGAGTATTTCATTTGTGTATTCCTCACTTTTCATGTAGTGTGCTAACATTCTAAGCTCTAAACCTGAAGCATCTACACCCACAAGAGAGTAACCTTTAGGTACAGACCAACACGCCCTACACTGTTCTCCATAAGGCGAATATACGGCAGGAACTTGAGCAGTGTTGGGGGATGAATGTGTCATTCTACCAGTAACAGCACCGTTAGAGTTAACATACCCTCTAATCCTACTGTCTTCACTGTCCACAGAATCCAACCAAGAGCTAACCTGTGCTACACGTTTCTGCAACATCAAGTATTCAGCTATCATGCTGACTTCTGGAATACCCTTAACTTCCTGCAATACTTTCTCATCTACTATGGGGTGTCCTTTTTCGGTAAACATCTCTGGTTGCCAACCGAAATACTGTAGGTGTCTTCCTATCTGTTGTCTTGATCCTAGATTAAAAGGTTCCCAATCAATCCTAGAAAACCAACCTTCTGCGGTTTCCCATGAATCACCTAAGAACTTTAGGCCCACTATGGACTTAGTGCCGTCCTTCTTAATCTTCGGTGTTACTTGTTTAACAAAAGTAGGTAAGGGTTTAAAACTTTTCTGTACCTTTTCCTCTAATTCATTTTTCTTCTCCTTTAGTTCAGCCAATAAGATAAAGGCTTTCTCTTGGTCAAACAACCAACCATTACTAATCTGTTTAGCTATTATCTTTTGTGTCTGATGCTCTAAAGAAATAGACTCGTCAGAAAAAAACCGCAGCTCTTTAACAAGTTCATTATATGCTGCCCTAGTAACCCTAACGTCCTGTATGCAATATTCTTCCATCTCTGGTGTAAGCATAGACCAATCAGAATGCTCTCCTTTAGGGCCGCCAAGGATATCTCCCCAGTTCCTTAAAGAGTGTCCACCTTCCCTGTTGGGACAAGCAAGTCTGGATAAGACCAACGTATCACTATGCTTAAACCCAGAGAAATCTATCTTCCACAATCTCTCCAAGACAGGAACATCAAAAGCAATAGAATTATGGCCTACAATGTGCTTATCCTTTAGGTTGGACAGTAACACCCTAAAGTCCTCTGGTTCTTTGATAATAACTGCTTCCTGATTATCAACAATACAACCAACACAGAATATCTCAGTGGGTTTTAGACCGTCAGTTTCAATGTCAAACCAAAGCATTAGACTTTCCTTTTTTAGAAGTCATCAGAAACCTCCAAAGGACAGCTAGTCTCCTCCATTCGTCCTGTGTCCTTGTTGTAGTAAAGATAACAGGCAGGGCCAGTAAGACCACTAAAGCGATTCTTTAGCACCCTGACGGTAGTTGTGTTCCTAATATAAGGATCTGCGTTCTGTTGATCTCTTTCTAAACCAATGACCATATCCGATAGCTGTGCAATGGCCGCTGAACCCCTAAGTTCCGCTAAAGATATCTGCCCACCATCCTCATGTGCCTTACCTTGGGGTCTTCTCAGGTGAGACACTAAGAACAAGCCTACACCTGTCTCCTGCACAAGTTTTCTCAGGTTAGTCATAATGGAGTCAATGGCCTTCCTTTCATCATTAACTTCTTGGTCACTAACGACTATGCTTAGATGATCCAGAATGATCCACTTACAGTCTAAACCTCTAGCCATGTATCTAACCCTAGCTAGTAGGTTATCCTCTGAAGTAGATCCCCAATGGTCAAACAAGTACACCCTTCCAGTTCCTAATGTTTTCTCCCAATATGTCCTCTTATCTTCTCTGGTTATATTGTCATTAAGATGTAAAGGTTGATTAGCTTCTATGGACATTAAACCTAAAGCAGTTCTAGGGATATCTTCCTCTAATGCCAATATACCTATATTGTCCTCAGTTGCATCTAGGATGTAATGCTGTAGCTCTCTGACCATTTGAGACTTGCCCATACCGGAACCACTGGTAATTGTGACTAGCTCTCTCTCCCTAAACCCAAAGGTAAGATCATTCAAACATTGCCAAGGATAAGGATAAACTAAGACATCCTCCCTATCCATGAGTAAATCCCAAGTGTCCACACCAGAGATAATCCCGTCAGGCTGATATGTCTTTGCATTCCACCATTCCTTAACAAAAGCAGACACCTTATTCGCCACTAGCATATCGCTAGCGTCCTTCATGGGTAAGGTTACATTCTTAGCCTTGTTGGGTGAAAATAGATCCAAGACACTCCTAGCTGCATCCTGTCCTGCCTTGTCATTATCAAAACATATGACCACACTCTCAAAAGTTTCGAGATATTCTAGGTTCTCCTTTATATCTCTAACGGCACCACTACAACCTGACCTAATGGAAACCACAGGCCACTTATTATCAAACATCTCACTTACTGATAGGGCATCCTTCTCACCCTCAACTATAGTAATAAACTTCTGTCCAGTTCTAAATTTAGATTGTCCAAATAAACCTACGTTGGTAAAATGACCAGTCGTAGAAAATTGCTTAGAGTCAACTACTCGCACTTTAGTGCCGACAATCTCATCTGTACTTTTATCCACATAAGGATAGTGGTGCTTAACTATTTTACCCTTCGTATCGTATTCTACAGACACACCATATAGCTTCATTGTGTCTTTAGATAGCCTCAACTCTGGAATAGCCGCTATTGTTCCTAGCATCTCTACTCTCGCCTTTTTAGTTGGTGTGTGAGGGACAAACTCAGCATCCCCTTCTTTATCTGCTGTTGCTGCTTCATAATGATGACACCCAAGGGAAAAACAATACCCATGCCCATCCGAATACCTACCAAAATTATCCTTAGAGCCACACTTTACGCATGGCTCATGGTGGGAAAATTTATTGCTCTTTTTCCGTTGGGAAACAACGGCCACTAAAAATCGCCCATGTCGATATCAGCTAAAGACAAGACTTTAACTTTGTTTAGATAAGTAGCAACACCGTGGACTGGGTGAGGATTACCTAAAGTATAAGCAATGCGAAGTTTAGAACCTCTGGTTATATGCCCAGTGAATGGCTTACCTTCACCATCAAAGACAGGGATATCATATTTGGACACAAACTTACGTTGTCCTGTTCCTTCATAATCTTTAACCTTTACACCTTTGTTCTTTAATTCATCTACTACGTCTTCTTCCAAAGACAGTGTAAGGGCATACTTACCTGTAGATTGCCCGTTGTACTCCTCATGCTCACTAAGGTTAACGAATGCTGCACTACCTTCTAATACTGACATATTGATACTCCTAAGTTAGTTAACTTGTTGTTTAAAAAATTAATTACCTAAATGGTAAGATTGGATTATACCATATTTTTACTGCTTTGTCTTATACAACGTCCCCTTTTTAAAAATCATCTTCGCCACAATAACTATCCTCTAGTAAATCCTCTATGGTTAACCCGTTGGAAAGTAAGAAAGTTTTTCCACTTTCAACAAGACATAAGGTGCACAAATCATAGTACACTCTAGTATAGTTATCGTCTTTCCTGACAAGTTCCCGATCATTTAATATACAATTACAGGCTCTACATTTAGACATTTTAATTCTCCTTTAATAGTCCTCTAAAGATGTGTGCTATAACATCTACTGTCCACCCGTTACCTAACATTCTATATCTCTGAGTGTTAGAAACTCCCTCTGTATAACCCTCTGGGACAGTTTGAAGTCTCTCACATTCAAGAGGATCAAGTTTTCTTATACCTGAACCCCTTAATGTAACTGAGGGTATACTACCTCCCCCTGAAGCCGCTCTAAGGGTTACAGATTTATTAAAGTGAACTCTAGGTTTCTTCTCTTTAAACCCACCGTAAATGTTAGACAACATCGGTTCTTTTACATCGCCTAACAAAATGTCTTTAAGAAAAATACCTTTGTCCTTTGGCAGCGAAAGTATAGGAATATTTGTCCAGTATAAGCGTCTACGACTCTGTGCTGATACAAGACTACTATCAATTTCTATAGGCTCAACACCCATATACTTACTGATAATGTCCTGAGATTCTTGTTTCATCTTAACATTTTCTAGCAAGAAATACTTAGGCTGTGTTTCTTCCTTAATTCTTATAAACTCAAAAAATAGTTTACTTCTAGGATCATTAAAGTTTAACTGTTTACCTGCAAAACTAAACCCTTGACAGGGCGAACCACCTATGAGAAGACCGATATTTAAACCGTCAGACTGATTATCAGCAATCTTAACATTTCTAATATCTCCAACTTGAACCGTATCTGGATAATTAGCAGAAGAAACTTTAATCGCATACTTATCTATTTCACTCGCATAATACTTTTCGTAAGACACACCCGCGCGATCTAAAGCTATACGTCCACAGGACATACCGTCGAATAAACTTAATACATTCATTTTAATTTTCCTCTTTAATAGTCCTCACTTTTATCCTCTTCCTCTATGTTTTCAAATGCTCGAAGATACTGGTATTCATTCCAGAGACTCACTAATTCGTCTCGTTCCATCTTCCGAAAAACATCTAAGTTGTGCTGCCAAACTATATCTTTGGCTTCTTGCAAGGACACAAACTGCGTGTGATGATCCACAATGGCCTGTAGGGCATCATTGTATTCAGGGTCATCTGGGATTACATCATACCCAATTAGGTTTTCTTTTATCCTGCTCATAGTAAACTCCTCATTCATTCCACATAAATTCTACGTTTAATTGTACAGCACTTCCGTTAATAGACACTGGGTTATCCTCTCTCAGCTCATATAATGCCTTGTAATGCTCGTTGAACACAATAATTCTAGTGCTAACCAAAGTCAACAACAATTCTAAGTCGTTATTGGTTAGCTTATCGGCTAGATCTTTAATCTCTGCTGCTTGCATAACTACCTCGCTTAATTTTTTAAATTATAGGTTGCGATAGGTAAACCGAAGACCGTCTATGGGCTTCAGTTTCAAATTGAGGCCAAGCATAATCTTTTTCTCGACGTTGTAGGTGCTTATCCAGTATAACATCGGAATACTTTAACGCCGCATATAGACTACTCTGGGGCAGTAAAGTGGCCTCTGCAATCTCCGGCACCGTGTAGAGAAGATGCTTCTTTAGATCTTTATGGCTACTACAGTTCACCCACTCACGCAATTTTTTCGGTTTTCTAGCCCTCATCTTCGTTTTCCCCATATTTGAAACTATAATCTGCCGTGGTTTGATAATTGTGAAAGTTACTCTCATTCTCACCATCATCATAAGCATTTTGCCAGTCATCGTCCGTTACTCTACAGGGCATGTCTGGATTTCTAACCCCCAAATACTCACCCAAACCGACGTATAAAGCACTTTGCATTTTCATAATTCACTCCCTAAGTTATTAATAAAATAATTCTCAGATTGACCAGTAGTATACACGATAATACCAGAGCGCCACAAGATAAAGTCGAAAGGCACAGCAGATTGATAAACTGTTGTTTTCTCTTGTGTTTTTTCTCAAGTTCAAGCATAGCACTGTTCATTATGTACCCCCTCTTTTGTCTTGATTGCCTTTACATATCCTATAGACTCTCCGCTGCAAAGTCCTAGGGACTTGCCACAGTTTCCTACCTGAGTGTCTACCCCACCCGCTAATTCTAGCATGATCGGAGAACGCCAACCAGTCCTCAAAATTAGTCAATGAGATGTCTTGTGCTACGTCCCGTGTTAGATCCCAATTAAAGGTCACGCTGTAGAGATCACGGTCACCTGCC
>Ga0070747_1001731_pt1 | contig 10603 bp, 9 predicted proteins | sample VirMetDEL_Mar_31_FD_77321 | JGI IMG/M metagenome (GOLD analysis project Ga0070747, IMG submission 77321) | Aqueous microbial communities from the Delaware River and Bay under freshwater to marine salinity gradient to study organic matter... | ecosystem: Environmental > Aquatic > Marine > Coastal ...
GAACCATCTTCTTAATACGATTGGCAGGTTGTAAGCTTCAAAGAAGCTCCATCCCCCATAATATTTTAGATTAAAAAACTCTTCGTAGATTGATTCGGCATATTCGTCACTTAGGCCAAAAAAAGTCCGCATTAAGCGGCACCTCCAGTACCGACGCATCGCCGCAATCTTCGCACTCAAATTCTTGTCTCATATCAACATTAGGAGTAACTTTTTCCATAACAGTTCTTAAGTAGCGAGAGTCTCTAGCAGGCATTGCTGCAATAAACTTAGCTTTTGTAAATTTATCACTGTCCCCGTTCACAGAAATGATCAGTAATCCCAACTGTGTTGTCAGAGTTGTTGACGCTTCATTCTTACGGTCGTTTCGTAGTGCTTTTTTGGAGATAGAAGATTCATCCCTACCATTTAGCATACGACATTCAAGTGTTACTTTTGACATTGGAAGTGTCACTCTAAATGTGTTGCTGTCTGTTAGTTCAACTTCCTCTTGCTCTAGGGCATCTTCAAAATCAACATGAGTAAGCTCTTCTAGATTAAATGAGTGATCGCAAGTTGTAATACAGTTAGGGCATACTACTCGTGTTTCATATTCTGAGCCGTATCCTGTAGTCCTTGCCTTTACGAGAATCGCATTCTTGTCTCCGATCAAAAGATCATCAAGTTTGACTCTTTGGTCCACAATCAAGTTCTCTAGAACTCGATCAATCGCTATACCCTTTTTGAGAAGAGCACGATCCGTTAGGATATCCTCTTCTTTTGCGGTCATATATTTTATCTCCACCGCTGTCTCGTTGTGGAGAGGGTGTCCCGGCGGGTAAAACCTACCTTTACTTGGTAACTCTACAAATTCTGTGGGGAGTGCCCAATTAAACTGCGAACCTGCCGCAGATGCAGCAACAGCCGAAGTCCCCTCGTCCTCTGGAGTTGGGGAACCCTCGGCTGCACTGAAGCGTCCTTCATTTCTGCTCATATTTTAAAACCTTTCTTAAGAAACAATTGTCGGATGTTTAGCCTGATTGTGTCTTCTGTGCCCAATCAAATGAGATTTCCATTGAAAGCTCAAGCATTTCATCCGATGTATAATCTAAACTACCACCGTAATCTACATTTGTTAAGAAAGCATTACGGAGAGTCCATTCCTCAATGACCATTCCGCTGCCATCCATCAACTGTAGTTGAGGGTCGCCACCAAAAGCATCACTAAATCCTTGCTTAGAAAGAGAATTAGCAGTCAAGCCTGGGGACTCATCGGGAAAGAAATATCCAGCAACTCTAAAGTAATCATAGAGTAAGTCTGTTGGGTCTTCAATTCCCTGAGATGGAGCGACCATCGTTACCGTAATCGGATCCCAAGTAACACGACCTGGGAACTTAAAATTGTAATCAAAGTAGCTATGTTCTATTGTGGAAACATTTGCCTTGGGCATTGTTGCCGTTTTGACATAGTACTCCGCCACATCACCTAGCTTAAGTTTAAACTTAAATCTTCTTTTTGGATCAACTCCGGCTTGAGCCCAACTGATTGCCATTTTTATATTTCTCCCTTAATAATAAGTAGCTATGAAACTAACTTTTAATCCTCAAAACTCGCACCACTGTTTGTAACAACAAAGTCAATGGCGAAGAACTCAACCGCACGAGTCGGCTTGACCAACAACTTGGCATAAATGACGTTTTGGTCAATTAGGTCAGGAGTTGTTGTCGTCTCGTCGAGAACGAGGCGGAACTCATCAATTCCAAACCTAGACTTAACATCATTAAGCACCACAGAAGCTTGCCGTCTGAACCTGTCCCAAGTTGTTTGGACATTGGGATCAAACAAGAGTCTTGAAGCAATGAATGAAATCTCACGCTTGAGATAGATCATCAAGCGACGAACATTAATTCTGTCAAGCGCCGAAGCTGTCTGCTGGAGGGTTTTTTGTCCGAAGACCACAATTCCTTCAGCGGGGAACTTAGCGATTGGGTTAATGTTTGCCTCATAAAGGTCATCTCTGTTATCTTGTGTATACTTTCTAGAAACATCCAACACTGGCAAGCCAGCAGCACCCTCTGTAAGACCGCCACGAGTGAAACCTGCGGGAGCGAACCAAGGACCCTGCTTCTTGTCTGTGCTTGCGAGCACCCCAAGAGCAACTACCGAAGGCGGTACCCACACACTTCTTGTGTTAATGCTATCTTGGATCATAACCCAAGGTGCATAAGTAGCAGCATAACTATTATTGATATTTCTATCCTTAAGAGTATCAGCAGCTTGCTTGACCGTTGCAGCGTTTCTTGAAGAAACACTTTCGGTTCCTTCAGAGTCTGGTGTATAAATGTTATCAATGTCAATGATTGCCAAAGAATCTGCACGATCCTCCGTGATATCAATCAAGTGTTGAGTAACATTGTTCTGAATGATACCAGGCAACGTGACAACGTTGTACTGTGCGTCCTCTGGGTCAGAAACAATATTAATTGCTCTCTTCAGAGTATGCAACTGATAAGAAGTCTTTTCATTTGTTGCCGAACTGAACCCTGTATTTCTAAAGGGGTCTTTCTCAGTAACATCAAAGCCTTCAAAGCCACCGTGTAGGACCGTTGTAAAGCGATCTAGCCCGGCAGCAAGAGATGCCGAGTAAGATGTCTGAGCAGCGGTATAGCTTTGGTTAGCTGTGCCAACCAACTGACGAGATCCAGAAACAAACTCGAACCCTTCACCGGCTGATCCCGAAAGATCATCCAAGGAGAAGTGCCAAGAGATGACCAAAGGATCATCTTGTGCCCGGTCCTGATTTGGACTTGACTGAAGATCGTGAGCAGTGCTAGCTGGGCTTGTTTGCAAGCCTTTTGGACGAACTCTGACCATATCAAGAACAGCCGGGTTAAATGTGACGTCTCTGGTTGTCTTACCAGTCCAAGCTCCCCAATATGTGTATTCAAGGTTCTTGGGAGTTCCCCAAGAGTCTTGCTTACGAAGAGGGACAGACGGGAAGACCACAGATGCAGTCAAGCCACCCTGTGCCCCAAGTCCAGCGAGAAGTCCGGGACCAGCAGCAGCGTTGTCGCTGCCACCATCGGCAGCATCGTATCCGCCGATGTGACCAAATCGTACACCGTCTCCGCCGTCTAGCATCGAGGCAATTTGCCCACGAGACATACTGAGGTCCGTTGCACCGATGACACCATTTCCGGTTCCAGAGACACTTGGAGTACCACTTGAGGCACTCAAAATTGAAACAGAGCGGTAGGTAAGAGGTCCGAAGACACCGAAAGGAAGAAGCTCTGGAGTTGTTGCACCAGCTTCTACATCACCGTCCATTTCAACACGGATATACTTAGACTTATTGGCGTATTGACCGTATTCTCTGTTTCTCTTTTCCGTTGAATCATAATCAACAAACTTATCACCAATCTTTCTGGCGAGGTAGTTCTGAGAAGCCGGGTTTAGGTTGCAGTTATCGTATCTTTCTAGAATAGTTGGCTTGTTGTCACTATCTTGAAGATCACGGACAACAACACTGAAAGATCCGAACTGCTCAAAGTCTCCACGAGGAGCCTTAATCTTTTCTATCGATACTTTTACGGTATTTTGTACCCACTCACCAGCAGTCAACGCTTCAAAGCGGAAAAGTTGTTGCTGATTTGTTGCATCATAAGTTGCTGCCGCATCACCTTGTGCAAGCTGCTGCGAGAAGTAAAAACCTGTAGTACTCTTAGTAGCACCAAACTGGAAGTCATTTGCCACTTCAGTAATAGCCTGCTGATTACGAAGGGGAAGGATTGCAGCCCAAGCCTTCGTATCCGCCACGGCAGCGTTGCCAGCGGCACCAGAGGCCACCAGTTCACCCATCGATGCTTGCATTCTTGGTCCAAGGGCGGACTCAAAGGTTTCGCCGAGCCACATTCTTCCGCCTTGACTGGAGGATGCTGTGCTGCGACGAGTAATGTTTTCGTTTGTTACCGTTGGATTAGTATTGAGAACGTTACGGATAAAGTTATTCTTGCTAGAGTTCATGCTAACTGTAACTTTCTCAAGGGCTCCAAAGGTTCCGTCCTTAGACACCAACAAATCAATGTCGCCATTAGTATTTGTTGTGTAAAGCTCAGAAACAGATGCTGTTATTTCAGTATCTCCTCTTGTACCAGACAAAAGAATACGTCCAGCAGCGTTGTAAAATACGGCTGCAAGAGCACCAGTCACTGCTGCTCCCTGCCCTATAGCCGAGTTGAGCGTACCTGAAGGCCATAAAAAGAGACCAAAGGCACCACCAGCGGCAGCATCACTACTAAGAGTACCGGCTTTATATCCGGCAAATCCTGTCGTGACGTTAGGGTCTTGAACGCCTACTGTACGCATAAATGTAAGAGGTGAGCCATTTCTTAGCCAAGCTTGAGCAGCATATGGTCCATATGTTGCACCTAGCGTATTACCATATCTAGAAATATCTCCCGACTCGTTACCAGCTTGGGGATTTCCAAACAGATCAACGAAATCAGAAAAAGAACTTATAGTTTGAGGCACCATTGCTGGTCCCTTAACTGCTCTACCAATAACCATAGGACCAACTCCTGCTGGGGTGGCAGGTAGTTGACTGTTGTCTATCTCATCTACGAATACTCCGGGTGAAATAAACTTGAACTTGCTTGTGGGATCGTTCGCCATTTTTTCTTTGTTCTCCTCTTAAGCTAACAAATTATTCAATCGTTACGCACGATTGCTAATAATAAATAGTAACGCAAACCTCTAAACTCCTTCCAGTTTAAGGTCTGTACTTATCTTTTCGTCCAGCTTGAAATTCTGGTTCCTCGTCTAACATAGATCTTTCCCTGGAAAACCTTATTTTTGCTGCACTTTGGCGCTTGACCGTGATAGGGGTGTTTTGATTGTCTCTATCGCCAACTAGGTAGCCAAGAACCTTTAGAGTCAAAGTTGTCTTAAAAATTCTTTCTGTGACATCTAGTCCATCGGCTTTAAAGTCTATGGCATAGTTTGGATCCAAGAAAGCCTCATAAGAATTTCTCTCGTGAGATACCTTAAAAACACTTGGATCACCCGTGAAGGTATGAAATTTTGTTAATACTTGATTCATTTGCTGTTGATACTCAGTCACAATGTCGATTGCATAGGTCATCTCTACGAATGTAGGCATTGGAATAAGCAGTGTCTCATAGACAATGTTTTTGTTTTTACCTGGAAAGGTTTGACGGTTTTTGTCTTGGCCGCCAGTAGATTTACGAATAGCATTTGCATTGGCAAACTTTTGTGTTTGTTCTTGTTCAACCTGGCGGGCAATTGCTATAGACCCACCCCTATCATAGTAATCAAAATACGGTGGGACATTAAGTCCATAGATTCCTTTGTTGGCAGGATTCTGCATAACACTATTTTTACTTATTGATATCAAAGGATAGACTAATGTTCTCCCATTGGGTCTTAACCCTGGGTCATTCTTGATTTGGTAAGCTCTTTCCGGTAAGGAGTACAGAACTGGTACTTTTTCCCACCCTTCGTTTGTGTCTACAGAAATATTTAACTGTTCGTCTACAAATTTATAAACAGCAAAATCTATATCTTCTATTTTTGAAGGAGCTAAAGAATATGATGCGCTGGGCTGAACGTTAACGGGTGTTTTAATCGGCATTGAATAATCCTCTTCTAGCTTGCTTGCCCACAAGGGTTATTTCCATAGCTGTTTCGTCATTTGTAAATGCACTGTCTTGTCCAAAAATATAACGAGGTTCAAAAAGGTCCACTATTTCAAAATACATATCATCATATTGCATAAAGTCACCAAGTCGAGTGAATAAGTCTTGGTCTTCAACAAGTCTTCTCTTGTGCGTGTGTACATTTATATTATACACATTATCAAAACCATATTTCTGCTGAACACGGTCTGAACCGACATACTCAACCAAAGCATATATTCTTATGGGCGGAAGAAATGTTTTATTTATAGCTTCACCATAGAGTGGGTGAAAGTTTGTTCTCTCCACGTCTATAGGGTAGTATAATACTTGCTGCCCAACAATCTTCTCAACAATTTCATCATTGATTTGTTTGACGAAATTCCTCTCAGCCTTTCCTACGAATAAAGGAGGTGGTGGAGAGGTTGGTTGTGTCCAGGTGTTTCTCTTATCTGCCATTTATTTAGCCCACATAAATGCCGTGTGGAATAGTTTTGAAAACAGTGTTAATACTTTCTTGCATCGCTGCATCCCCCTCGGCAAGCTTACCATACACCATTTCATCTAATACAGTCTTTAACTCTTCTCTAAGTGTGGTCTGTTCTTCTTTGGCCTCAGACAATAACGCAGACCCATTGAGTGTTACGTCGTTCCCCGGTATAGGAATTGAGCCAAGTTTTGATCGGACTTGTCCCAAGACCTCCTTAGAGAGTGCAAGTGCAAATCTTCTAATCCATTGCTTCCCTATACTATTAATATTTTCATAAGGAATATTCGGGAACGGCAATGCATTCATATTATTGACACCATCGGCACCATATTTTCTATCAGCATCTTCTTCGAAGGCATCTTCAGCCGCTCTGAACCTAACCCAAAACTTATCTGGATTGGTGCCATCTGGTGTGGGATAGATTCTTAGTTTATTATTATTAATCTCAAAAGAATAATGAGAAGCTCTAACATTCATATCTTCTTCATAGGCGTAGGCTTGCAAAACATTTTGCCAAGAAGGCACTATTTGGAAGGTAGAATCATCAGCATACATTCCATAAGTTGACATATTGCCAACCGTACCAATTGCGCTTCCACCGAAGAATCGCCAGGCGGCTCTAGGTGTTTTATAATATACCTCATGAATTGTTATTGAACTAGAGCCAATCTTATTATAATAAGGTTTGTCTGATTCTAGGGACGAACTATAGATTATAGCTTGTAGATCATAGTCCTGAACATCTCTTGACGCCGAGAAAGAAGCAGAGTATATTGTCTGTGTGGCTCCGATAGAAGCATGTAGTCCTGCACCTCGTCCAATATGAGTAGCATACCCAAGTTGGAATCTTGGGAACTTTAAGTTTGCTTTTGTTTGATATGTTCCGCTTAGTTCACCGTCTTGATCAAATGTTCCTGTGGTGTTACCCAGCATATCCGATAAAACATTCTTTGCCTGGTGAGTATTAACAAGATAAGAATATTCTAGGCAAGCTTCTTCGTAAGCATTGTAAACATTCTTTGGCTGTATTTCTAGATCTAGAACGTTACCACCTAATTTATTATAAACGTATGTAACTTGATCTACAGCACCACTAATAAAGTTTTCAGAGCCGCTATAAATACCATATGCTAAAACTCCAGCAACGTCAGAGTGAGTTCCTGTTGAGGGCAGCACTAGGGCGCTCGTTTGGCTTGAAGGTTGTAAGTTTACGGGCATTAAAGAATCCTCATAGATGTATTTTAAGACACTTTGTCTTAGTAAGTAGTTTTAATCTAAATTGACAGCATATAAAAACAAAAAACCTCGCCACTAGGACGAGGTTCTCTGCGTTGTTATTCAACCTGTAGCTAATTTACATTAGCCAGCGAGATCGTAGCATACAACAAGACCGTACATGTCAGGACGGACCATCTTCTTCGCATAGCGAGTCATCACGCCCTTGCGAGGCACGAAGTCTTCGGTTCCGAAGATGGTAGGTGTGACCTGTAGCGGCACATACGGAGCATACACATAGCCGCTTTCCAGGAAGCTACTACCCTTGCGTCAAACCAAAACCACGTTTCGGATGAAGTAAGGATCAACATAGATGTCCATCTTACGACTTAGCGAGCCAACGGCAACCGCTCCCCACGAACCTTGATCTTCGTCGGGTGTGACGCTAGCCTTAAACCCGGCAGTGAACTCAAGCAACGAAGCAACTTCAGGAGAGCAAACAACAAAGTTTGCACCGCCACGAAGCGTCTTACGATGAATGCGAGCACTTAGATCGTTAATGGTTTCGAGAAGAGTCTCGTACCACTCGGAAACCGTACCTGTGAAGGTAGGGGCCAAGCTGTTGGTAATGTCCGCACCCGTATCACGGTTGAGGAACTTACCTGGGCGACGGGACCAGTAAATGGTACCGCCAGTGGCACCAGCAACGAGGTCAGAAAGGATCTCTTGATCAATTTCAAGAGCAATCTGCTCGGAGAGGATGCTCGTAAGCTCAACTTCAGCATCAAGATTATGATAAGCATTGAGGTCCTGAGCAAGCTCGGGGCTCCACTTAGCTTTCAACTTCTTGGTCATTGCTGTCACGGCAACACTGTCCACCTTGATGTCAATTTCTGGAATCTGTTGACTTGTTTCAAGTCCCCAGCCATTGTTAGCACTGCTACCCTTAAGCGCACCAAAGGGGTCGCCGGCTGCAACAAAGTTGTCAGTCTTGGGGAAGAACACCTTACCAACTTCAAGAGCACCACCCTGCGTGACGGCGGTACCTGCGGCATCACCAGCAAACGAGTGAGACAAGGCAACTGCCGACTGTCCACCATTTCGGGAAACACCAACAATCAAGATCTTATCTCTTGAACTACCAGAGAACTGGTTCAAGCGACGAGCGTGATAACCAGCGCCGACAGCCGGATTCGGTGCTAGATCACCAGCACCGTTAGTACCCGAAAGCACGAGAGCGGAAAGATTGTCCAAGTTAACACCATCAGTGTTAGAAACGGTAATCTCACCGATGCAGTATGTCGAGGTACCCGAAATAAGATCAGGGTCACGACGAAGGGTCTTAACATCATCAGCCGACTCGTTCGCACCGAACGTACCAGACGCAATAATGGTAATACCAGTTATGGATCCAGTCGGACTCGAGAAGCCATTTCCTAGATTGTAGAAACTTTGCTCTCCGTTAGAATCAGCAAGGTTTGCACCACTAAGAATTTGACGACCGACACGGCCTTGACCATAAATGGAGTTATCACCTGTGGCACCAAGGCGGTGGGCACTTCCACTACCATCAATGGCACCCATCCCGCTATCGGGACTGTAGACGAAATCCATGAAAAAGATGAGTCCACTGGGGAGGCTCATCGGTTGCACAGAAACGAGGTCCTGAGCGAGTAACCCACCGAATACACGGCGTACAATTGGGAATGCGACAGAAGCAAATCCTTCGACGTCACCTGCTTGCATAGTTGTAGATTCTTTGAGAAGCTGTGCAGCCTGGTTTTCCAATAGACGGGCCATATTGGTACGATTAGTATCGTTAAGCCCCTCTAGAAGACCAGTTTGCTCCCACTTCCCAAGAAGAGCTTCACCTTCTTGAGCAAGAGAACGCTGACGAATTCCTTCCGTCAATGTTTCAATTACAGACATTTGTTTTTTCTCCTTTAATTTATCTGTTTAATTTTCGTTAATACCTGCGAGCGTAGCCCAGCGATTTAAAACAGGACTTTTATCGGTGGCTTCTGCCGGCTGGCGTCCACTAAGAATAACAGATGATCTTTTTGACACAGCTTCAGACAACGATTGTGGGGCTTTCTTAGAAAAATTACCCGCCATTGTCTTTTGAAGAGTTTCAAATAACATCTCCGCTTCTTCCACCGACCGTGATTTTCCGACCATCTCAACAATTTTATTTTTTTGTTGCTCATTCAGGGAGGGATCTTGCAAAACACGATTCGCATATAATAACCTAGCGTTGGAAAGGTTTATCTCTTCCAAACGATTCTTAACTTTTGATAATAGATTTCTTAATTTCTTGTTCTCTTTGTTTAGAGACTCATTTTTTAACTCAAGGCGGTCAGTCTTATACTCGATGCCTTCAAGGTCTTTCTTGTCAACACCATCAGCCGAAGCAGTTGCCACATAGACACCTTCTTCTTCCTCTTGTTCAGCGACTTCTTCTTCGTCATACTCTGCGACCATTGCTTGGTCTTCCTTGGAAATGTCAACAGTTAACATCTCCTTGAATACGTCCACAAGATGACTTTCGTCTAATTCTATCTCATCGTCCCTGTTGCCCGGAGCGTCCAGTTCTGGTTCCATGTCCAAGTCAAGACCGACTTCATCAGCGATCTCTTCTCTGTCCATTTCAAAATCTGTTTCCTCGGGATCTTGTTCGGCGTCGGCAGCAGCGATGATTTGATCGAGGTCAACCACCACTATATCTTCGTCTGAGACGGATGGGTCATGTGCCATAGGCACTTCTAGTTCGGGGTCGGCATCAAGTCCTGCCTCGTCGCCCATTGCAAGATCGTCTTCGTCCTGCTCTAGAATAGATTGCATTGCTTTTTCTACTTCTGAAGAATATTTTTCTATAACCGCCGTCTCGGCGCTCTTTAACGCAGCTTCACGAAGTTGTCCTGCGTCCAAAATGGCCTGCTCTAGCATAGAATTAGACATAAATTGCTCCCCTTAAGATGGCAGTTAATCAAAATAAATAGTTGTGAGCAATACAAATAGCCACTTTGGATTAAAATTAGGTAGAAATACCTGATCCGGTCAAGGTCAGCATTTCGCCAGAGTCAATGTTTGTGAGTTCTGCATAGATTTCATATCTAGTATTCCCACCATATGGCTGAGAGATAAAAACATCTTTCATTCTACCATTTAAGGTAATCTCATTACTTCCAGTAAGTCCGCCAGGAGTTGCTGCCCCTGAAACAGTAA
>Ga0070747_1001735_pt1 | contig 10594 bp, 8 predicted proteins | sample VirMetDEL_Mar_31_FD_77321 | JGI IMG/M metagenome (GOLD analysis project Ga0070747, IMG submission 77321) | Aqueous microbial communities from the Delaware River and Bay under freshwater to marine salinity gradient to study organic matter... | ecosystem: Environmental > Aquatic > Marine > Coastal ...
ACGAACCAACAACTACTATGATTAGTACCGGTTCATTCGGTAGAATTCAAGCAACATCATTTGCTGGGGATGCAACGGATATAAGTTCATCGCTATTTATAGGTACAAATGCCTTATCATCTTCTGCTAGAATAGCTGATGAGATAAGCGGTAGCTTTACAAGTGGGTTTGCTTTCACAGGAACCATTTCAGGTAGTATAGCCTCATCAGCCAGTTTCGGTAGGATTGAGGCTGGATTTTTTGAAGGAAATGCAAATTTTATTTCATCATCCATATCGATAGGTGATAACATTATATCACAATCCGCACAGATAGCACAGGATATAAGCGGTAGCTTTGATGAAGGTTTTGAATTTACAGGAACTATAAAAGCAAATCAAATACCAAACGCTGCTGGAGGTTTACCTGGTGTGACATCAATGGGTGCCAATATGAGTTCACCAGGAGGAAATTTTAGTTCTCGTGATATGGGAATGGGAACGAGTCCTGTTGCGGCTCTCAATGTTAATAAATGTTTGGCTGAGTCATACAATGGATCGGCTTGGTCAATTGCTGCTCCGGCAACTCCGTTTCCCAACAACAATGCTGGTGATGAATGGGGAGCATACGATGATGCCGCCTTTCTACATAGTGGAATTACATATACATGGGATGGTTCATCATTTACGACAAAACCCTCTTCACATAATGCCAATAATACAGGATTTCCATCATCTGCAGGTGCCGGAATAACAACGGATGCTGGATTAAAATTAGATAATGGAGGAAAGACGGAGTGTTATAATGGTTCGACCTGGTCAGAGGTAAACGCTATGCCATCCGACTCCACAACTCAGTATGGTATGAGTGGAACTTCAACCGCTGCCATAAAGGCTGGTGGATATTCTGCTGGTGTTCAGATTTGGGATGGTACGAATTGGTCAGAGGGAGCTAGTTTATCAAATGGTACGGTATACGGTAGACATCAAGGAACTGTTAATGCTGGTCTGTTTAGTGGTGGTAATGATCTACCATCTGGTGGATATAATCAAGAAGAATTTAATGGAACTAGTTGGACAGCGGGTGGAAACTTAGTTATAGCTGTGATGCATCAACACTCTTTAGGAGCCGGTTCGGGTGGACCTGGTGGACTTACATTCGGTGGATCGAGTGGATATCCATCCTCCCCTTATATTGCTCCAGGATGTGCCGATCCATTAGCATCTCCTGTATCAAGGACATTACAAATTTATGAAAGACCAAATACGGTAACCGCGTCATTCGGTAGATTAAGCGCATCAACAATTAGCGGTGATGCTACAAATATAAGTGCTTCCATATTTAGTGGAACAGGAGTTGTTACGTCATCCGCTCAGTTAGCTACGGATATAAGCGGTAGCTTTGATGAGGGTTTTGAGTTTACAGGAACTATAGCTGCTTCTCAAATAACTGTCGGTGGTACGTGGTCAGTCGGTGGAGCTATGAATAATCCGGCACAATTTGCTGCAGCTGCTGGAACTAAAAATGCAGTTGTTTCGGCTGGTGGTAAAAATATAATATACAATGATGCCTCATGTGAAGCCCCTACAGAAGAATATAATGGATTAACTTGGTCAAATATAGCCGCTATGGGTGATGGTAAGGGAAGGAATAGGATGGCTGGTACTGGCACATCAGAAGCCGCTATATTTATTGGTGGATATTGTGATCCTTACTATAGAAATAGATGTGAATCAGAGAAATGGAATGGTTCGAGTTGGTCGGAAGAGGCTGATTTAATATTAGGTAGATATGGTGGACACGCAACAGGAACATCGGAAGCCACTCTCTTTTTTGCTGGTGGTACACCATCGCCCAATCACCCTAAAGATGAAACAGAAGCGTATGATGGAACATCCTGGTCAGAATGTAATGATATGGTTGGAGCAGGAGCTTTGTTTGCTGGTAGCTTTGGAGGTTCTCAATGTTCTGCTATCCTCGCTGGTGGTGTACCAAACTCAGAGGCTCATAATCCTTATAGTTCTCCTAATAATACAGAGGAATGGAATGGAACAAATTGGTCAGAAATCGCAGATGCTGGTCAGTTGTTTTATGGCCAGGCGGGTGCTGGAACTGTAAATGATGGACAGATTTTTGCTGGAGTTTTTAACTTTCCAAGTGCTCCAACTAATGACTATGGAGTAGCTGCTCCAGCTCCGAGTAACACCCAAACATGGGATGGAACGGCTTGGGCTCAAGGATCTCGTTTAAATGTTGGAAGAAGATATGTCGGTGGAGATGGTGGGGCACAAACTGCAATTGCTTTTGGTGGTAGTTCTGCTTCCCCAAGTCCTATGGGATCGGTTAATAGTTCAACGTGTACGGAAGAATATACAGGTGTAACAGTGGGTACAGGCTCATTCGGTAGGTTAATAGCTACAACATTGGTTGGTGACGGAACATCTATCAGTAGTTCATTGTTTGCCGGATCAAACGCTTTATCAAGCTCCGCTCAGATTTCTTCCGATATAAGCGGTAGCTTTACGAGCGGATTTAATTTTAGTGGAAATATAAGTGGTTCATCAACCTCGACCTCTTCATTCGGAAGATTAGAGGCTGATTTTATTACAGGCGATGGTAGTGATTTATCAGCTCAATTATTTGAAGGAACTAACCTTGTATCAGGTTCTTCTCAGTTAGCTACGGATATAAGCGGTAGCTTTGATGAGGGATTTGAGTATGAGGGTACGATACAGACTTCGCCCTCTGTTTGGTCTACCAGCGATAATATAAATATCCCTAGAAACTCTACTAAAATGGCAGATGCGAGTGCAAACGCCGCTCTAATGTTTGGTGGAAGGTTAGGAACTAATCCAACCAGTGCATGTGGACAAAAATGTACTGAGGAATATAATGGTACAAGTTGGTCTGTTGCCGGTAATATGAATACTGATAGAATGTCACATTATGGATTCGGTACTCAGAATGCCGCGGTTGCCGCTATGGGTATAAGTGGTTCACTAGCTGCGGCAGTGGGTTCATTTACCAATTCTGCCAATACGGCTGGAGGTAGATCAGCCTTTAGTTGTGTAGAGGAGTATGATGGTACAAGTTGGACACAAGTAAATGATATAATAAATAACACAAGGGGTGCTAATGGTTTTGCTAATGGAACACAGAACGCTGGTATAGTTAGTAATGGATATATAAGTTCACCATCTGGTGGTCCTGGTTATGATGAGTGTACCTTTACATACAACGGAACTAATTGGACTCAGGTTTCCTGTTCTCCGATTCGACAATACCTTGGTGGTTCTGCTGGTGATGCATCAGGTATGGTTATGGGTGGTAGTGGTTTACCTCATAGTACAGAAGGTCATAGTGGATGGCCAGCTGCTTATGCTGACAATAGAGCTCAACGATACAATTGTGCGGGTGATACATGGGATACACTTCCTCAATTATCAACAACTCATAATTATGGTTTTGGTTTTGGAACTACAAACAACACATACATTGGTGGTGGTCAGTCTCAACCAACAACGGCTTGGAATGTTGGACATCATGGAAATGTTTTTGAAAATTTTGATGGAACTTCTTGGACTATTTGCACACAACTTCCAACTGGTATATACAATGCAGATGCGGCTGGATTAGGTTCTGGTATAGTTGCTGGTGGTTATCAAGGGCCTGTTTATCCAGGAACAGCCACAGCAACGGCGGCTGCTTCATATAGTTGGAGTGAATTTGAAACATCAGCTTCATTTGGTAGGATACAAGCAGATAAGCTTGCAGGTGACTTTTCAATTATGAGAGGTTCTGTATTCAGTCATCTAAATGCTATATCAGGTGCTGCACAGATTGCTTCCGATATAAGCGGAAGTTTTACGAGCGGATTTGAATATATAGGGATGATATCAGGTAGTTCGATATCAACAGGTAGTTTTGGTAGGATAGATAATATATGTAGACCAGAACAGATTTTTTACACAGGTGATGGTTCTAATTTAGATTTACCTGTAATCGCTGGAGCATTCTCTAGCTCTAGACAATATGATGTGGCTGGTTCTTTAACAGGTGCTCATATAAGCGGTGCTTTCGATACCGGATTTGAATTATTAAGCTTGACAACCGGTTCTAATCTAAAATCATATTATGTCGGTGTGAGTGGTTCTGCTTTTGCTCATGCTGAAAATGCTACAACTATGTCTATAAATTCTTTATGTGGTTCGGATTTTGACTATCGTCTTTTTGATACTGTAAATCAGATAAAGGGATCGAGTTATGGAACAGGAGTTTGGAGCACCGCTACTGCCATGCCTGCTGGTGCTCGTGCTAGGGCTATGGCTGGAACTCAGAATGCCTTTCTATCCGCTGGTTCATATGCCACAAATAACACCACGACACAAAAATTTAATGGAAGTTCTTGGAGTGTTTCGGCTGCTTTAAATAACACAGGTAGAACTGCAACTGGAGTGGGTACTCAGAATGCCATGGCTACTTTTGGTGGAATGAATCCTGGATATACTGCTGATGATAAATCGGAACTTTACAACGGTGCCACTTGGTCTAATGGTAATAACATGGGAACAACACGCTCTTCTGGAGGTTCTGCTGGAACTCAAAATGCCGCTGTTGTATATGGTGGTATTGTCAACTCACCTGCTATAAAAAGAACCGAGACAGAATTATACGATGGTAATGTATTCACAGAGACCGCTGATTTAAGTGTTGGTCGTGGATTTGGTTCTTCGGGTGGAACTCAGAACGATGCTATCATGGCTGGTGGTCTCGGTACTCCAACAGGTAAAGTTGATACTGAAATTTGGAATGGTACGAGTTGGACAGAGGTTGCTAATTTAAATACTTTGAGATGGAATCATACTGGAATAGGAACTGCAAATCATATGGTGGTTGTAACAGGACATGCAGGTAGCACCGGATGTAGTCATGTGGAAGAGTGGAATGGAGACAGTTGGTCAGAGGTAAGTGAAATGTCAACTTTAAGAGCATTTGCTGGACCTGCCGCAGGTGGTCTTGGAAGTCAAGGTATTTATGCCGGTGGTTATACCTATCCTGCACAAACTGATGAAGTGGGTACTACAGAACTTTGGAATGCTACGGCAACCACAACCGGTTCGTTTGGTTTGATAACTCCAAAGGGTGATGTTAAAGTAGAGTCTTTTCATATAACAGGTTCAACATTTAATCTACCTGTATTTACTGATATACAATTAGAGTACTCTTCATCAGCTTACGAAAACCAACAGAATACGGGATCACTTAGTGGTTCGGTGGATAAGGTTGCTGAGGTGATTGTAGGTCAGGAGGCTGGTGAGTTTTACTTCCATAGTGATAAGAATGCATTAGCCTACACATTTGCAAGTAGTAGTTTGATTAGCCAATCACTTTCTTTTGGTACATTTAATAATATAAGTGCCAGCGGTAATTATGTATCTTCCTCTAATGGATTTTTTACACAATCCTTTTATAGTGAGACTATTGTTACTTGTTACATAACAGGAAGTCAGGTTGGTCCGTAAAAATAAGAAAGGTTTATATTTATATAAAACATTTAGAATTTAGGAGAATGTAATGGCTGTTAAATATTATCTAATTGAACCAACAGAAAAGAAGGGATTTATAACTCATGAAGATAATGAGTTATCTCATATAGTTGGTTATCCAGGTAATATTTGGGGAACAGAAAATGCAGAATGGGCTGTTCGTGTTGGTGCTGATGAGTTACCGCAGGATACTGCTCAGGATATTGTTAGAAGAGCTCAAGTCGAAGGTGGTATTGAGGAAGCAGATGAATATATACTTTTACCATAAAAAAATTTATTTGGGAGATAAAAAATGTCAGTAAAATATTACAAAGGAACTAATACAGGTAAAGGATTTATTACGCATGCAGATAATGTATCTGTTCACATATCTGGATATCCTGGAGAGGTTTGGGTAACTGAAAATACAGCTTGGGCAACACGTGTAAATGTAGAAGAGAAAACAAAAGCTGAAGCACAGGCTCTTGTAGATGCCGCTATTAATGGTGAAACAGATGAGGATGGAAATCAGCTAGTAATTGCATTACCATAAAAAAAATCTATTTTAACAAAACAACTCTCTATTTATATTAGAGAAAGTTATAATTATAAGGAAAAATGTTATGAGCGAAGAAAAGAAAGAATTAGTTATTACCGATGATTTAAAACCAGTCTTAGAGATGTTAAAACCATCCGATGCTAACGCTATCGTTGAACTGCGAGAGGAGCTAGGTGATAACTGGCGTAAGAAACAAATCTTCCGTACAGAAACGGAGATGAGAATATCGGTTTTAAATGATGCAAAACATCCAACCAATGCTTCAAAATACTGGCAATCCGTTAGGGAACAGGGTGCTATGTTTGATGCTCTTATGGGGCTAACCTTTGATCTGAGAAGAAGTAAACTCAGTAGAAGAAAGTTAGAACAAGAGCAAAAAGAAGCTATTGCCAAAGGTGATGATTTTACAGCAGAAGAGCTACAGATTGATTTAGATGAAAATCTATTCGGTAGGGCTAATATGGAGAAAACTGCTCGTGATCGTGTAAGAGAACTCAAACTATGGTCACAGATTAAGAAAGAACTCGATGATGGTTCATTTGATACCGAATATGTTAACACACATCAGGCCGAATCCTACACACATAATCTTGCTAATCGTGTAAAATCACTAAATTCAAATTCACAACCAGCTGAGATTATCAATGCTGCGGGTCCTTTAGAAACTGTGAAGAGATTAAAAACTGAGGATGGAAAGTTAAGACAATTCGATGGTAAGGTATCCGATGGTATGTTGGGGGCACCTGAACATATTAAACTTGCTGCTAAGGAGAAAGAAGCTCAATTAAACGCAGAGAACTAATTTGTGACTAACTTTATTTACAGAAGAGAACATGCTCTTTCCAATTCGTTATGTAGATCATTTATAGAGACATTTGAAACCGACACCGAAAACCAATCCAAAGGTTCGGTTAATGTAAGGGGTGAGGTTGTTGATGATTATCCAGGTAAACAATCAACCGATATATCCTTTAATCCAAGTGATTTAAACAGACCCCGATGGAAATTCCTATTAACTGAACTGATTAATGTATTGGAATTAGGTAAAGCAGATTACTCCCAACAGTTTTATCGAGGAATAGAACAGTTAGATCCATTTGAAATTAGTCATACATTTAACATACAGAGATACCTACCTGGTGAGGGTTACTCTAATTATCATTGTGAAAGGGCTGGATTGACAACCGGTCATCGTATGGGTGTTTGGATGATCTATCTCAATGATGTCTATGACAGAGGTTGGACGGAGTTCTATTATCAACAACATTTTGAAAAAGCTGAGGCTGGAAAGCTTTGTATATGGCCATGTGATTTCACACACCTACACAGAGGTGTTATATCTCATACAGAAACTAAATATATTATAACGGGTTGGTATTCTTGGACAGAAAATCTACCAAAGTTTAGTAATGAGAAATGAGAAAAGTTGATTACATAGATCAGCCAGTTCGTGATTGTAATTTTAATGATTTTTATTATTTTAAGAATTACTTCAATGATGATCAGATAAACGGAATTCATCAGATGATTGTCAACGGTGGATATAAATTTGAAAAGGGTGGAACGGGTAGTGATCGTGAAAATGTAGATCAACATTATTCAAACAACCGAGATATTGCTTATGTGCCAGGAGATCCTAATTCCTGGTGGTTATACAATGAATTAGAAAAATGTGTCATAGAGGCTAATGCTAGATTATTTCAGTTTGATATTCATCACGTTACCGATCCTCTTCATTATGTGATTTATCCCACACCAAATCAACCAGACAAAACAGGTCAGACAAGACCGGAGGGTGGATATTTGGATTGGCATATGGATATCGGTAAGGGGCCGGTTAATAGAAGAAAACTTGCTACCACAGTGCAACTTAGTGATCCAAATGACTATGAGGGGGGTGATTTTCAAGTATGGTATGGTGGTAAAGAGAGATTTATAACCTTACCGAGAGAGAAAGGAGATGTTTTGGTAATGCCTACATTCTACCTACATAACATAACACCGATAACCAGAGGTGAGAGAAGAGCTTTGGTTTATTGGACTGGGGGAGAACCATTTAGATGAGTGATAAGTTCCTACTAAAAGAAAATCAATCAATACCACAACAACCTCAACAGAATGAATTACAATTTATATCTAAAGAACATATGTTGTTTGCTACACCTGTTTGGCAGACTCAAATAAAAGGTGTAGATAATCAATCTATAAAGGATTATTGTTATTTTTTAAGAGAGAATACAAAGGGAGTTGTTATATCTAACAGAGGCGGTTGGCATAGTGGAGAGATATTAAAACCAATACCACATGCTTTACAAAACTTTTTTACTCAAGTAACCTCTTATACAAATCAATATTGTTCACAGATAACAGGAATTACTGATTTAGTTTTAGGTAATTTTTGGATTAATATAAATGGTAAGTATACATACAATAGACGACACGATCATCAAAATGCTGTTTTATCGGGTGTATATTATGTTGACGCTGAAGGTCCTAATATTGGAAATATTATGATAGAAAGAAATGACAACATGGAGTTTTTTGCGGGTAAATATAAGAACAAAAGTTCAATATGTCAAGTCGGATTTAGCTTAACTCCATTAACAAACTTTTTAATAATGTTTCCATCTTGGATACATCATTCTGTGGAAATGAATATGGAAGATAGAGATAGAATATCAATAGCATTTAATTTTGTAGAATCAGGACAACCAACACCTCAGTATGGTTAAAAATCCGAATGCTCAGGTTATTGGGTTATTTCCCATTCCAATCTATATAGCAAATTATCCGAATGATACAAGCGAAATAGTTAAGTATTTTAATTCACAGGAATTTAATAATGCTTCGGATGGTTATGGGCATATTTCGAAGAACACCTATATCATCGATGATCCCATATGTGATAATCTAAGGGGATTTGTAAGAGCCTGTATGTTGGATTACGGAAAATCACTTCAAAGATATGCTTTAGATGACATAGTGTTCACTCAGAGTTGGTTGACGGTAAAGAAAACAAATATGTTTCATAAAGCACATACACATCCAAACACTCTAATATCATCGGTGTTCTACTATGAGATAAAAGAAGGTGATCCACCGATATGCTTTTCATACAAAGCTGGTGGTCGTATGAGAGCACACATAGAACCATCTGTTGAGAAAGATTATCAACAACACCCGTTCTCTCAACATGAGTATTATTATCATCCAAAACAGAACGATTTGGTAATCTTTCCATCGTATCTTTCTCACGGTGTTCCACCAAATAAAAATAAAGAACCTCGCAAATCTCTCGGTATAAATGCACTACCAAAGGGTAAGATAGGTGATGAAGAAACAATTTCAGGACTAATATACAGTAGGTATGTATGAAACAAAAGAAAGAAATATTGAGTTTATTCCCAACTCCATTATACGCTAATTCAATTCCAACACATTTATCTAAGGCATGTAATCTATTTGATAAGACAGAGATGTTGCATGAAAAAACTTCAAAGGGTGAGTATGGTTTACATAGTAAGAACACCTATATTATGGATGAGCCGGAAGCTGCTGAATTAAAAAAATATGTCTTAGGTGAGGTTTTAGATTTTGCTTCAAATACATTGGGTTATGATTATCCAAAATACATATTTTCACAAACTTGGGTTAGTTGGAAAGAGCCAGGTCAATTTCATACAGCACATACTCATCCAAACAGTCTAATATCAGCTGTTTTCTTTTATGGGTATGCTGAAGAGAAAACACCAGCAATTGATTTTCACAGACCTGCTGGAGCTGCTCATCAACCATATGTTCAGGCAAGAAAAAAATCTGATATGAGAAATTTTCCATTCGCTTGGGAGAGATTCAGTATAAACTTTCAACCAGGATTGTTATTGATATTTCCATCACATTTTATGCACGCTGTTCCACCGAATAAAACTCAATATACGAGAAAATCGGTGTCTATGAATATTGTTCCAAAGGGTGGAACAGGTGATCCTGACTCACTCACAGAGTTAAGATACGATAAAGTGCTTGGAATTTAACTAAAAAAGACTTATATTACGTTATGGAAAAATATCTAGTTTGGCATGTACAAGGTGGTTTGGGTAAGAATGTAGCATCCACATCATTGATAGGAGATTTAAAGAAAAGATATTCGGATAGAAAATTAATAATGGTGGTGAGCTGGCCAGAAATATTCTTAAATAATAAGGGTATTGATAGACTTCTACATATGGGGCATACACCACATTTTTATCAGGATTACATAGAGGATAAGGACACGATTGTATTCAGACACGAGGCATATAATCAAACTGCTCATGTTAATCATTCACAACATTTGGTTCACAATTGGTGTGATCTCATGGGATTGGAATACAAGGAACAGCAACCACAGATTATAATAAATTATGCTCAACAACAATTAAGTGGTGTTTGGAAAAGGGATAAACCGACATTAATATTACACACCAATGGCGGACCAATGCAGGGACAGAAATATCCTTATAACTGGTGTCGTGATATGCGTACGGAGTTA
>Ga0070747_1001737_pt1 | contig 10589 bp, 17 predicted proteins | sample VirMetDEL_Mar_31_FD_77321 | JGI IMG/M metagenome (GOLD analysis project Ga0070747, IMG submission 77321) | Aqueous microbial communities from the Delaware River and Bay under freshwater to marine salinity gradient to study organic matter... | ecosystem: Environmental > Aquatic > Marine > Coastal...
CTAATGGCAACTATGTAAATAATTCAGGCGGTTTATGTCCTCGTACTTTACTGCTTCAACTTAAATATTGGTATGTGCTCACCCAATATAAAGGCTTTTACACTCCGCCCGAAATCATTTACTAATACAGTTGCAAGTAATTAAACGTTTTTGTAAAGTATATTGTATATTTTCCAAGTTTCGTGTTTACTCTTTTTAAAGTGATATACTCTATGTTGGTAAGTATTAACACTTATTTTAATATATGTGTCTTTTAACCAATCCTCAAAAGTTTGTGTTTCTTTGTCATTTAACTTCTGGCAACTATGTATAACATCAAATTTAAACTCTTGTAAACCACTAAAAAAGTCTTGTAATTCTTCGCTTTTACTTCTATAAGTATCTCCTTTTTCGTTGGTTAGTTCTATTTCTGTATGGTTTCTGTATTCTACTTCTATTAATACTTTCATTATTTTATATTTAAAATTTAAACTTGTGTTATACTCTCCGTTCTAAACAATTAAAGGTTTACTTAACCTTTCTTTTATAATAATGAAACAAACTATCTAAACTAAAAAAAGAAGTTTCATTGTACCAATAAATACTATTTAGTTTTTGTTCTTTTACCTCATTATTTACAAATTCCTCAAACTCTTGTGTGTATTTTTCCTTTAACTGTAAAGAACTATGCGTATAATTAGCTAAGTCTTTTAAATCATTTAAAAACTCGTTAGTATTCTCAATATCAATACTGTATGGATAATAGTCTGTAGTATCTTTTATACTATTGTTTTTTTCAAGTGTATTTAAAATTTCAGTGTATTTTTTTATTAATTTTTGTATCATAATCTATCCGTTTTTTAGTTTAATTTAAAAGACTCTATACTGCTTGAAAATCACACCATAGTTAGGTAAATTCAGCATAGAGCCTTTAAGGTTGCGTATCAAAACATTCAATTCAATTAATTATATAATTGCAACCAAATGGTAGTTTTAACTCACTCCACTACCAAAAGTATCTTCAATTTCTTCTTGTCCAAATATTACACAAAACCATCTCATACCTTTATTATCTTGCATTACATTTATACCACACCAATCCCATCTTGAGTTTAGAATGGTTTCTCTATGTTTAGGACTATTCATCCAAGCTCTCATTACTTTTTCTGAAGTAGAATATCCGTAAGCTAAAATTTCACCTACTTCATCGGCTCCTAATTTAATAAGGTCTTGAAATGCTTCTCCAGAAGATGCATGTGTTAGATTTTCAAACTTAATCATTCCTTGATTCCTTCTATAAGCTAATGCTGTTGTATGTGAATCAGCTTGTAATGGTTTTGCAAAGTCTAATTTATGTTCAGAAATTTTCTGATCAAATAAATCTTTAACTTGATTTGTATTACAATGGTGTCTCATTAAATTTATTTTTTTAAAAATATAATCAGCACTATCATTAGGTGAATATTTGATGGCTTTGATTTCATATATTTTTTTAGCTAATTCTTCTTTTTCTTTTTTCTTTTTAGCTATTCTTAAACTGTGTCTTATTCCATAAAAGACTATTGCTATGGCAAATGCAAAAATTAATATTGATAGGATTTTATCCATTTTTATTTATTGTTAAATTATATAGTTTTTTATAAAGTTCTATAATACGATATGATAATTCATTTTGAGGAAAACCACTTTGGTCTTTAGATTTAGTAACTACACCCTTATATTCAAATGCAAGATAAACTGGAGATCGTCGAATACCTACTGTTGTGCAAACAGGGTAAACTTTAAAACCGATATCCATCATCTGACTTTGGATTCTTGCATCTTCATTAGTTGGGGTGTAGTTTTTCATCTAAATCACTTAGTGTTTTTCAATAAATTATTTATGTATGTTGCTTTCTTAGTAGTAAATTCTTTTAAGCTTAATATTGGAAATTTTATCTTTCTTCTTTGACCACCACCATCAGTTAATAAATAACGTTGAGGTGTAAATGTAGTACAGAATAAAGCTATTGTATGACCAGTTCCAGCCATAGGGATAGGAATTACCTTATTAATATAAATCCTATGGCTATCCCATAACATTCGTTGCTTAATAGGAAACGATATTGCTGAAGATACTTTACCACCTCTTTGTTGTACTGCTGTTGTTGGCTTAACATCAACGTAAGAAATTGTTTCATAATTCAAATCTATCAATTTCCTATGTGCTAAAAACTTAGGCTTACCAAAAGAAAATATTCTACTATCTGAATCTTCTTCATAAAATAAATATTCAGCTGATTCATTCCATATTACAATATAATCATAAGTATATTTTATTTCAGGCAATAAGTTAAACTGTTCTATTTCCTTTTCTTTACGTTTGAAACGTTTATATCTCCCATAAGAAGCAACCGGAGCCACAATAAGTGTTTCCGGTTCTCTTCTATATTCTTTAATATAACCAGAGTCAATCATTTCTTTTAACCACCACTGGAAATATATTTCTATAGTATTTACTGAAGACTTTTGCATCTTAAGCTAAGAAAGATTCTACTTTCTCTTGAATACTTAAAATACTTTGAACAAGCTTTTTCTTAATACTAATTTCTTGTTCTTTATTAGTCTTAAGATTATCTATAGATTCTATAGTATCGCTTAAAATATCAAGAAGATTAGTTTTGAAATACTCAGGATCTTCTGGTGTAAGTTCAGGTGCTAAAAAACTACTAACATCAAATACATCTTCTGTATTATCTGTAGGAGCTTCTATTAAAGCATTTACGTCTATGGTATTAATTTCAGATTGTGGAGCTATTGGCTCATTATCTGGTGGTAATGTTACAGCTAAATCAAATGCCTGAACTTTCATATCAATCATTGTTTTAGCATTTTCAATAGCTATAGCATAAGCTTCGTGAAGCTCTATAATTTGTTCATCTAATAGAATTCCTTTTTCAAAATCAGATATTACTAATCCTTTTTTAGTCAAAGCATTGTATTCTGTAATTAAAGCATCTTTAGAATAATTAGCTACTTTATCTCCAATAGATTTAGACATAGCAAATATCTCTTTATCTAATTTAGATTTCAAGTTCATTCTACTGATTATAAGTTGCTGTTGAATAGATTCATCAGATAACTCATTTATCTTATCAGTAGTAGCTTGATTTTTCTTAGCTTCTCTATCAGCTTTCTTTTTATCTTCATTATCTACATAAGGCTTAAATTCTTCAAGTATTGTTTCCAATACAGATTTAGATGCACCTTTAAATACTTTCTCAATAGCATCAATATCTTTACCAGTTTTAATGATTGGAGCTTTCAATGCTTTCTTTGCTCTTGTTGTAGCACCATTAAAGCTTCTAATAACACTTTTTGCAAGTTTAAACTCACCAATAGACTCTTCATCCCCCTCAACATATTTAAGGGCTCTATAACCCTCTATTTGTGTCATAGCTTCTACTAAAGGATTTAGTTCTTGTAATCCTTCAACTTTTAAATTCTTACTTAAATCACTAATTAACTTTTGAGTATTAAGTGGTAATAATTTAAAGTTCTCTAATTGTACAATTGGTATAATCGTACTTTCTGATTTTTGGTCTTCCATAATTAATCAAGCTGTTTTAAAAAAGTTGTTTTAATTTCATTCAATTCCTTAACATATTGTTTTATAGTAATAGGATGTATAGGATTGTTCTCTTTAACTTTAAGCTTAGCAATAAAGTAAATTGCTGAACTTACGCTACTGAAATATCCTTCAGTATCTATTCTTGTTTTACCTTCTTTAGAGGTAACTTCTTTTTGGACTTTGTAGTTGTTTTCATCTACCTCAACCCAATAAGGTTTTGTTATTTCGTCTGCTATTATCATAATATATCTTTTTCGGTTCGAGCCCATGTATCAAAATCCATAGCGCATACTTTCATAAAAGTAGCTACTAATAGAGGATTAGCTTTAGCATATCCTTCTCCAAATTCATTATCTATTTTTACTACTGCTTTTAGAAAATATTCTTCTGCTGTAGTACTTGCTTGTTTTACTGCTTCTGTTGCTGTCATTTTATTGGTTTTTAATCATTCGTAATAAATCAAAGGCACTTTTATACTTACTTATAAAGTAGTCGCCTCTTGTATTTCTCAGTCTTACTAAATTCCAAGTTTCACAAAATGCATCTATACCATTCCATAAACCCATCTTCTCAACGAACTTATTTAAAACTATATGATGCATCGTTTTAACTTGCTGATTTGTTAATAACTGATTAATACCTACTGGTCCTATTCCTTTTATGCCTGTAATGTTATCAACACTATCACCCTCAATCATTTGTCTCATTAAGAATTCAAATCCTTCTTCGTTTGAAATGTTATAAAAGTATTCATCCATAATATGATAATGTGTTCCCGGAATTTGCTTTAAATCTTTATCCTTAGAGAACACAAAAGTATCTTTATCTTGTAGCATACAAACTAAATCATCAGCTTCTAAATCATTAAAAATTAAGCTTGGATATCTGTTTTTAACATAACCAATAACCTTAGCTTTATCTTCTTCTTGACCTTCATATAACTCAGTGTAATCACGCTTACCTTTATACTTTTTATCAAAAGCTATGGAAGCTCTAAAAGTTTTCTGAGAAGGTCCACTAAATAAGAATATTAATCCTTTAGCTTCAAATCTATTTGTAATATTGGCAATACGTTCTTTTAAGAAATGTATTGCAGGATCTTCGTATAAGTAAGCTGTTTTCTCTTTAATAGACTTACCTACGTCATGTATTACTAAGTACTTCAGAAAATCAGCATCTATTAAACCTACTTTATCAGTAGTTAAAACTTTCTTTCCTGGAGCCATCATTACAAAATCACTCATATTACCACGTATTTAGTTTTTTGAATTTTATTCTAACTTGATTATCTGTTGGCTTTGAACGATTTACTGTTGAAGATTGTTCACCTAAAGTAAAGTGTTGCGATACAAAATCTTCTCTATCCTTATAAGTTTTAGTCATTAAAGCATAAAAGCCTACTGCTGTAATGGTTTGATAAACCCTACGAGCTTGATAGCCTTGAGCCCAAATACGACCTAACTGTCCAACGACAATCATAGTTCTATATATAATCATATACATTTCCTTATTTTTATAAGGTAGGAGTGTTACCTCCTACCTATAATTAATGATTCCTTTAAAATGCTACACCGTCAACTTCACCACTAAAATCAATGGCATTACCTTGTGCATCAAACGAAATAGCTTGTGCTTGTGGTGCTGTAGGTGCTTGAGGAGCTACAGGAGTTGGTGGTGGTGTAGGTGCTTGTGGAGGCATCGGTGGAGCTGGTGCTGTTGGTGGAACAGGAGCCGGTGGTGGTGTTGGTTGTTCCCATTTAGCATAACCATTATCCACTAACATTTGTTCTGTCCAACCTCCTGATTTCATTACCTCATAAGTAAATTCAGTATTAGTATAAACAAACTTAGGTGCTTGAGATACGGGTGCTGGTGCAACAGGAGCTTGTGGTGCTGCTTGTTGATTGCTTTGCACTTGTTGTGCTTGAGCAACTGCATCACGCTGTACAGGTGGCTGTATTGCATTATTTGTTTGAACTGGAGCATTACCATTATTGGTATATACTGGTTCAGCAAATACACCTCCATTTTTAGCCCAAGCTTTACCTTCATCAGATTCTTTAATCTTTTCTCTTATGAAACGAGGTAAGCTTGAAAATCTTTCAGTAGCAAATACACTACCATCACCAATCATAAATCCTTGTAATGGATTTGTTCTTTGGATTAAATTCCATTCGAAATTATAAACACTTTTAGAATGTTCAGTAATTCCACTTACAGAATCTATGTTATTGTAAATTTTAGTAGCGTCTTTTGCTGATGCTCTATTTACAATATTAACTATCATCATTTTACCTAAGAATTGACCTAAGTCATAACCTCCTTTGTATTCGTGTTCTTGAAGAGTTCTACCTAAAGCACCATCTACAAACTTTTTAAGGTTTGATTTTGGAGCCATTTGGAAACTGATTTCCTTACTTACTACAGTAGGTCTTAGTTCAACATCATCTATTTTAAATAATTGTTTCAATAAAGGAAACTCGAATGTAAATCTTATCATTCTATTTCTTTTATTAAAATGTGTGTTTAGGTGCGTACCTAAATCAATCATGGAATATAATATTCCTACATTCACTCCTTGTTCTAATAATTTAACATCTTCTCTGTTATTGTTAACTTGAGATGGTGCTATCATTGAAAAGTTCTCTTGTGGATTCGTGTTTTGTGTCATAATTCTATTTTTTATTAAAATCTATATACATTGTTTTCTTTGTTAAGTTCGCCATAAAACCTACAGTTAGGGAAAAATACGAATACACGCTTATTTTCTTTTTTTTCTTAGGATGCTCTATTGAAATATCTATCTCATATAGGATGTCTGTTAAATAGTTAGTAATAATATCATACGCAATAACGTAGCTTATATTCAAAGAACGAGCTGTTTCAGAAATATTATTCTTGAACTCTTGAAGTGTAAACACCTCTTGTTCTAAATACTCTTCAACAGCTTTACGGTCTTTGAATTTTCTGACTGACTTACTTTTGTAATGTTGTATGATACTGTCCGTTAATCTCATTAGTAAACTGTCTTGCCTTTAAGCTTTTCAGCCATTCGTTTTGAAACTTTAAATTTTAGATAATAGCTTTTCTTAGACATTTCCATTTTACCAGTCTTAAGATGTTTGAAAGGTTTAGGATCACGTTTAAGTAATCTAAATGTGCCAATAAGTCTAAATGATATTTCAGTTCCAAAAAACAAATGATACTGCATTCTTTTTAAAAGGAATGACATAATTTTTCTTGAGAGGTCTTTAGTAATGCCAAACTCTTCGGCTACCTCGTCTTTTAAATCATAGAAATTCATATATATTGTTTTAAACAAATATAGACAAATAACAGTATAATACTAACGTTTAATTAAAATAAAATTTGATTTGGGTTAATCTTATACCTCATTTTGTATTGATTCTCAATGATTACTTGTTGAAAATCTAAAGTGTCTACAATAATGAATTTGTCGGACTCTTCAAATCCGTTTTCATTCATACATTGATGTGATAATCGTACTTGCTTTTTATTAGCTTGTAAGTACATTAATGAAGATTCAATTGTTTCTGAATTATTCAGTTGGTAATAAAAATCTTCTTGTGCTTCTAATTCATACATGTCAAACATATTTTGCGACTTTAAAGTTAAAATGGAACGTCTCCGTTCTTTGTTGTTTCTTCTGGCATTGTTATAATAGGAGTAGTGGCTTTAATATCACTATCACTTGTTGTTTGGATATCAGAAGCCCAGTTATCGTAATCACCGATATGGCTATACTCCATAATTCTCATATTTATTGCATCAAGATATATGTGGATATTTCTTAATCCTATATCTCTACCTTTTGCAATATTAAATTCAGTATGAAAGAGTTCTGAAATAGGTACTTGCTTATTTTCTTGCATATCATAATATGCTTGTCTAAATAGGAAAGCTACAATATCTGCATCTTCCTCAATAGAACCTGACTCTTTTAAGTCTGAAAGTATTGGTCGTTTACCTGGTCTGCTTTCTACACCTCTTGATAATTGAGATAAAGCTATTACAGGAATGTAATTATCTTTAGCGATAGATTTGCACTCTCTTGATATATCTGTTATTATTTCTCTTAATTTACCTCCATTACGAGTCTTACATCGTTGCAAGTAATCAATAACAATCATTTGAATGTCTTTATCACGTTTTAATTTTTCAGTTATCTCAGCAATATCTTCTATGGTTCTAATTTTATCTATAATAACAAAATTAGATTTATCTATAAAATCACTTGTCTTGATAATCTGTTGTAATTCAGTATCAGTTAGATCACCTGATTTAATACGTCTATAATCAATCTTAGTTTCTAATGATATAATCTTAGATTTCAATTGATTCTTAGGCATTTCTAATGAAAAGAAAGCTACTCTATAGCCTTGCTTAGATGCTTCCCAAGCTGATATTAAAGCATAAGTAGTTTTACCCATTCCTGGTCTACCAGCTATAATAATCAATTCTGCAGGAGAATAAGAACCGATAAAATCATCTATAACATCTACAGTAGATGGAACACCTGACCTTTTACCTTCAGTTCTATTTAATCTTTTCATTAAAATTTCTGAATTATAATCATCTTCAGAGGTATGTTTAATACCTTCTGTCATTCGAGTAAACATTTTCCCGTATTCATTTACAATGTTATCACCTACTTGTAATACATCTCTGCCATTCCAATTTCCATAAAGAATATCATGAGCCTGGACATTCCAAAAGTCCATTAAAACATATTGTTTTAGCATTAAAATATTCGTGTTTAAAGTAGAAGTTGTAATAACAGAATGTTGTAGGATATACATTAAATGTGTTTCAAAAGTTACAGAGTTGTTTATTCTATACTGTTGAGGTCTGAAATTCATTAAAGCTGTTAATGAAGGAACTATTGACCTTTGATAACAATCTAAAAGACATTGCATAGCTACTTGATGAAAAACAATTCTAAAGTCACTTGGTAATAATTGATGATTCATTACCAGATCCGTAGCATCGCTATCAGTAGAATTTATTAGACTACCTAATACTTGTATTTCGATTTTATCCCTATGATTTATGTCATAATTTTTACCTATCTCATGCATCTATATTTTATTAGTTTTAATATTCATTTTATTTAAGTTAAAATAAACTTGACTATAGCTTATGTTAAACTCTAAAAGCATAGAGGCTAACATTTGAATAGCTAATACTCCAGTAAATTTATTTATCATAAAGCTTTGTTGTAGTAACGCGGCCCTCATAGAACAAGATGGAGCAGTTACATCTTCTTTGATATAAGGATTCAAATCAATTAGACTTGGTAAGCGATCCTTTCTTTTATCTTCTATGTAAGAGCTTAGTATTATCTGTCCAAAGTCTTTAGAGTTACCACAATCTATCCAGTAATACAGTTTATCATAATTACGATTTTTACCTATATTCTGCTTAATAGATTTATCTATTGCTTTTCTACTATTGACGTTATCTACAGATGATATAATAATATTTGTATTATCATCAATACTATATAATTTTTCTACAAAAAATTCTACATCACTTCCATACGCTCTGTTAATCCTATTAACTAAAACTTCTGCTTTATATTCTCCAATATCAGATTCGAAGAATTTCTGTTTAAACACATTATGTGCTTCTACCTTATCATCATCATAAACAGTAATCTTTAATGGCTTTCTACCTAATGCTACTAAAGTTTGAGATAAAGAAACTAATTCAGTTAATAGAAAGCTACCAGTACCACCTACACCTATTACCATTACTTTAATTCTATGTGTAGGGTTTGCTATATAATTATCAACGCAGTACATTCTTCAATTTTAATTTTAGAGAAACTAAAGTCTTTTTAGGATAAGGCAATTCAGTTTTTAGTAGATTTTTTAACGTACTAATTGTATTGCTTTTACTTCTATTTTCATCCATTAATTCAGCAGTGAATTTAGAACCAAAGAAAGCTTGTTCCATATTTCTAATAATATTGTCATAATCTCCGTTGATTAATTTGGAAAGATTAATAGTACCCATACAGATATTACTACCTGAATATACATTTGGAAATGGAGCTTTATATAATTCAGTATCTTCATTTATATTAGCTGTTTTAGTAGAGTACACTTTAAGTACATTGTTTTTTAAAGCGAATATTAAATGAGGATAATTAATAAATCCTTTTCCATCCATAAAAATAAATGTATTCTTATGTGCTTTTTTAAACCATACAATATGTGGTAGTACAGAAGCAGTATCAAAATACAATACGTTTCTTGGGATAATGTTTCTAAAACCTATAGTTACAGCTGTATTCTCTTTATTTATTTTCTTTTTAATTTTATTAAATAAATAATCAAGCCCTTCATAAGTAACTGGCTTATAGCTTTGTCTCTTTAGGTTTTTAATTTCAGCATATTCCACAAAAGCTTGTTCATTGTTTTGATAGAATATCATTTCTAATACAGGTAATAAATCACCTTTGTCTGTAGTCGAAGCAATCATAATACTTCAGAAATAAGTTTAATAAGTTTGTACATTTCTTTTCTTCTTTTTTAAAATAATCTTTATCAAATTTACCTTTAGCACCAGCAACAGTAACAAAAGGGTGAGCCCAATAACCGTTCTGACTTTGTGAACGTTTCCAGAAATCAATATTAGTATCTAATACGTGTTCATCATCAGCATATCTGTACTCCCAACTAAAATGAAACAATCCATCAAGGTCTAAAAAGCCTTCTTCTCTTGCATCTTCATCTATGTTTAAACGGTCCATATGATGAAAACAGAAATCTTGATTCCATACTTTTTCAAAATCTTTAATAAATTCATACCATTTAGGGTTTTCTTTAGCATACTGCTCAAACTCTAATTTTTCAAATCTTATACCACCTCTTAAATTAATACGTTTATCAGCTTCATTTATCATAGGTTCTATTAATTTCTTATACGTTTTAAGAGCATATCGTGCTTCACAAGCTTCGTCTGTATCATCGTA
>Ga0070747_1001738_pt1 | contig 10586 bp, 27 predicted proteins | sample VirMetDEL_Mar_31_FD_77321 | JGI IMG/M metagenome (GOLD analysis project Ga0070747, IMG submission 77321) | Aqueous microbial communities from the Delaware River and Bay under freshwater to marine salinity gradient to study organic matter... | ecosystem: Environmental > Aquatic > Marine > Coastal...
GTGTGACATCCATTCACAGTTGCTTAAACGATGACCTTTTTCTAATAAGAAGTCTTCAATAACTCCCGCTTCATCTAGTTTAGAGTGGTAAGGTGTACTGTATTGATATACTCGTCCTTCTTGAAAATCTAATACTGTTATATACATAGTTCTAATTTAATTTGTTCATAGATATTATCCATGAGCGTTCGTATTTAGTTTGTAAATTACAAATTCTACTATATCAGATACAATAGTTTGTACTTCATCTCCAGTAAGACAATAACCATCTAAGTAATCAAATTCTTGTATTACCTCGTTGTATAAATCTTCTCTGTATTCATCTTCTACTGGTTTTATTACTCTAAAATTCTTCATAATAATTTCTACGCTTTATTTATATAAAAACCTTGATAACCATTAGCCTCTGAGCAGTTAAGCTCTGCTAATATTTCATAAGCATTCTCCTCTGATAAGTTTCTTTGTACCACTTGTTCCCAATCTGATTCTTTTGAGTAACAAACTATTTGCCAATTTTCATTCATACTTTTTTTTATTTTAAAGTTGACTATTAATTAAACTCGTATAGATAAGATGATGGTGCATACGAGTTGTAAATACTTTGTGCTTCCAAACCTGCACCTTTACTTCTGCAGTCGATTATAATACCCACTATCTTACCGTGTTCTGCTCTACCAATATCAGCAGCTGATGTATCTTTGTCGGTAGTCTCAGCGTAATGCCAATCATGGTGTATACAGAGGTGCTCTAGTTCGCGTAGTGTATTCTGTACATCTATTGCTAGTTCTTTTGTTTTACTCATTTGTCTTGGTATTTTTTAAGTGTTAAGTCGTTTATCTTTTCTTGAAGCTCGTTATTAATCATAGTGAAATAACCAGGTGCATACATAAGACGCTTATTATCTTGTTCTGCTTCTAGTACGTACTTCTCGTTATGAGTGGTTAGCATGTTGAGTGCTTCCTGTATGTAGTGTTTCTCAAATCCATTAAGCTTTTTCATACTTTGTGTAGTTTAGTAGTATTTATCTTGTTCGTATTGCTCTTGTATTTGTAATATACTATCGAGTAGCGAGTCCACCGATTCTGAAGTTATTAGTGTAACGCGATTCTTTGTTCTTACTCCACTTAACTTCTTCTGAATCGATGTAGCAGAAACCTTTGTGGTTGAACTGACTTGTTCTTGGTATTTCTTCATAGTCTTTAGGTAGTTGGTGTAAATGGTGTGGTATGTACTTCTTGCCTTTGAGTATAAGGATCTTGCTAGGTAATAATTTGTAGTTCATAGTATATAATTTTGATTCACAGTTATTATCTTACCATCTTCGTATCGATTTTGTGCCACTAGTGTAGGTAATCAAATACTAATAGGTGTACAAGTTCGTAGTCTTCGTTTAAGTCATCGAGCTGCTTGTCGGTCATAGTTTCACCCATATACTCAGCTTCTGATACAAAGGCATCGGTGTAATCCGGGTGATCCGCTCTGTTTATATTCTCTATAAGCACGTTTTTAATGTGCTCGTACTGGTATTTTTCCATAGTTATATATTTTACTTGTTATAGTTAGAGTCACTGTACATGTGCATGTCGCTTGCGAACGTATATTCAAGGTATCTTCTTGATCCTTCGTTTAGATTTACCTCGACAGTATCATGGCATAGTAGACCTGTGTATTCTCTTATAGTTTCAGGGTACATAATTACACTTATCTTGTCTTTACCGATCTCAAACCTCACACGGTTGTTGATACAGAACTCGATCTTTTCTATCAACTTGTCTATATACTTTTTCTTGTGCTTCATATTCTTTGTTTTAAGTATTAATACTCTGGAAAATCTGCACCATGTTTATGGAAATCTTTGAGTGTTTCTTCATCTAGTTCAACTCTTAATTCAATATCAGTGTCCTTGAATATTCCAATTAAAGAATAAATATCAAAGATTGTATACCCTATATTATCAGAGATTTCGTCTCCTAGTGTCTCTAGCGAGGTTTGATAAACCTTCAACGCCTTAGCGACAATATCTTGTTGACTTTGTGGTAGTTTAAGTGTATGCTTCATGTTAGAATTGGTATTTAGGGATTAGTATTATATAGTTTATACTTGAAGTGTATACTACTTCATCGTCTATTACTACAGCGCTTTCGTCGTCGTACGGTACTAACTCTGATATAAGCCACTGTTCTAAGTGTTCTCGCTGCTGTTTATTGTTTGGTTGCACTATAAAAGTGTCATCAGTTTCTATGCACTGTATCGAGTTGATATTTAAGTATTCTTTGAAAAACTTCATATAATTCTCTGGTTTCACATCTTCTAAGTAATCTTTAAATTTTACTTCTTGCATAGTGATTAAGGATTTAAGGTTATAGTTAATAATAGTGCAGGGATCACCCACAGAGGTGATATAGTACCTGTACCGATTACAATTACCAGTGTTACCGTGCCTACCACTGATAGTAGCCAAGCAAAGGTTCTAAGTGATTCAAGTCTTTTCTTCATAGTTTACTTATTTTCGTTACGTAGGTTATATAAGTCTTCCATAGTTTCGTATACCAAGTAGTGTTTAATTACATCAGAGGCGCTTTCCCATACCTTCTCGAAATCCATCGAGTCGTCTAGGAAATCAGGGAATACCTCTACAAGTGTTTTAGTTACTTTTAACATGGATTCGTGTACTGTTTCGTCTGGTCTCATAGTGCATATTTTAATTACATGGATATTATCTTACCTTCGTCGTTTTTATATCGTGCAAAGGTGGATACTTTATTTAATAAAAGAAAAGAGGGTGGAGTGGTTGCCCCACACCTCTGAGTGATCGAGTTACTATTTAACCTCAAATTCTCTCGCCCAAGTGGGAAGATTATTGGTGTTGGTGTAGTTTTTATACTTCTCCCAGCAAGGCATTGCCTCAAGGCGTTCTTTATTTGCCTCGTATACCTTATCATGGTTATACTTACGAGTTTCTCCTTTTTTGTTGGTGAACTCGATTACGGTGTTTTTGCCGATTAACGACTTTCGTAGTACAAAGCGTTTTGCTTTCATAGGTTATATATTTTGGTTACGCAGTTATTATCTTACCTGTTTCGTATTTATGTTGTGCCACCTAAAAAGATCCGAGCAAGGCGAGGCGAAGTGCTATACACAAAGCTAATAATGGAGCACTTTGGAAAAGTGTGACATTAGGCTGCTAAGTAGAAAGAGTAACAGGCTATTGTCACCCCTTTAGCGAGGTGCTATACACAAGCAAGGCCGAAGCCTTACCTGAGTAGTATTGATTACTTGATTTCATGCTCGCGAGCCCAAGTAGGTAGGTTATTAGTATTAGTGTAGTTACCGTATTTCTCCCAGCAAGGCATCGCTTCTAGTTTTGCCTTGTTAGCCTTGAACACCACGTCGTGGTTATACTTTCTGGTTTCACCCTTCTTATTGGTGAATTCGATTACAGTGTTCTTACCGATTAAGGTTTTGCGAAGTACAAATCTTTTAGTAGTCATAGTATATATATTGGTTACGTAGTTATTATCGAAAGGTATCCGTATTGAGTTTGTGCCGTGTTATGTATAGCACTATAATAAAAAAAAAGAGGAGCAGAGCTCCCCTTAGTATTTAGTAGTAGTTTGATCCTGTATGATTACCACTGCAGCGATCAGGAATATTATACAAGCGCAGTAGATGAAGAGGCTAAACATAAGCGGAGTTATTTAGACTCCACTTGATGATCGCGTGCCCACGTTGGTAGCGCGTTGGTATTAGTATAATTCTTATACTTTTCCCAGCATGGCATAGCGTTGAGCTTATCCTTGTTGGCATTGTACACCGCATCGTGATCGTACTTCATTGTGATACCCTTCTTGTTCGTGAATGAGATGATCGCTTTTTTACCGATCAACGTCTTACGCAATACGAATCTTTTAGTAGTCATTTCCATAACGTGAATTAATTTAGGTTAGTTGATATATTATTTTAAATTCGATATTATTATCGAAATATACTCGTAAGGACTTTGTGCCATGAGGCGGGCTGGGCCTAATAAATCGACTTTTGTTTTTAGCGGCCACGTATCTAGATTGTGTCCTATACCCAACTCCAATATTTGTAACAACTTTTTATTTCAGGCACTGTGACATTAGGCTGCTAATATAGGGAGTAATAGGCTATTGTCATACTTTTAATATATGCTACGATACAAGTGATAATACATACATGGCATACGTACAGAAGAACAGTCCTTTTAAAAAACAGAAGCTATCTGCTAAAGCAGCTAAAGATAAAGCCGAAAGAGATTTAGCATACGCTAATGGGCCTTATAAAAAGAAACGCGCAGAGAATCAAAGAAAACGTCGTGCAGCGAAGAAGAACGGCAAGGACTTAACGGGTCTTGACTATGACCATACAACAAGTAGTTTCACATCGGTTAAGAATAACCGCGGTGGATTTGGAAACGGAACTAACACTTAATAAATAAAACATGGCATTTAAAATGAAAGGATACAGTGGTTATCATGGTAAATCACCAATGAAGAAACAAACTGATCCACCTAAAAAAGAGCAAACTCTTGCAGATAAGAATCTAAAAGAGGATATAGACTCAAAAGATGCAGAAATGAGTGGTTCTTTTGGACCTAAACGTGCTGAATCATCTAAAATGATTGCAAGATCGGACAACACAAATGTTTCTAAACCTAGGGTTATAAAGTCTAAAGCTCAGCTAGATAAAGAAAGAAAGGAGAAAGAAAAAGAAGAGCGATATAGAGAGCGAGATAGAAAACAAGAAGCTGTTAGAAAACAATACCAAAATAAAATAAACAAATAGACACATGGCATTTAAAATGAAAGGATACGGTGGTTACCACGGTGAATCACCAATGAAGAAAAAAGATAAAGACTTAGAAAAGCGTAAAGCTAAAAATAAAGAAAGGAGTGAAATAATGCTTCGTGGAAACGATGCGTTTGGCTCTGATGATCCCAGATCGAAAGGTTTGCTTGATAAAAACGAAAGGGAAAATCGCAAAAGAAAAAGAGACGTTATAGGTAAGTTAGCTAATCGCACCAAGAAAGGTGGCGATAGAAGAAGTGAAGCAAGTATTGGTTGGTAACCAACGGCTTTTCAAAGAAATGTACCTGCATGTAATCAAACTGCAAACATACGTTTAACCTAAAACCAAAAACATGACGTACCTTTATTACCGGTCTTCTACAAGTAGAGGACAACAAGTAAACCCTAAGACTAAAGATCAATGGGAGCATTTAGCCAACAAAGAGAACTGGAGAATAGTTCAGTTACCTAACGGTTATTATCAAACAGAAGTTTCAAACCCAGAAAACCATGAAGCATGGCAAGATGTTACTCGTAGAGAAACACTAGAAGGAGCAGAAACTGCCATTAATGGTAGCACTGACTACTTCAAGAAAAAGCTAGAGCTTCTTCAAGGACCAAAAGTGGTTAAAACTTTTAAGAAAGACTAATAATGGTGTGACTAGTTCTCTAGTCCACCTTTTTTTATTTAATTAAATCAAATACAATGGAGTATAACAACCCATCGCAGCTCATCAAGGACTTAAGTTTTGGTGAAGATGCAAAATCTAAAATAAGTGCTGGTGTAGAGAAGCTAGCAAAAGCAGTAAAATCAACATTAGGAGCCTCTGGTAAGTGTGTTATCTATGAAGATGCTCGCGGAAACCCTGTAATCACCAAAGACGGTGTTACTGTGGCTGAAAGTGTGGTACTTTTCGATCCAATAGAGAACATCGGAGCTACTATGATTAAAGAAGCTGCTAAAAATACTGTTAAAGAAGCAGGTGATGGTACTACCACCGCCACTGTTTTAGCAGAATCACTACTAAACACTGTTAATTCCCCTGAGTTCAAGAGTAATGCCGTTCGCTTACTGCGAGATGGTGTTACCTCTGGGCTTAAAAAGGTGAATAATTACCTAGATGAAGTGAAGGTAGATGTTACAGACGGTAAACTATCAAGTGTAGCGTCAATATCATGCAATAATGACTCAGAACTAGGTGGTATTATAGCTGAAGCTTACGAAAAAGTAGGTAGAGACGGTATAGTGCTAATGGAAGAGTCTCCAACTGAAGATACTTACGTAGAAGTTGTTGATGGAGTGCAATTTGAGTGTGGTATGACCTCACCGCACTTCATAACTAACACAGACAAGCAAAAAGCTGAGCTAGAAAACCCACTAGTACTAGTTTGCATGTCAGAAATACCTAATATACGCAAGATTCAGAGTATATTAGAGTATGTTATTAAAAATAACCGATCTTTACTTATAGTAGCACCTGTAAGCCAGCAAGTAAAATCGGCACTTTTGATGAATAAAGTAAAAGGTAACATAAAAGTAAACATCGTGGACTTACCAGGCTTTGGTCCTACTAAAAAAGACACATGTGAAGATCTAGCTATACTAACTGGTGCTACTGTTGTAAACGAGGAGTTAGGGGACGATTTAGATCTTATAGATGTAAATACATTAGGTGAGGCTGAATATGCCACTACAGATGATCGATACACTGTCCTTACTGTTGATTCAGACGTTGAAGCTGTAGAAGAAAGAATAACTCAAGTGTCTAAGCAAGTTAAAGATGAGAAAAATCAGTATATTGCTAAAAAGCTTCAAGAGCGGTTATCTATGCTTTCTGGTTCGGTTGGAGTTATTAAGGTCGGTGCAGATTCTAAAATTGAACTTAAAGAAAAGAAAGACCGCGTTGAAGATGCGATATATGCTGTTAAAGCTGCTCTTAAAGAAGGGATTGTTCCGGGCGGAGGTATTGCGCTTTTTAATGCGTCTCAAAAAATTGAACCCGCTAACGCGGGTGAAGAAGCTTTACTCAAAGCTATTCAATCACCATTCTTAACTATAATGTCTAACGCGGGTCTAGAACCTCAAACGCTCACAGGCGAGGGACTCGGCGTAGATGTTGTCTCAGGCGATATAGTCGATATGATTCAAGAAGGTATAATAGATCCGGTTTTGGTTACAAAATCGGCGCTGAAAAATGCGGTAAGTGTAGTGATGACTATAGTATCCGCTGATTGTGTAATCTCAAACGCTAGAGCAGATGAAAGCAATAAATAATTACTTAGTAGTAGATAAGATTAAGACTGAGCAAAAGAAAATTGCAGGTCTTATAATGACAGAGGATTTAGACGAAGATAACAGATATGTGAAAGCCGTAGTTAAATCTGCTGGTAATCTAGTTGAAGGTGTGTCTGATGGCAGTGTAGTGTACTATGATAAGCATGCTGGGCATGGTATACATTTTGAAGATAAACTTTACTTTGTCATCAGAATAAGTGATATTGTATTAGTAGATTAAACACAAACCAAAAACCCTAATCCTTAAACATAAAATCACAAACAAACTATTTATTAATCCATTAAAACAAAGAAAATGGGAAAAATTGTATCATTCGTTAAGGATGCTGACGAAGCTGTTGCTTACGAAGTTGGTTCCTTTATGGGGGCTGGAACTTCAGATGGAACCAAAGCCATGTTGAGGTTTAAAAAAGCAGATGGAACTGGAGCACAAGACACTGTGCAAGTTGATTTTGCTGATAACGATGGCTTAGGTTTTAAAAGAGCTTGTATGGCTGTAGCTAACGCTTTTGGAGGCGGTAAGCAAGGTAGTTACAGATGTGTAGCTAATTTATTAACAGGTGAATTCGTAGGTAACATTACCGGCGTTGACACACCTTAATATAATAAACTATGAAAAACGAAAATTATTTATACTTCGCAGATAGTGGTCAAAATGATCAGGCTGGAGACGGTTGCATGTGGCCAGCGTCTAATTTATACGGATTGTTGTCTAAAGATGAAAACGAGATAGAAGCATACTTTGCTCCTAGAGACAACACTTCAACTACAGGAGATATATCGGCTTTGACTATACCTGTAGATTCACATAAAGAAGTAATGGAAGAATTCTGCTCGCTAGCTAGTTCTAGTAGAGCCAATACTAATAACTTTGTAGTTGTTGCTGATATGAACACTAACTTACCTACCAATGAAGGTCCGATAAGTGCTAAAGGTATATCTTCAGTAACTGCAGTAGCAAATATAACAGCATAATTATGGATAATTTATTATACTTTAGAAAGTTTAGACCAGTTAGTCAGTCTTTCACAATAACTAGTACTAACGTTTCTAACTGGGCGAATATAGATCAAGGGTCCGCAACTAGTTTTATGGAAATCACTGGGGTTGGAGGTGATGATATTGTTTCGGAAAGTGAAATAAAATCTGTTACAGTAACGTCAGCTGGATCTAACAGTAATGTTGGTAGTAATATCAGTGGAGGTGCTACAGTGGCTGGTGAGATAGTAACTATACCTATGGCTGCAGTTGATATAGGCGCAGGTAGTAAATTGAGAATAGAGCCTGCGACTGGTAGTGGTAACTCTGAGAATTTAGATGCAGCAAACGGTTATACTTTAGCTGCTGGTGATATTGTTACAGTTACTCTTCAGATTGGTACTGAAACTTGCGTTGCTTACCCTGAAAGTAGGTTTATTGTAGCAAATCAAACTTCTGGTGACACTATAACTGCTTTACACTTTAAGTCATTAAAAGGTAATGCTACTGATGACATTATAACTTTAACGCATACTGCTGGTAAGTTTGAATCGGTTGTAAAGGCTATTAATGATGGTTTTAACGGTAACGTCAGAGAAGGTAAATTAATGACTATGATCGACGGAGGTGGAGGTATTCTTAAAACTTCTAAAGCTTTTGCTGATTGTGGAGTTACAGGAATGACTATTGCTCTTGAGTCTGGTTATTAATAAATGCGATTAACCCCTCACGATTTACGTGAATTACAAATCTTTAAGTATTACAGGCTCGCTAGAAAGTGGGCCTGTAAGACTTACGGTTCAACTGATGCGGATCTAGAGTTACTTATATATCTAGACTGTAAAAAAAGATTTACCCGCGCTGAATTTGAAGCGGGAGAATACACTCTTAGTTGGGATAAACACCGCTGGGAAAAATTAAGAAAAGAAGGCTGGATTGAGGTCTGGCGTAATCGAAATCGAACTACGATTAAGTACAGCGTCTTCAAAACCTCTTTTAAATGCAGCCAATTAATAAGTAGGATATATAGAATATTGCTAGGCGAAGAAGATATTCCAATCCACGAGAGAAATGTATTCTATAAAAACAAGTCATACACGGATAAGGTTTTCAATAAAGCTATAGACGATATGATAAAAGACTCTGATAGATAATGGCATTTAAACTAGGTTCTGAAAAAAGACAAGTTAGAAACTCTAATAATACACCGATATTTAGAAAAAAGCTAGATGAAGGTGTTTTAGGCGAAGCTAACATGGACGGTAGTATTTATATTGACAAGTCAGTACCTAAAGGTAGTGCTCTTGAAAAGAGAGTTATTGCACATGAGTCTCAGCATGCTAAGGACATGTCTAACGGATCTTTATCTTACACGGATAACTATGTTAGGCATAATGGCTCAACGTACCCTAGAAAGGGCGGGAAGATCAAATACAATGGTAAATGGCTAACTGAAGGATCTAATGAGTTTCCTTGGGAGAAAAAAGCTGTAAAAGCAGAGAAAAATGGTTAACAAAATATTAGGTGGTTTATTCGGTAAGGTACTAGACAATGCTGAAGGCATACTAGATGAGATTATAACTACAGATGAAGAGCGTGAGAAAGTAAAGCTCGAGATCAAAAAGATAATGCTTGACGCAGAGAAAGAAGCTTTTGCAAAAGAAGTGGAAGATAGAAAGTCTGCAAGAAACATGTACAGAGATGATGCTATCATACAAAAAGTGTTAGCAACGTTATTTACGCTAGCTTATTTTGGTTTAACGTATGTTATGTTTAGATACTTTGTTTTAAAAGACGTTGTATTAGGTGATTATGAAATAGGATTCATATCTACTACATTTGGTGCTATGAGTGCAAAGGTTAATACGATAGTAGACTTCTTCTTTGGAGGAAGCTCAAAACAAAACAATAAATAAATAAAAATAAAATGGGAATTAATTCAACAGAAGTATCATATGGCTTTGGCCAATTAGGTAGCGGTTTTTGTGACACTACAGGCGCTTTTACACCTCCAACTGGTAAAGTAATAGTTGGTATTCAGTTTTTAGAAGATACTAGCTTATCTGCTTTAGTAGCAGACACTGCTCAAGGCAACGATGCTGCTTTTATTTCTACCGCGTCTGTAGTTACTGGTAATGGAGCTGGTGCTGACTCTGTAAATTCAAGTCAGTTGTTTCTTGGTGGTATGACAATATACGGTAGGTGGACTAGTGTTACTTTAGCTTCAGCTTCTTCGACTGGTGGTATAATCTGTTATTTTGGAGAATAATGTTAGGTCTTTCCTCGAGTTTATCAAGTGGAGCAGCTGCTCTTAAATCTATAGTAAAGAGTGGTTTACAACTATTCTATAAGGCTGATAGAACTCAAGCACCACTAGGTGAGGAGCAGATAAGAAATAATTCTTTCAATGAACTTGGTAGTGAGGAAGTTGATAATGGAGATTTTGCTACTGATTTAAGCAATTGGACAATTGCAGGTAGTGATAGCACCCATACAGTA
>Ga0070747_1001747_pt1 | contig 10560 bp, 5 predicted proteins | sample VirMetDEL_Mar_31_FD_77321 | JGI IMG/M metagenome (GOLD analysis project Ga0070747, IMG submission 77321) | Aqueous microbial communities from the Delaware River and Bay under freshwater to marine salinity gradient to study organic matter... | ecosystem: Environmental > Aquatic > Marine > Coastal ...
CGAATACCGACACCTAGTGAGGATGATAATTATGAACCAAGATCAAGATCAGAACAACCAAGAACCAATTGATGAGTTTTCAGGTAGTAAACCTGATGTAACATATATTCCACCTAAAGACGCACCTACTCAAGTAGATGTTACTTTAGCTACGGAAGGTGTTTTTGAAGGTGGAGATGGTGAAAATAAGAATCCTATAATTGGTGAGCCTGATGAAGAGAAAGCTCCTGAAGTAAAGACTCCTAAGCCTACATCTAAAGCTACATCTAAACCTAAAGAAGAGAAGCCTAAAGAAGAGAAAATAGACTTTGTGAAGTCTATGCGTGATAACGATTTAGAAATTTTTACTAAAGAAAGTTTTACTGAAGATGCATCAGATGAAGAATTTGCAACACAGCTAATAAACGATAAATTTCTTGGTAAACAAACGTATGTTAAAGAATTAGATTATAACACATTTGAATATTTTCCTGAACATGTATCAAAACACATTGAAACTTTAAAAGAAGATATTGGTCGTACAGTAGCTACTTTGACTCCTGAAGAAAGGAAAATCTATAAAGAAGTTAAAGGTGGAGATGAATTAGTATTTAATAAATACATGGCAATGGCTAACGAACGTGCAGGAGCTACAATTGCATTAGGTGCAGTTTCAGGACTTGTTGCAGTTCCAACGGCTATTGGCGCAGTAGCTACAACAATGGCTATGGCCTCTGGAGCAGGAATAGCTATATCAGCATTATATCTTGGTGCTGAAGTAGCAAATGCAATTGATCGAGCGCAACGTACTTCTGCTGAAGAATTAGAAGGAATGAAGAACACTAAAGGGAATAAACCATTTATAGTACCTGCTCTAGAGTTAGCTGAAGAATACTTAGGTATGACTCCGCTAGTACGTCAATACATCAATGATCTAACTGAGAGAAGTATTCACGATACTAACGAAGAAATATACGCAAAAGAATTTAGTCAAATAGCTTTAGACTCTACAGCGTTTCGTGGACTAGGAAAACTACTAGGTTTAGGGGATAAAGGTGGTCGTGCAGTTGTTTCAAAAGTATCTAATAAGATAAAACCTGATGTTGATTTAATGGATAAACTCACAGAGTTAATTGAAGTTCAAAAGGCAGTTAAAGCAGTAAATAAACGCTCTAAAATATCTAAAGAACAGTTTGCTTCAATTGAAGCTAATTACGCACATGTACCACCTCCAGTACCTACAACAGCTAACTCAGTTATTGATTTTGATTCACTGGCAGGAGATGCAATAGACAAAGTTCTTAAAAGTGGTGGAACTGATTTAAAAGCGATTGAAGATTTTAGAATAAATAACGTGCGAGGGTCAAACTACAAACAGAATACTAAGTTAGTTGATGAGTTACCTAAAGATGTTGCTGAAGCTGAACTGAAAGCTAAAAAGTCTAGTGAGACTTGGGGTAAAGGTTCTGAAGGTGGTGGTACAACTATTATGAAGTTTGTTGAAAAGTTTGATGAGCTTGGAGCAATGAGAAAAAATGCAATTGATCGTGGAGATACACAAGTATCAGCAAGATTAGGTATGTTACAGGATGATATTGAACACAGAATTAATATTGAACTGACTCAAAATGCTACAAAGATGCAAGAAATCAATCGTTCAATGCCTATACGTAGACACATGAAAACTCTTCAAAATGAATATGCTGAAAATGCAAGTTTAATGAGACACAAAGATACTTTAGCTAAAGCACGTAAGAAATTAGATAAGAGACAAATGAAGATTGAAAAAGATCTTTTACGTATGAAGACAGCTTTAAATGAAGCCTCAAGTATGGAGCTAGTGACAATGGGAATTGCTAACTCAATTTACTCAAACATGTTAGGTGGACACGCTATATTTAATGCAGGTCTAGGTGGATTCTTCTCTACAGCAACAAATAGTGTTCTTTTAACTAGTAAAGGTATTGATCCAAAACAATTTTTTAAAATGCAAGTGAACAATTTGAATAGATTGCAGAATGACTTTAGAAAGTTTGATTTACCTCAACTTAGGTCTGATGCAGTAGCAGGGACAATTACATCAAGATTTAAAGCTAAAGGCGTTGCTGATGTAACTATAAAAGAGACAGATAGTTTAGGTCGTAAAGCTTTAAAGACAGTGAATAAAGGCGTAAATGTTGTTGCATCTCCAATCCAAATTGGTTTAGGGACAGTCGATTTTATAATGGATAGATTTAATAGAGCTTCTAGAGTAACTGAAGCTTGGTATGACTACGCTATCCAACAACAAAAGTTAGGTCGTACAAGTGATGAGATACTTAAAGAGTTAGAAACAATAGTTGATAACCCTAGTATACTTTCTGATCACCCTGAGTTCTATAAGAAAGTGATGCAAGCTACTGAAATAGGGTTACAAACTGATAAGATGATGCTTAAGAATAAGCATCCTGCAGATCATTTTATAGCTAGACCTGCGTGGGCCGTAGATAAATTATTTAATACAACTACAAACTCTAAGCTTGTAAATACAGCTTTAAAGTTTGTAAATCCATTTACTAGAACAGGTGCTTCAATGCTTGATAGTATTGCTGAAAATACTGCATTAGGTATGTTTAGAGGATCAGCAGAAAATGGAGTTTTTGCGAATATAACTGCAAGACAAATGCAGGGTACAATTGCTTCAATGGGTACTGCATATGCTTTACACGATAGAATGACAGTTATACCTAGAGGAGCTGAAAAGACAGCAGGAGCTTTTGGGATTAGGTCAGGAATACAAATAGGTGGCCATCAATTTCCTATGTCTACATTAGGTATTTACGGGACTGTAATTGAACATTTTACTATAATGTATGATGCGATTGAAGCAGGAATGTTAGGTGATACAGATACTTCAGGTCTTGAAACTACTATGGGTGGTTTACTAGAAGTGTTAACAATTACTAATGCAGCCGAAAATGTGAAACAAGTCTCACAACAAATTTTAAATATTGGTACTGGAAAATCTAAAGCTGAAGTAACTAAACTAATTGAAAAATTTGCTCCTGCAGGATACGCAGTTAAAGGTGTTGCTGATGCTTTACATGGTTCATTAGCTTCAAATCCTTATTTAGCACAAGTATTTAATCAGGTTAATACTAAACATGGAAATGCTCTGTCTAGAAGTGCTTTTGGGACACCAATATCAAAAGGTGAGAATCAAAGATTAGACAGAGGTTTATTATGGCTTTTAGATAGAAAAGGTGAAAATTCACCTGAAATTAAATTAAATAGAGTTTTAGTAGATGCAGGAGTTTATCAACAAGGATCATTAGCTGTATTTAGAACTGATGAAGGGGTAGTTCCACATGGAACTATTATGATCGATGGTAACTTTACTCCGTTGCAATTGCGTATGACTCCCCCAACATCAGCAGTTAAAGTTGGTGGTGGTAATCAATTCAATGTTTCTCTAGCTACTAAGAATAAGGCTTTAGGAATTATGAGTTTACGTAAGGATGATATAAAGAATATTTTAAATGAAGAACTTACGAACCTCACTTACTTAGATCCTGTTTCAAATGAAGGTAAATTTCTTAGAGATAGTGCAATTAGAAATTTACGTAGTATTCGTGCAAATATGAAAAATTCAATACAGAAACTTGCTCAGTATGGAATGGATAAACCACTTCCAGAGGCTTTACTATTACTTATGCAGAAAGATGCTCCTAGTGTAACTAAAAGTTTTGACGAGAAAAGTTATTCTATACAGAACTTAATGAAGTTCAATAAGCAATTATTTGATGGTAATTTAAAGAAACAAGAGAAGTTTTTTACTCAGGTACATAGAACTAAAGATGCTGTATTATATTACAATTATATGAAAGAGGCAGGAAAACAGTTTATGCAAAACTCGGCTGAAGCTGTTTCAACTGAGATTAAACGTATTGAGGGTCTAAAAGGAAGATAATTCTTTAGTTTTTACTGATTTATGGTTAAACTAGTAGTACTTACACATGCAACTAGGATGGTTAGCGCAAATTAATACCATCGAGGTTATATGACAACTCCTGCAGTAACACCAAAAATTGATTATTCTAATGTAATTGAAGCTACTCCGTATAATTTTAATGTACCTGTAGCAGATCCAACTGAAATAATTATTGAATTTATAGACGAAGATGGTCTAGATATTTCAGCAGATATTACGTATGAATTAATTACAGCTAAATCTATGGGTTCTCTTTTATTTGATACAAATACAGTAGAGGTTACATGGGTAGGCGCAGGGTCAATTCCTGCATTAAATACATTAACTATCTTCCGTAAAACTTCAGAAGTTCAGCAAACAGTGTATGAGTTCAGAGCAGATATTTCTGTAGAGACAGCACAGGAAGTTGATCGTTTAACTAGAAATCAGCAAGACGTAAATGAAAAGCTAGATGAGATTGATACGGCCATAGAAAATATTGGTGACAATATCAACCCTATGATTGATACAGCACAACTAGTAGATGAAGCAGTTACAGAGGCAAAAATTGCCGATTCAGCAGTTACAGAGGCAAAAATTGCCGATGGAGCAGTTAAGGAATCAAAACTTGGTGCAGGTTCAGTTACAGTTAGTAAAATAGGTGTAAATGCGGTTACTGAAGCTAAGATTCAAGATGGTTCAGTTACTATCAATAAATTAGCTTCAAGCTCAGTATCTAACTCAAAGATCGCTGATAACGCTGTATCAGAGGAAAAAATATCTAATAACGCAATTACTGAAGCTAAATTAGCTCAAGATGTATTAGATAAGTTTGATCAGAATATACCTTTTAAATTATCTCCATCTAGCTACTCTCCAAATAGAGTACGAATAGAATCAGCAGAGGTTGTGTTAAATGACAATACTTCAAAAGGTGTGAGCACAGGACTATCAATAATTACTTTTGATGGTATCGAAATTGATTTTATTACTGGTGATACATATAGTTTAGCTAATGTATTAATTGGAACAAATACATTTACGTTTCCAGTACCATCAGTAGGGAATTATAGAACATATTTAATTCAAGCTAAGTATTTAGCAATTAACCCTGTAGGTAAGACACCTATTTCATTAAGTGTAGTAGGTGGGCAACAAGATGCTGTACTAGGGAATCAGGAATCTCCAAAACTAGAGGAAGATAAAGAGTTAGGGATCGGGTTCGTAACTGTACAAGAATCTGGTGGTGGAATTGCACCAATCGAAGCAAGCAAATTAATTACTTTAGGAAGTGCTTCATCTAACTCAACATATGATAATAATATAGCAAGGATCACAGTTCCTTCTCATGTATTCAGTGTAGGAACTAAATTAATTCCTGTGTATTGGAATGGTTCAGAGTGGTTGCCTGCTGATTCAAGCAGTATCGCTTCACTTGCGACACATATGATTTTAGATGTTATAAGTGCTACAGAATTTACCTTAGCTTTTAGTGGCCGTATTTATTACCCTAGTCATGGGTTATCAGTAGGGGCTTATTATTTCCTTGGAGCTTCAGTAGGTGTTTTATCTCTAATTGAAGCTGATGATTTTAGTAACCCACTAGTTCAAGTTGAGTCAGAAAATTACTTCACTCTTCTAGGGTGGAGAGCAAACGAGAAAAGTGTTGCTGAGGATATTGTAGGTGTAGATAGGGTGGTAACTAACTTAGTTCCTTCAACTCCAACAATATTCACATCAAACTTAGTATCAATTTATAGTATTCAAGTTTATGATTCAACACGTGTACAAGTCCATGAAGACATTGAAATACGAGTCGATGATTCAAATCCAAATAAATTCACATTATTCTCATCAAAATCTTGGTTAAACCTAAGAGTTGATTTAGTAGGAGTTAGATAACATGAAGAATTTTTTAATAGCGATATTTATTTTACTAGGTGTAGCGTTATTTAATGTAAATGCAAACGCTCAGTATCCTGTCAATCGTTCAGGTGTTTCTATAGTTGAAGGGAATGGCCTTTCTCCTTGGGAGGCAAGTACAACATATGATATTGATCGTGTAGTTGTGATGAACAAGCGTATCTATGTAGCAGTAGTTCAACATCATTCAGGAGCAACATTTATACCTGATTTAGCTAATTGGGCTGAACTAAGTGAAGGTGGAATTACTGAATGGACTACAGGGGCGGATTATGTTGTTGGAAACATTGTTTATGATGTTCTAACAGATAAATTATATCGAGCTGTAAATACTCATGTTGCAGGAGCAACACTTTCAGGTGACTTAGCTGACTGGAAAAATTTATCTTTATTTAAAGATTCAGCTTCAACTGATAATGCAATTGTTAGAATGGATGGTTCAGATGGTTCGGCCATACAAGAAACTGGAATTATAATTGATGATGTAGATAATTTATCTACACTAGGTAAAGTTACAGCAGGTGTATTATTAGCAACTTCAACTACTGATGCATCTCAACCATGTAATCCAATGACTGAAGCTGAGAGAGATTTACTTACTCCAAGTGCTTCAGATTGTATTTACAATATAAGTACTTTAGCAACAAATGTTTATGATGGTTCAATCTGGATTCCACTAGAATCAGGCATGGATTATAGAATACCATTGATGGCTAAAGGTTCATTACTCGCTTCAAACGGAACAACTAATGGTGAACTTCTAGCATGTGCAGATGATGAAATAATTGTATGGGATGCTTTAGAGCCTTCAGGAATTAAATGTTCAACTCCACCTACTACTTCTCCTACAACAACTCAAGGTGATGTAATTGTTAGAGGGGCTTTAGTTGATGAAGCATTACCAATTGGTACAGTAGATCAAGTACTTACTAGTAACGGAACTACAGCTTCATGGGAAGATGCTTCAGCAGGTGTTGGTTTACCGACTATGGCTAAAGGATCTTTAGTTACTAGTAACGGTGTAGGAAATGGAGAATTTACTGCATGTGCTGATGATGAAATAATTGTTTATGACTCGCTTGAAGCAGTAGGGTTTAAGTGTGAAGCTAAACCAGTAGCTACAACAGGGCCTCTACTTGTCGAAGGAACTGCATCAGGGGCGTATGCAAATCCATGTGCTATGTCAGTTACAGTTACATCAAAGGGAACTCCTATATCAATTATAGTTTCATTAGCTTTAAATACAGGTGACTACGGTGGTTTCGGGGCAAATGGTACAGGTGGTGGATCAGCTACAATTTACCGTGGAGCGACACTAGTTGCTAGGACTTCTGGAATATCGGGGACTAACTCAACTAAAATTTCTTGGACGTTTATTGATCCTGCTCCCCCTATTGGAGCACATACATACAACTTATCGCTTCCTTACTGTCAGGGAATGAAAACATGGGCTATAGTTCACTAGGAGAACAGATGAAATATTTATTATTATTAACTTTAGTATCATGTGGTCAAATTTTAGATAAAGGTTTAGACAGCATGGACAAACAAACTAGACAAGTAACACATGAAGTTGTGTCAGATAAAATAAATTATTGTTCTGAAGCACATCTTCAAGATCCATGTGATACTTATTGCATGGAAGATTTTAACACGTGTATAGAAATTTAATCAGGAGATATGAACATGAGATTATTATTAGCATTATTATTTACAGTGAACGCATTTGCAGGGTTTACTACATTCCCACCTAATCCAGTTGCACCTGATACATTAGTGACTAAAGGTGGTTTATTAACTAGTACAGGTTCAGCTCAGGTTGAAGCAACAGCATGTGCTGATGATGAGATAATTGTTTATGACTCAGCAGAAGTTAATGGGTTTAAGTGTGAAGCTAAACCAGTTGCTAGTGCAGGTGGTACAAACTTTATATCTAATGGTGATTTTGAAACTGACTTAACAGGTTGGAGTATCTATCACGATACACCCTCGCCTGCTCCAGTTGATTGTACTGGATCAGCAGGAAGTGGAATCTCAATGGTACGTGATACAGGAGCACCGCTAGTAGGTATTGCTTCATTAGCTGTGGAGTCAGAGTTCTTCACTAACTCACAAGGAGAAGGGGTAAGTACAGACTTCTCAATTGACACAGGTTATTTAGGTCAAGAGCTAGAAATGACTCTCCTTACAAATACTACATATAGTGCGAATTATTCTACAGGACATATGCAAGTATACATTTTTGATGTAACAAATAATGCGTTTATAGGTTCTGGTCAGGACATTATAGCAGGACGAAACACTCAAAGTTTTAAATTCACAGCTTCAAGTACATCGACAAGCTATAGAGCATGTGTACATATTGCATCTACAAATTCTACGAGTCTTTTTGGTGCAACTATAGATGCAGTTAAAATTGCTCCTGCTAGTGCAGTAGATACAAACGCAGGTGGGACGAATCCAACTAAGGTTATCACTGGTGGAGGAGCAGTATTTTTACAGAATAGTATTGCTCCTTATTTAGTCCCTTCAACAACATTCAATAATTTAGAGACAGGTAAAGTATACCGTTACTGTTATAAGATTGTTCTATCTACAGGGACTACTTCACAACCTAGAGGCCATGTAACAGTAACATTAAATGGGAGTACAGTTAAGAGTTCATCTGGTTGGTCACTTTATAACACATCAGATTTTAACTCAGCATCGGAATGCAGTATTATTATAGGTGCATCGACTGGAGACAGCATTCAAGTATATACTAGTGTTGTACATAGTAATGCGTATGTTTTAGCAACTACTGCAGGACATTTCAGAGCATCATTAGAAGAATTAAATAACTACGAAGCGACAACTAAATGGGACTAAAAATGACAAAAATACTAAAATGTGTTGTAGAATTTATGGTTAGGTTAATATTTCCAAACTATCGAGGAGAAGAATAAATGAAATTTTTATTACTATTAACCTTACTTACCACTAGTGCTTTTGCACAGTTTGTAGGGTTTCCTTCGGGATCGCAATCACCTGCGATATTAAATGCTAAAGGTGACTTGTTTACAAATAATGGAGTTACAGATGTAGTTTTATTTGCAGGTACAGCAGGTCAAGTTTTAGTTATTGATCTTACTGAGCCTTCAGGTCTTAAATGGGTTGATCCTACAGTGGTTCAAGCACAGTCAGTAACAACAACTCAAGGTGATTTAATCCTAAGAGGTGTTGTACAGGACGAAAGACTTCCGATAGGACTTGCAGGACAAATCTTAACATCGAATGGAACTACTGCAAGTTGGTTAACTCCAGTAGATACAGTTTATGATGATACAGCAATTCAAGCTGAAGTAGATTTAAATACAGCTAAAATTTCAAACGTAGATCACCCACTAGTAGAAACAGCAGTTCCACTTGGAGCAGTATTTACTGATACAGTTTATGATGATACAGCAATTCAAGCTGAAGTAGATTTAAACACAGTTAAAGTTTCAAACGTAGATCATCCACTAGTAGAAACAGCAGTTCCACTTGGAGCAGTATTTACTGATAATGATACAGTTTATGATGATACAGCAATTCAAGCTGAAGTAGATTTAAACACATTAAAAGTTTCAAATATAGCTCATCCAATTGTACTGAAATTTGTACCTGCCGATGCAGTATTCACTGATACAGTTTATGACGATACAGTTATTAATGCTAAGGTTACTTTAAACACAGCAAGGCAAGCAGAGATTGATTTAAACTCAGTTCATCGTCTTGATAATGGTTCACAACATGCGTTTATTGATCAAGATGTATCGACTTCAGCAAGTCCAACATTTGCTAATGTATCTGTATTAGGTAATCTCGATATTCAAGGAACTACAACTACATTAAATACAGCAACTTTATCTGTAGAAGACACAAACGTCACTATAAATCAAAATGGAAACGATACTACTGCAGAAGGTGCAGGGATAACTATTAATAGATCATCTATGAATGGTTCAATTGCTTTTGAGTATAATTTACCATCTAAATTTAAGGTGGGTTTACTAGGTCTTGAAAAAGAGATAGTAGATGTTTCTAGTGTACAAACATTAACAAATAAAATCATTGAGCATAATGACTTAACAAATATGCAAGGTGGTCAAGCAGGAGAGTATTACCATTTAACTAACGCTGAATATATGGCCTTAGGTGGTGGCGGTGGTGGAATGACATTCCTTGACCTTGCTGATACACCTGCAAACTACGACTTATCTAGTTTAAAAGCTGTACGAGTTAATGCAGGGGCGACAGGCTTAGAATATTATACTCCTGAAGTATCTCCAACAACTACAAATGGTGATTTAATTTATAGGGATGCTGTATCAGATACAAGACTTCCAGTAGGAACTAACGGACAAGTATTAACTTCAAATGGTACGTATCCAACATGGTCAACTCCAGTTGCTCCACTTTCCGCCTTTATAAGTTTAACAGATACACCTGCTAGTTTTGCTACAGCAAGTTTAAAATCAGTTAGAGTTAATTTTAGCGAAACAGCTTTAGAATATTTTACGCCAGTAGATAATGATACAATTTATGATGATACAGCAATTCAAGCTGAAGTAGATTTAAACACAGCTAAAGTTTCAAACGTAGATCATCCACTAGTAGAAACAGCAGTTCCACTTGGAGCAGTATTTACTGATAATCAAACTAGTGTAACTGGAAACTCAGGAAGTACA
>Ga0070747_1001749_pt1 | contig 10545 bp, 9 predicted proteins | sample VirMetDEL_Mar_31_FD_77321 | JGI IMG/M metagenome (GOLD analysis project Ga0070747, IMG submission 77321) | Aqueous microbial communities from the Delaware River and Bay under freshwater to marine salinity gradient to study organic matter... | ecosystem: Environmental > Aquatic > Marine > Coastal ...
ACTCAACTGCTTCAGCTTTCGGCTTAGCAGGAGTTGCTTTCTTTTTTGGTGTTGCCATTGATATAATATTATAAAATTGTTAAAAAAATAATACTTAGGGGACCATTGAAGATCCCCTTTGTATTATATATATAAAGGACTAGACTAGCTAGTTGCTTTAAATTGGATGAAGTTATTAGCTCCTTGTACGCATAAACATCTTTCAGATAACATTTGTACATTCATCTCATCGATGTCGCTTGTAGCAGCACCAACAGATCCTGTGATCCAAGATTTCATACGTCTGTTATCAGCTTCTGAAGCTCTATAACGAACGTGTAAGAAAGGTCTTGAAATGTTCTTACCTAATGTTTGATCATACACAGTTGATACTCCAGCTGGTACTAATACCCCTTGAACATCCCCTGTTAAACCTCTTGTAGAAGCATCGTTAAGATATTTCCAGTCAGTTTTATAGAAATCGTAAGATCCTCTACGGAATCCACTGAATCCTAAATTCAACGCCATATCCTCACTGTTGTTGAATACACCCCAAGATGTACCACCAGTTCCGTAAGAATTTGCACGTGCAAGCATATTATCAATACCAAGACTAGTTGATCTGTTTAAGAACAACATATTCTCTTCGATAGCACCTTGCTTATCTAATTCACCTAAGATTAAATCAAACTCAGCTAAACCTGTAAGTCCAGTTGCGTTATCAAAATCGTTATCGTTAAAGATAAGACCTCTTGATTCAATCGCAGAAAGTAAACCTTCAGTACCACGTACTGTAAATGTATCTCCTGTTTGTGGATCAGCTGCTGATGTAATAGAATAACCTACTTGTTCAGCTTCAATCATCTCCATTTCCATGTAATCGTCGAAACGTAATCTTGTTTCGTGCTCTGATTTAAGATACCATAAGTATCCACCTGCACCATTCTCAGTAGTAACCTCTACCCAACCGATCTGAGCTGTGTCAGAACCATTGATCTTGTAAAGATCTTTTATGATAATTGGTGAGTTAGAAAACTTTTGAAATCCTGCATCTAAACTACCTCTTTGTCCAGAAGTACCTTTTCCATGCTCAGAACCAAATACAAACACAGATAAATCTGGGTTAGTACCTACAGCAACGAAAGATGCTGGCCATGTAGCTGCATCGTATGGATATGCTTCAATATTATTAGTTGTAATCGCCTTAACGAATGCTCTAACAGAAACTGCTCCTACAGATACTACTATATTTTGATTCACTTTAATTCCGTGAGCTGTAATAGTAATAGTGTTGTCAGTGTTATCGTTAACAGTTGCAATAACTGCATCATCGTAAGCGACGTGTAAACGACCTTGTTCAGTCCATACAACCTCATCAGAAGCCATTGGTATTTCAGCAGAAACTAAACGTAGGAAAGATCCGATAGATCTGTTACCATAACGTTCAACTTCTTTTTCATACACTTCTGGTAAGAATTGTTTTGTGAAGTTAAAGTCATTTGATCCAATCGCTAAATAATTGCCGTCAAACAATGTTTTCGTAGGCGATGGAGTTAATGATGCGGGGAATGCCCCGCCGGTTGCAAATGAACCTGCCATAATTTTTAATTTTGTAAGGCTATTTCATTATAGCCTATAGTTATTTTTTAATTCTCAATCTGCCAGAAGGAGTCTCATTTTCAACAACTCTTGCTTTAAATCCAGTTTGATTAGGAATCTTATTATCATGTCCTTGTCGGGGTCCCATGTTAATATTCTTCGCTGTTTTTGCTGAACCTTTTATTGCGTCCGCTGCACCTTGTTTATAAAAGTGGTCTGCGATTGCATCTGCATTCATTGCTGTGAAAAGAGCCTTGTGATATCCTTGAGCATCTTGTAGAGTCTTATCATCGCCTAAGTACTTCTTAGTAAAATTCTCTATATCTGCTTGAGCATTCATAACACCTTTAGCGTCTTTCACATTATAACGATAGCGTTTTTCACCAACCTTAAACTCAAAACCTTTGAATTCGTCGTTAAATACACTTTTCGTTTTTTCTGCGAAAACTTGTTGCCTTTTAGTGCGGGTCTTTTCGATACCCTTTTGGTCTTCGTTATATCTATTAAAGAAATCAACTGCCTTTTTTTGTTCAGGATTTAACTTAGAACCAGCTTTGATTTCGTCATAGTATTTTGTTTTTAGCCCTTCAAGATGTTGTTTCGCTTTCGCTACTGCTCTCTTTTTAGCTATTTGTTTTTTCTTTATAGTACGGTCGTCATCTATGTCTTCATCGAAATCATAAGAATCTTCCATAATAAATTGGTATTCTTCATTCTCAAGCCCAGGTTCAACACTTTTGTGATACTCTAGTAATAACTGAGATTCACTTAGTGCGTCAGTATCTCTATTAAGTAATACGTAATCTTCTACTGTTCCACCTGTGTCGTTGATAAATTCAACTAATTTTTGAATATTCTCTGGTAACTGTGCTTGTTCTATTTCTTCTTCAGAAACAGTGGTTGCTACTTCCGGAGTTACTTCATCTGTTTCATCCTCTGTGATTTCAACAATTACGTCGTCATCAGTATCAGGATCAGCGTCAACAGCATCATCGCCCCCAGTATCATCGTCGCTCCCGCTAGAATCCACAATAGGCTCAACAACTTCGTCTGTAATTTCTTCGACTGTTTCATCTATAACTGTTTCTTCAACCTCTACTTTTGGTTTGGATAAGTCTACTTTATGTACCTCATCTACTGCTGCATTTTGCTTTTCAGCAATCTCTTGCAGGTTAATCTTTACGACATTATCGTCGTTTTTTGTTTCTTTTGCCATTGATATGATATTATATAATTATACATTTATTATTATTACCTAGGATCATGGGAACCTAAGCCCATCCCTTTGTTTATTACATCGTTACCTTTTGATTCGAAACGTTGTACACCTAATTTTTCTTTTTGCATATCACTTTTATTTCTCTCTTTCATAACTTCTCTTTCATCTTTTCTACCTTCTGCAAAGTGGTCTTTAGCGTTTGGTTGTGTTTCAATCTTTTTCATTTCCACTCCTAACTCAAACTCTAATCTCATTAGTTTTTCTTTTGCTATTACTTCTCTTTCTAACTTCTTAGCTTCCAGCGTATCACTAAACGCTAATGTTCCTTGTTTAGCTTGTTCTAATGCAGCACCTTTCTGAACTTCCATCTGCGCAGCCATTTGCTGGTTTTGTTGGTTCGCTTGTGCTTGTGCTTGTATATTAGCTTGGTTAGCTTCTTGCTCTCTTTCGAATTTCTTACGCTTAGCTAACTTTAATAATTGATTTGCTGTTTTAATGTTTCGTACTTCCCTAATATCAATAGCATCATCCAGGTCAATTATACCTGCAGATAGTGCAATTTGTATATTATTTTCTAATACTTGTCTTTCTTCCTCATCTGGCATCAATTCAATAATGATAGCAAAATCTTTCAAATGTAGCTCAGCTAATTCATCTAAGATTGCCACATTATGTGCACCTAAACTTCTTAACCACTCATCACGCATAGGTGAATATTCTAATACATCTGAAATACGTAAGCAGATTGAATCTGCAGTATCTTGTGTAATAGATACACCTGCATCAACAATATGTCTTGTAGCTGTGTTTGAGTTTGCCGCAGCTAATTTCTGAACACCTACTAAAGCACGATCATCTGGCATACTACCATCACGTGCTTCATTCAATCCAGTCACATCACGTATCATCTGTAAATAGTAGTTATACGTACTGATTAAAGATTGAATCTTATTATTACCTGAACCTGAAGATAATTCTTGAATAGGTACTTTACCTGGATTCATATCACCTTCACCTGTAAAGGATCTTCCTACAACCGAACCTGTTTGCATAAACATTTTCATTGCTTCTGCTGGGTTATAGTTTGTACCATTACCAAGATCGATTTCTGCAAGTCCATCTGCATCTACATAGATACCATCCGGTACCATTCTTGATAATACTTGTTGTAATTTTAAATGTGTTAATTGAATCATATTGGCAAAACCAGTAACTCTACTAACAGTAGATTCTATTTTACCTTTGTACATGCGTGGTGCACATATACTATAATTCATTTTAACTTTTTGAAGTGCTGACTTAGGTCTTACTTGATTTTCAGCCTTAGCCCATTTAACCATTAAGTTAGTACCTAAAATATAAGCGCCTTCCATTAATACTTCTAGCGATCTCTCTGTTTTTGTATAATCTCCTGTTAAATCTTCAGGTGGACTAAAACTATCATCTTTCTTAATTGCTTTTTCTGCACCAGTTGCTGTGGTTTTTATTTTATGCACTTCATGCATGTAAGTCTTATAATCAAAAAACAATACTTGTACTGAGTTAGAATCGATTTCATTTGTTGTCGATGCTGACCTATTATAGTAATTTGATTGTTGAACTCCTTGTTGTGTAATTGACTTTAAATCTTCATTTGTTAAATGTGGATATAATTTCTTTAGGTCGGTTACATGCACTGTTTTAACTTCACCTGCATAATAAACATCCTTAAAATAAGGATCTTCTGTATATGACCATATAAAATTTGCAGGATCTACATAATCTACAGTAATACCTTCTGCGGTGTTAAAACCAGTTTTAGTTACGCCTATACCAATAGTAGTAACATCGTACACAACTCGTTTTCTAGTTTCAGGATATTTAGCATCTGCAAACACTTTATTGATAGCTTCTTCTTCTGCAATTTCTGCACTATCTTTATAGTTCATTTGCATGTGCAAATCAAACTCCTCTTGGTCAGCTGGTAAATTAACTGGATTATTCTCACTAAGATTAACACCAAACTGTTCAGCTGCAAATGCAGTTAACTCCTGAGTGTCCATATCTCGTAAGATACTTTCCATATACTTTGTACGTTTAGATACACCATACTCATCAATTGAGTATGCCTTAACCTTAAACTGTCTTTCAGTAATACCATTAACAATGATATCAACAAATTTTGGTATAATCGGAACTATCTTCCAATCTAAATTCAAGTAAGATAAATCACCATCAACGGCAAGTTCATCTTTATACTTCTGTATAGATTGTTCTCCTCTTGCGTATAGACGAAGATTATGGAAAGTTGTTTGATTACTAGAGAATCTATTTTCCCCAGAATCACTTTTAAACCATTCTTGTTCTATTGCTTTTGCAATTTTCAATCCGTAATCTACACCTTCTTTTTCAAGATCCGATGCTATTTGACTCGGGAAATAACTTTTTATAACTGACTCAGCCATATCTATTATTCTGTAATTAATTTAGAGCGTCCACCACTCTGATTGTATCGACCAATTCCTAGGTCTATTTTATTTATTGCTCTTGGGGCAGTAGGTCTATATAGATTTCTATTGCATGCCATAACTGCTAACCCTGAGCTTATACTCGCATCATGATCAGTTCTTTTATTTATATCAAATTTTACCCAGTCATTAAGCGTTCTATTAAAGTACATTGTACCATACGTGCCATCTGGTTGAAGGCCTACATGTTTATCAATATACATTTCTAATGCTGCAGCATGATCTTGTATAATCTGTTGTCCTGAATTTGGTATACCACCAATTTCTTTTTCTGTTACTGATAACTTATTCCAAACTTTATCTGGTCTATTCATAGAGAAACCTCTATAACCCCTTTGTTTGAAATGATATAATAATCTTGGTTTGTTATTCTCTGCTAATATTGGCATACCATAAAAGATACACGCCATTAAGATGTCTTCAAAGAAGATATCCGCTGTAGGCGGTCTCGAGATATATTCAAGAAAGAATAAGTTGGGCGGACAATTTTCCATACTAAATTTTGTAAGTCCGTGTAGAGAACCGTTAGAACTCCTAGTACCAACAGTACCTGATATATCGTAGCTATCACAACCGAAAGCACCCATGTGTTCATTCCCTGGAAATTTTCCTCCATTTTTTGTTATTATATTATTTTGTAAATGTGGGTCAGGCGTCCAGGATAAAAAGAATCTTCCATTAGGATTTGGTACCCACTGTACTTGCGTATCTCTAATACCATCTCGCCACTGAAAATTACCCCTAGTAACTAATCCTTGATATTTGGTACCCGTATTATAATCTATTTGTTCGTATAACTTAGCTAAATTGAATAGACTATTTTTAGTCTCATCTCTAAAAGCATGTTCTATTGTTCTTGGATACTGACGATAAAATTCATTTAAACCATCTGCATCATCTTTTAAACCATCTACCTCATTCTCCCAGTGTTCAATTACACCAATTTCGATATAGGAACCATCAAGTGCAATGATGGGTTCTCTTGGAGTATCGAAGACAGGATGTCCATAAGAATCAATGTATCCCTCGTAATTCCACTCCATTGGGATAAACAAAGAATATAATCCCGAGCTAGTCTGTCCATTACGATTTCGTTTGTTGATATCTGATTGATACCACATTTTCTTATAGTTTGATCCACCTTTATCTAATGCGTTAGAAGTAGATCCCATCATACATTTACCGATGATACGACTACCAAGACGTAAACATGTTTTTGTTACACGCCAGTTATTTAAAATATTATTAGGTTTTTCCCACTTACCACTTTCATCATGAACTAGTAATCTTAATTTCTCACCATCATAGGAGTTATCACCAGTGTTCTTCCAGTCAATTGTAGTGTCAAGGCCTTCCATACGATCCATAAAATCTTGATCTGGATCTCCTTGAGTTTTCATCATTCCTTTCTTCGTCAACTTAGTTGCAGGAACTCTGTATGCTAATTCTGTTTTCGGACGGTCCATACCGTCTTGTATTGGTTTAAAGTAAAATGGGTAGTTAAGTGATATAGGTACAACCTTATCTGTAAACATCTTTTTAGCATCTGCACCAGTCTTAGATAAAATACCTAAACGAGCATCTGAAAGTTGTGTACCTAAGTTAACCGTTTCACCTGATGCCATAAATGAAAACCCAGAACGTCTGTTCTTAAGATAATCCATTCCATAACATCTTGAATCTGCTTTACAGGCCTCCCAGAAAATATAAAATATTCTGTTTGACTCCCTAAAATCGGCTTTACCAACATCAATCTTTGAATGTTGTAGATAAACCCAGTGACTACCTGTTATATATGTAGCCTCACCGTTATTCATAAACCAATAACCTTTTTCCCTAAAATCAAATTGCTCATCAATGTAAGGAAACCATTTATCTTTAAAAGCGGTTGGCATAGCCTCCCACTCAAATATACTGTTAATTCTTTGTAATTCTTTTGGTTCTTCTGCTACTGTCCATCTTTGATCTGTGGGATTCTGTGCATTCTTATTAACCTTGCCAGGAACTTTTGGTAGTGCTACTTTTAAACCCTTTGTTGTGTTACCATCACTAAAAATTTCGTAGACATCACCTATAGTACCATCTTTACTTATAATAATGATATCATGATCTTTATTATATCCGTACTCCCATTTCTTTGATTTATTAAACCTTTTAAGTTTATTAATAGGAATTGGGGTTATAATTTTATATAGTTGTTGCTCGTACGTTTTCATTATTTTTTCCTTGAACGTCTTTCAGCAAATCCCCCAGTTGGTTTCTTATCTTCCACTGGCTTATCATCTAAGATTGCTTTCTCTGCTTCAATACGTGTAAGTATCTCAAAAGCATCGAATATTGCTAATTTTTTAGTAGCTGCTGCATTTTTAAGTTTATCTGCTGATAGTTCATCACTGCTCATTGGTACTTCTTCACCTTCAATAATCATAGTACCTTTAGCCCCAATAATTGGTTCTTCCGCTACTTTAATTAATTCTTCAACTGCCCTTTGCCCAGCCTGGATTATACGCAACTTCGTCTCTTTTACGTCCATTATTTATTGTAATATTATAAGATAAAATACGGTAGACTTTTTTATTGTCAACGACAAATTCAAATTCACTACTAGGACCAAATGCCACGACGTCATCTACCTTAACTTCTGGTTGTTCCTTATCTGCGAAAACTACAATACCCCATAGAGGCTTTTCCTTATTGCTACTGAATTTTCGTGTTTCCTTTATTGGTTGTACAAATGTGTAACCTGGTAGTGCTTCCCACCCATTACCTTTATCAACCATATATATTTGAGCTAATGGACAAAGATATTGATCTTCTTTGTAATAAGCTCTACTGTTCTTTTCGTTCCCATAGACATCCCTAAAGCGTCTAAATATATTATGATGTATTAATACCTTATCTCCTATTTCGATCCCAGACATATCACTTAAAGCGGGTGTACTAAGTACTATAGCTTCACGATTTACATAATTGTGATTCTGCATTTCCGTATTAAGGATTAAACCTGATTCACTTACATTATTATATCTTTCTCCTTCTGGAGTTATTAGGTAGTCATGCACACTTTTCATTTAGTCAAAGTCGATGTTATATTCAATAGATACTCCCATGTGTTTGTTAAATGTTTTCCACTCTTTAATTTCACTATCTTTCTCTATTAATATAACATATTTTGTTTCTAGTTCTTGAATATCCACTATAATATGACCACCATACACTATCTGATCAACAGAGTAATGCATGGCAGTCTTATAATCTGGCCCAATACTAATTTTTCGTATCAGTCCCATCTTTGTTTTCTTCTTCTTCTTCTACAGTCTTATATTCACCAGTAGCCATATCTATTGCAATACCTACACCATACTTATGTTCTAGACCTTCTGCAAACTTTTTGAAATTTACGTCTGCTTGACTGTATTTATTTACTAAAGATAACTTACTCAATTCTGCCTCTGCAATTTGTTGCTTTAGATTATTAGTAAATCCGTAGTACTCTTGTAACTTCTTGAGGTCTTCACCTGCAAGTACTTGTTCCTTTTTTAATGTTTTTACTTTTGCCATAATTATTTATTTAATTTAATTAACTTGTTATATAACTTATTATTACGTTAATTACTGATTTACTAAATTTTACCAATAGATGGTTACTTTAATATGAGCTACGAATACATTAACCCCACTACCTACATTAGTATTATCTACCGATAGTCTTACACCAAAGTTAGAAGCATTGACTTGTGCAGTAGATGGTGTTAAGCCCCATAAGTCTGTAGGTCCACCATAAGTTATATGGCTATACCCACTAGCCCAAGTAGGCCCTACTGCTTTATTACTACCTGCACCTGCCCCACCAACTATTAATTGTACTGTATTATCAAATGCGTAGGTTTCTGCCCCAACTGAAGGTGATCTACTTATTTCTACTTCAATACCAACAGGAGTTCCTGCAACTGCAAAACCAAAATTGGTAGCATTTAAGTATTCCGAAGTTCCAGAGGCTGATATAAAAGAAGATGCTGAATTAGCTGCATCATCTCCAGTATCATTTTGAATACGAGTAGGATTTGACCAAGCATCACCCGCACCACCCCCAGTAGCACCAGTACTTGGTAATAAAGGACCTTCCGATGTTATTGCACCATAATTTCTAAATTCTAGTAAACTTGTAGCCGGTGCTGTGAAGTATGTTGCATCATATTGTCCTAAGGTAGCGTCTGCCACACAATCTACCAGATCATCTGTGGTAGGGTTAATCTCATTTACTACATCTTGTAAACTAAACGTTGTTGTATTTGGTACAGCCATTATAATCCTGCTTTTTCTAATCTCGCCTCTAATTCAGCAATCTTAGCAATTAATAAATCTATATAAGCTACTGACTTCATTCCTTTATCATCTGTTCTTACAAACTCAGGATTTTCTTTTTCTAATTCTTGTGCAACTACACCATATCTTTTTTGGGTAGTATTTTTAAGTTCAAAAGTTTTCCAATCAACATTAACATAGTCATCTGAGCTAATACTTTTAATATTTTTCTTTAATCGCTTATCTGAACTTAATATAAAGTTAGTTGCAGTTACTGTTGATGTAAACCTACCATCACCAGTTACATCTAGTTTGTAAGATGCAGAAGTATTACCTATACCTACATTACCACCTAAAGGTTGAAGAAGTAAATCATAGGCTGTTGCGATACCATCTGTTCTACCTTGTTGAATATAACCACTACCAGTACCTAATGTTGTAAATAAAGTACCATAAGCAGATGCACCAAATTTAGCTTGTAATGGAGCTGCCCCTAAAGCTGGTAAAGCAGTTGTAGAACCCCTCACTTCTAATGGAATTGTAGTATCCGTGAAATGACCAACAGCTAAATTACCACCAAAAGCAGTATTACCACCAGCATATATTCTAGCTCTAGTATTACTAGTGTTATTTTCTCTAAAGTCTAATCTATTAGCATCTGCTAACATAGTCCAATCACCACCAGAAGTTTCATTTAATCTAATTCTAGGTGAAGTACCTTGTATTTCTACAAGATTTCCTTGTGATATAACACTACCAACAAATCTACCATCACCATTAACATCTAAAGTATAACTTGGAGTTGTATCCCCGATACCTACTCTACCATTATTACCATCAATAGTTAAAGTATAATTAGCTGAACTACCTAAGTATTGGAATTGTGCATTAGGGTCACGTTCCCAAAATGTTCTTGTATTAGTACCTGGTGTTGTA
>Ga0070747_1001752_pt1 | contig 10538 bp, 9 predicted proteins | sample VirMetDEL_Mar_31_FD_77321 | JGI IMG/M metagenome (GOLD analysis project Ga0070747, IMG submission 77321) | Aqueous microbial communities from the Delaware River and Bay under freshwater to marine salinity gradient to study organic matter... | ecosystem: Environmental > Aquatic > Marine > Coastal ...
AATCAGAAAGGCGGAGCACAAAAGACAGCTCTTAACTCTTATAAGTACGTAGAAGGAGATAATAAATTTAGACTAGTGGGGGATATCTTAGCCCGTTATGTCTATTGGATTGAAGGAGAGAACGGTAAGAACATTCCTTTTGAGTGTCTAGCCTTTGATAGAAACGAAGAAAAATTTAACAACAAAGAAAAAGACTGGATTAAAGATTTCTACCCAGATCTGAAGTGTGGTTGGAGTTACGCAACACAGGTAATAGACCCCAAAGACGGAGTTGTTAAAGTAGTAAACCTAAAGAAGAAGCTGTGGGAGCAGATAATTAATGCAGCGGAAGACCTAGGCGATCCTACTGACATAGACACAGGCTGGGACGTAATATTTAAGCGAGTAAAGACTGGGCCTCACGCATTTAACGTAGAGTATCAGCTTCAGCCCCTTAAGTGTAAGTCTCGCCCTCTTGATGCAACAGAGCGAGAAGCCCTGGCCGACATTAAGTCTATGGACGACGTAATGGCTAGACCCACACCTGACGCACAAAAAGCACTTCTTGAAAAGATTCGTGGTGCAGCAACCCCCGATGACGTAGATGAAGATGCAATGGACGAGATAGATATTAGTTAATGATACTATTTACCGCAGATTGGCACATAAAACTAGGGCAGAAGAATGTTCCAGTAGCGTGGGCTTTAAATCGTTATGATATGTTTTTCGCACAGATTACCGAACTGGAAAAGACGTGCGATTTACATATTATAGGTGGAGATTTGTTTGATAGAGTTCCTACTTTAGAAGAGGAGGAGCTCTATTACAAATTTATTAGGGGAGTAACTATCCCTACCATTATATACGATGGGAACCACGAGGCTACTAAGAAGAACCATACATTCTTTGACACCCTGAGAGCAGCTACAGAGGCTATGAACCCTCTTGTCACAGTAATCACCTCCAGTCAAGTGTTAGAGCACAATGGTTTTAAATACGGAATCATTGCGTACTGTGACCTACACAAGAAGAAGATAACAGAAAGTTTCTCTTCTGAATTGCCTATATTTACTCATGTTAGAGGGGAGATTCCTCCTCATGTTAAACCTGAAGTAGATTTAGATATATTTGCCAAGTTCCCGATAGTATTTGCAGGGGACTTACACTCACACAGTAACAGTCAGCAAAATATTGTATACCCAGGCAGCCCAATGACTACTTCCTTCCATAGGAGCCAAGTTAAGACGGGCTACATCACTATAAATGAAGAAGATTGGGCATGGGAATGGGGAGAGTTAGTTTTGCCTCAGTTAATTAGAGCCACAGTTTCTGACCCAAGTGAGATGATTTCTACGAATTATGATCACACAATATACGAACTAGAGGGAGATCTGCACGATTTAGCAGGCATTAAAGATTCTGAGCTTCTAGATAAGAAAGTAGTAAAACGAAGTACAGAAGCGACTTTAGTACTTTCCAAGGAAATGACTATACAAGAGGAGCTAGTAGAGTATTTACAGTTCATACTAGAAATTGACGAAAATAGAATTCCAGACATAATAGGACTTTTTAATGATCACGCTAAAAACGCTGAAATGGAGTAATGCTTTTAGCTATGGGTCGGACAACGTATTAGACCTAACTGATAGCACAGTTACCCAAATAATAGGAACTAATGGAATGGGAAAGTCTTCTATCCCATTAATTATTGAAGAGGCTTGTTTTAATAAGAACTCTAAGGGGATTAAAAAAGCAGATATACCTAATAGGTACATTAAAGATGGATACGATATATACCTTCTTTTCACTAAGGGTGATAGTACCTATGAAATAACTGTTAAAAGAAGGGCGTCTGTTAAAGTAGTATTTGAAAAAGATGGCGAGGACATTAGCAGCCATACAGCTACTAATACTTACAAGTCTATCCAAGAAGTTATAGGAGTAGATTTCAAAACGTTCTCTCAGCTAGTATATCAAAATACTAACGCTAGTTTGCAGTTTTTAACTGCTACTGATACTAATAGAAAGAAATTTCTAATAGATTTATTGCACTTAGAAGTTTATGTGCAGTTCTTTGATATTTTTAAAGAAGCCTCGCGGCAATCCGCTTTAAGGGTAGCAGAAATAACATCTGCTATAACGATTGTTGAGAAATGGCTCTTAGATAATAAATTGGAAGATACTACCATACTTCCAATGCTAAAAATTGAAATTGACACGAAAGAAGAAGAGGTCGAACAGGCTGAGATTACGAAGGAAATTGAAAATATTTCCGAAAAAAATAAAAAAATTCAAAACAACAATCAATATCGTAGCCAGTTAAATAGCATAGACTTGACAGCAAACGCAAGTATAAAAGCGACCGAACTTTTGTCTTATGATGATTTACAGGCGGAGTCAGGAGAGTTAAAGCAAGTCATAGCGGGGTCTCAACGAACCCTAACAAAGATGCAGGGAATTGGACACAGTTGTCCGACCTGCGAGCAAACAGTTCCAGAAGAGTGGAAAAATAGCTATATAGAGCGAATAACATCGACAGTAGCGGAGGCAGAGGAGAGACTTAATGAGCAAATTACGGGAGAAATTGAAAGAATTAAACGTAACAACTTGGATTATAAAAGGAAAAATGCTGTTCAGCAAGATTGGGAAAATTTGTATAGATCTATTGATAGCACTCTCCCTTCGAATTTGGTGGATAGGGAAGAGCTTGATACACGCTTGCAGAGAGTTCGTAGACAACTACAGCTACGAAAAGTACAAATATCAGAGATCACAGCTGAAAACGAAAAACGAACCGCCCAAAACACCCGAATCCAAGTAATTCAAGAGCAGTCAGAAGGATTTACTACTAAGTTAGAGGAAGCCCAAGAAAAGCTTGATATTGAAGCTAAACAAGCTAATAATCTAGAAGTGCTGAAGAAAAGTTTTAGCACTAATGGGTTAATAGCTTATAAAATCGAGAACTTAGTTAAAGAGCTTGAAGAGCTTGCTAATACTTATTTGGCAGAACTATCAGATGGTAGGTTCACTCTGGAATTTATAGTATCAAACGACAAACTAAATGTTCAAATAACGGATAACGCCAATATTGTTGACATATTAGCATTATCTTCTGGCGAGTTGGCTAGAGTTAATACAGCCACTTTGATTGCAATTAGAAGATTAATGAGTAGTATTTCGAAGTCTAGAATCAATATACTATTTTTAGATGAAGTAATGAGCGTATTAGATGATGTAGGCCGTGAGAAACTCGTAGAAGTTTTACTCGGCGAAGAGGAACTAAACACTTTCGTAGTATCACACGGATGGACTCATCCGCTACTTAATAAAGTAGAAGTGGTGAAAATCGGAAACGTTAGTTCTCTAGAGGTATAAAATGGTAGATTCTAGGGCTAAAGGAGCTAGAGGCGAGTATATAGTACGAGATATGTTAAGGGAGTACACAGGGGAACAGTTTGAACGAGTTCCCGCTTCTGGAGCATTAGAGTATTTAAAAGGAGACCTGTATGTACCTGATACAGGCGAGGGGAAGTTAAGACGAAATAGATTCTGTATAGAAGTAAAAAACTATGCAGACTCCCCTCTCACAGATAAAATGTTTACTCAGCCAAAAACCAATAATTTAATTAATTGGTGGAAGAAAGTTGTAGTACAAGCAAAGGGGGGAACACAAGAGCCTCTATTGTTTTTTAAATATAATAGATCTAAAGTATTTGTAGTTACAGATATACTACCAGAAATTATGGAAGACTATATGTACATAGGTTGGTTGGACTGTTATGTTATGGTAGCGGAAGAGTGGCTTAAATCAGAGGAAATGGAATTTTTTACATATGAATGATACTACACTACAAGTAAAACTAATGATTATAACTATAGCGTTTGTATTTATGATTATGTGGGCAGACAAAGGCTTGGGAATACAAACTCCGCTGATCTTTGCAGTATTAGGCGGGCTTATGTCCTTGGTAGCATCTATATGGATATGGGGAATTGAAGTAGACGACGATGATGATGGAGCAGTATAATGGCTAAAACATTCAAACAAGGAACAGAAAGAAGCTCAGATACTGTACTTATAGTAGATGCGTTAAACCTGGCGTTTCGATACAAACATTCTGGTGTTAAAGATTTTGCAGAGACTTATGTAAATACAGTAAAGTCTCTAGCTCAATCATATAAAGCCGGTAGAGTTATTATAACAGCTGATAAAGGATCTTCCTCTTATAGGTTGGGTCTAAGTGACCAATACAAGATTAGCAGAAAAGAAAAGTACGCCAATCAAACAGAAGCTGATAAGCAAAAATTTCTAGAGTTTATGGAAGAGTATGAAAATACGCTAGACCTATTAGCCGATGAGTTTCCTGTACTTAGATTTGATAAAGTAGAGGCGGATGATATAGCTGCTCACTTAGTGAAGCATAAGGATAAGTATGGGTTAGGTGAGATTTGGTTAATCTCTACTGACGGAGATTGGGATTTACTAATTTCTGATTCTGTTAGTCGCTGGGCTTATACAACTAGAAAGGAGTTCAGGCTAGATAACTGGGACACCCACTACAATATAACACCAGAAGAATTTATCTCGCTTAAATGCTTAATGGGCGACAAGGGGGATGATGTAGCAGGTATTTCAGGCGTAGGACCGAAAACGGCAGAGAAGTTGATAAAGCAGTACGGTAGTGCCTTAGATATATATGATGCATTACCTTTACCTGGGAAATACGTATATATACAAAAGCTTAACGATAGTGGCGATATGATACCTCTAAACTATGAGTTAATGGATCTTATCACTTATTGCGACGACGCAATAGGCTCTTCAAACTGTGAAGAGATAGAACGGAGAATGTGCAGTTGAAAATAGATTATAATAGAGACAATTATCTCTCGGAGTTTAGCATTAAAACTCTACAAGATAGATACATGATCGAAGGGGAGAAATCCCCTCAAGATGCTTTTGCCCGTGCTGCTGTAGCTTTTTCTGATAATGATGCACACGCCCAGAGACTATATGATTATGCAAGTAAGCTGTGGTTTATGTTCAGTACGCCTATTCTTAGTAATGGCGGTACTGATAGAGGGCAGCCTATCAGTTGCTTTTTAAATCAGCCAGACGATAGCAGAGAAGGAATTACTTCTCACTATACTGAGAACGCCTTTCTTTCGTCCTTCGGCGGAGGTATTGGAGGCTCGTGGAGTGCTCTACGTAGTGTAGGACAAAAAACTTCAAAAGGCTCAGAAAGCACAGGGGTTATCCCATTCTTAAAAGTTGTTGATGCAGAGATGTTAGCATTTTCTCAAGGCGTAACTAGACGAGGTAGTTACGCTGCTTGGTTAGATTTTTCGCACCCAGAAATTGAAGAATTTATGGATATGCGAAAGCCTACTGGGGGAGATGTTAATAGAAAGTCTACAAATTTACACCATGGAGTAACTATCTCAGACGCTTTTATGGAGCTTGTGGAAAAAGCTACACGTATTCCTGGATTTGATGACTCTTGGGACTTGATAGACCCTCACAGTGGGGAAGTAATAAAAACTGTCCCTGCCAAAGCTCTTTGGGTAAAACTACTACAAAACAGAGTAGAGACCGGTGAGCCTTATGTTATGTTTAAAGATACTGTACAAAATGATTTACCTATATGGCAGAAAAATTTAGGCCTACAAGTACACCACTCCAACCTATGCTCAGAAATAACTCTAGCTACCGACACAGACCGTACTGCAGTATGCTGCTTATCTAGTGTTAATTTAGAAGAGTATGATGAGTGGAAAGATAATGATATGTTTATTCCTGATTTAGTACGAATGTTAGATAACGTATTGACTCATTTTATAGACACAGCTCCCGCATCTTTACACAGAGCTAGATACAGTGCCTTCAGAGAGCGTAGTATTGGTCTTGGAGCTATGGGGCTTCACGCTCATTTACAAAGACATAATATACCTTTTGAGAGTGCTATGGCTAAGGGTAGAAATATACAGATGTTTAAGCGCATCAAGTCAGAAGCCCTTAGAGGGAGTAAGCAACTCTTTAAAGAAAGAGGCCCTTGCCCTGATGGTATTGGCTTTGATGTAAGAAACTCCCATTTACTTGCTATTGCGCCGAATGCGTCAAGTAGCATCATATGCGGAAATACAAGCCCCTCTATTGAGCCTTATAGAGCCAATGCTTTTACCCAAAAAACTACTAGCGGCTCTAGTCTATTAAAGAACGAGTATTTAGAGCACGCTCTAGACGAGATTGGATATAATACTGACGAAGTTTGGAAAAGTATTGTGACTAATGGGGGTTCTGTACAACACCTAGATTTCTTAGATGATTGGACTAAGGAGGTATTTAGGACTGCTGTAGAAATCGAGCAGAAGTGGATTATTGAGTTTGCAGGAGATAGGCAGAAAGATATATGTCAAAGCCAGTCTTTAAATGTATTCTTTCCCGCTAATGTTACAAAACAAGAACTCCATGCGATTCACCTGTCTGCGTGGAAAAAAGGCGTTAAAACTATGTATTATCTTAGAAGTGAGGCGTTTAAGAGGGCAGACAAGGTTTCAGACGCAGTTTTAAGACAGTACATATTCGATTCTATAGACGACAATGACTGTTTGGCCTGTGAGGGTTAGTATAAAACCGACGTAAAAAACAGTATAAAAGCGATCAAAAATAGGAAATTTATTAATGAGTTTATTAGAAGAAAGAAATTATTACAAGCCTTTTCAATACCCTTGGGCGTTTGAGTATTATAAAGCCCAACAACATATGCATTGGGTTCCAGACGAAGTTAATCTAGCAGATGACTTACGAGATTATAGGGATAAACTACCGGAAGACCAGCGTAGATTGCTTACCCAATTATTTCGATTTTTTACGCAAGCAGACGTTGATGTGTGTAAGGGCTACGCCGAGCACTATTTACCCCGCTTTAGACAGCCAGAAGTACGTATGATGCTTTCTGCTTTTGCTGCTATGGAATCCGTACACCAAGAAGCATACTCTCTATTGTTAGAAACACTAGGCTTTGGAGAGGATGAATACCAGAAATTTATGGAGTTTAAAGCAATGTCAGATAAGCATGAGTATCTTAGCCACTTTGGCATGGATACAGAAGCTAATATTGCCAAGACTCTAGCGATATATTCAGGATTTACGGAAGGTGTACAGCTTTTCAGCAGCTTCGCTATATTGCTCAATTTCCCTAGACATAATCTTATGAAAGGCATGGGTCAAATTGTTACCTGGTCAGTACGTGACGAGTCTCTTCACGTTGAAGGAATGTCTCATTTGTTTCGAGCCTTTGTTGCAGAGAATAGGGAGATATGGGAAGATGAGCTTAAGTACGAAATCTACTGCGCTGCGGAGAAAACTGTAGAACTAGAAGATGCTTTTATTGACTTATGCTTTGAAGAGGCAGATCTGCCAGACTTAAAGAAAGAGGATGTAAAAGAATATATTAGATATATAGCAGATAGACGGTTACTAGGCTTAGGAATGAAGACTATAATGGGCGTCAGTAAGAACCCCTTAGGTTGGCTAGACTATATGTTAAATGGTGTTGAGCACGCTAACTTCTTTGAAAGCAGACCAACTGAGTACTCTAAAGCGAGTACTGAGGGTAGGTGGCAAGATATATTTTTAGGTTAATAAAAAGCCCCTTAATTGGGGCTTTTTATTGTTAAGCTGCTGCACCTACCCTTTCGATTACTTGTATCACCCTATCGCCAGCAACACCGTCCCAGCCAATAAATACTGCTTTGTTATTGGTTACACTGATAATATCCATACACTGAGTGGTGCCGCTGTATCCCTCGGGCCAGAGCACATTACCAGTGGTGGTATGAATTCCACCAGTAATTACATTAGTACTTATATTTAATTTAACCATTCTCGTAAAAGCCTGATAATTAGGATCGACGTAATTATCTCCCGTAATTAAAGCTTGCCAGTTACCCTCATTATCTTGAAAAACACAATTTGTGTTTTTATAATATACGGTCGCGCCCAGTTCACTGAAAGCATTTACATTTGCCCCTGCCGTCCATGTTGTACCTGAAAGGGTCAAAATAAACGCTCTAGTATAGGTAGCGGAATAGTCAGAATGGGTTACCAAAAATTTAGTAGCTGTGATCTTAGAAATATCAGCAATACTTATAGGGGAACTGAAGCTATAGGGTTGAAACAATGTTCCTGCAGTTACAGTAGTTCCTGCTAGAGTACAATGAGCATAATTTTTGTAATATGTTGACCCAGTGAAAGCAGTCCAAGCCGCTAGAAAGGTGGTGGAGTCTATACTTACAAGTTTCGTGTTCTGATACTGCGAGTACCCACCTGTGAAGCTAAGAACAGCGTCAGACCCTGTTAGAGTTACGGTTGTTCCAGATATAGTAAAAGGCCTATAATTCATTCCTGTGCTAGAATCGGGGCATACACAAACACCCGAGGTAGGCGACAGTATTGTCCCCGCTCCTACAGCAAAAGACATACCTGTAGCTTCCGTCCCTAAAGTTATAGTTAAATCACTTATAGTAGCAATCCTTACATACGTAACGCTACCAACAGAATAAAATATAGCAATTTTATCCGTATCTACATATTCAACATTAAACTTTTGTGAAGCAGCTGCAGCACTTACAGCAACGCCCGTTCCCTCAGTAGCAGAACTTGATCCTTTTATATTAAACACGGTTAAATATATCTTAGTATCTGAGTGCCTAGTGCCTACAATAATTCGAGCAGAGTCTAACGCAATCGCACAGCTTTGCTGAAGGTTCGCAGGGGCATCATCTCCCTTAGTTATAACGGTAGTGCCATTCGCTGCTGCGTAGAAGATACCTTGATCGTTTTTTGAGGCTATTTGTTCCGTGTTCCATAGCCCTCCCTCGGTGCTGTTATCTAGTAATGTACATTTTATGTTTTTATCCTCTGCTGCAGTTAGATTGTGTAAAAGAGTGCCGTCCTGAGTTCGTAAGGCAAATTGCTGACTAGAAGTTAGTGCGGAGCAGGATACCGTAAATACTCTGCCATTGGACAATGTTGTAGCATCCGGCAAAAAGACATTCTTATACTGTACTGTCATATCTACGTGGATAAAATCCTCAGAAGCAGCTGTTAACTCTATATCTACAGCCGAGGTTATTTTATCAGCAGATGCCGAAGGTGCTAGCGCAGTAATAGCGTCACTTACTAAGGCAGGCGACATACCTCTAACGGCAGTCTCAGTACCCGCTTGCATTTCGCCAGTAGTAGCCTGTGTTCCTTGACTACCTAAATCTCTGTTCTTACTCACTCTCCAGCCTCCTCATTTAAATAAGTATTTCTAACAACCCTCCATACTTACTATGTTTATTTATTTATTGAGTATCATTATACTAGTAACATATTTTTTTGTCAAGAATTAAAATTTTAATGCTTGACATGAGTTGTCATTTAACTAATATATCCGTAGTGGTACTTGATAAAGTTTTTGAATGTTATCTTCTTGTACTAATAATTTAATCATTATCCAACCCTCGTTATTCTGAATGCTTCGTTAGTTCCTGCTCCCCAAGCTCCCGCGTCCCCATGGGGCCTAATCACATCTTCAGCTTCCAAGTACAATGTAACGCTGTCGCTGAAAATATAACCTCCATTAAAAACCTGCGTTATCGCGATTCTGTCCGCGTCTGTTATCCCGTTTATGCTTGTTGTGAGTTGCGTCGAATTTAAAGAGATTCCGAAGTATCTAGTGTTCGTCATTCCTCTAATGTAGCAACTGTAAATACCCGCCGTGTTGATCGTTACAGAATCGCCGTTAACAGCGCTTTGTGTCAACGTCATGTCGCTCCCATCGTCGGCGTCGGTCAAAGAGTAACGAAGAATGGCAGTATTGGTCGAGCCATAGCCGTTCGTGTCCCGTAGAGATATTTGCTGCACGCCCGGGCCACCAGCATCTTGCCAAGTAGCCGCAGTTGCTCCGGTAGCCGTCAACACTTGCCCTGATGTTGGTGCTGTTGCAGATGATGTGATTACGTCCGTTGTCGCACTGGTTATACCCCCACTCGCTAAAGAATTAATAGCTTCTTTTACATTAGCAGGAGCCATTCCTTTTAAATCAGTCTCTGTACCCCCCTGCATTTCGCCAGTAGTAGCGGGGGTTCCTTGGTCTGCTATGTTTCTTGTTTTACTCATTTTTTATGGCTCCGTGGGCCAGATTATATCTTCTGGAAACTCTGCTTGAGACGGGACGTCTCTTAGTGCTTGCCTATAGGCTGCCCAAGCGGCTTGGTCTACTGGAGCATCTGCTACCTGAGTCCAATCGCTGGCAGATAACGCCTGGTTTCTAGTTACTCGCGCAACCACGCCCCTTTGAGCAGATCTAGCGTCTAATTCTTCTTGGCTCAAATCGGAAATTATCCAAGCGTCTACCCAGTTGCCATTAGCATCCTGTGTGACCCCGCTTTTTCGTGCGGTTTGAAGCTCTGTTATTTCTGGTGGTGGTGTTTGAAATATTGGGGCGTACCCAAGGTCAGCAAAAGTATCCACGACCTTAGAGAACGACACATTGTTGTGTAGCTTCTTG
>Ga0070747_1001755_pt1 | contig 10524 bp, 10 predicted proteins | sample VirMetDEL_Mar_31_FD_77321 | JGI IMG/M metagenome (GOLD analysis project Ga0070747, IMG submission 77321) | Aqueous microbial communities from the Delaware River and Bay under freshwater to marine salinity gradient to study organic matter... | ecosystem: Environmental > Aquatic > Marine > Coastal...
ATAGCTCATCCAGGCGTTCGAACGGGGTTTCGCACACCGAGGTGGTTTCCAGGGCAATCGCCGATACGGGGTAGCTTTCGCTGTCCATGCCGGACAGTCCTACTAGCTCGCTGGGCAGGTGAAAGCCGGTGATTTGTTCATCGCCGCTATCGCTCAGACTGAAGGTTTTCAACGCCCCGGAGCGCACGGCGAAGACAGAGTTAAAGGTGTCGCCCTGACGAAACAGGAACTCGCCTTTTTTCAAGGGGCGGCCACGTTTGACGATGTCATCCAGCGCATCCATGTCTTCCAGGTTCAGCGACAGCGGCAGGCACAAACTCGCCAGGCTGCAATCCTTGCAATGGACTTGGTGTGGGCTATGCAACATGGTGCTTTCGGACATCGTTGGTGATCCTGGGTATACACACAATAGCCGTAAGGTTACAGCAGGGTGCAGAGGGTGGCCACTAAGACGCTAGTCTGATCGAATGTTCAAGTTTTATCCGGTGCGACCGATAAATTAGGCGGTTTCATTGATCGGCAAGGAGCATCGTATGGGTTTGGAATTGACCAGCTTGAGCAGCCGCATGAACGTCGCGCTGGAGCGCAAGAGCGTGGCGGCCGAAGGTGCTGTGCCGAGCAGCGAGACGGATCAGCAGGCACTGCGTGACAGCCTGCGAGTGAGCCTGTCGGAGCTGGGCAAAGCGCGTTCCGCCGCCGCGCAGAAGAACCGCGACATTGATGAAAGCAGCCTGCCGGATGTGCTCAAGGATCTTCTTAAAATGATCCGCGAGCTCAAGGCGCAGATCGAGGCGAAGAAAGCCGAGTTGAAAGAGCTGATGAGTGATCAGAGCCTCGACCCTGAAACTAAACGCATGAAGATCGAAGCGCTGCAGGGCGAACTGGCCTCGCTGCAGGGCGCGTTGAGCAGTGCCAACGCAACGCTGATCAAGACCATGCGCGAGCAAGATCTAAGCGATCAGCAGATGCAGGAAGTGGCCAGCCTGGTCATGAAGTAGCTCCGCTCATCCAGTGAGCAGGCTGTTAAATCACCCGAGAAAAGCGCTGCTGATTTAACTCGCTGAGATAACGATCAAACAGCATGCACAGCGAGCGCACCAGCAGGCGGCCTGCTGGCTTAACATCGATGCCCTGAGCCGTTAGTTCAATCAGCCCATCACTGGCCATCTGCTGCAGTTGCGGCCAGATATCGGCAAAGTAACTGCGAAAATCGATGGCATAAGTCTGCTCGATGTCGGCAAAGCGCAGCTGGAAATGACAGATCAACTGCTGAATCACGGCTCGGCGCAGGCGGTCGTCGGCGTCGCAGTGCAGGCCGCGCAATGTGGCCAGTTCGCTGTGCGCGAGGCTGTCCTGATATTTGCTCAAGTCGCTGTTGTTCTGGCAGTACAGGTCACCGATCTGGCTGATTGATGACACCCCCAGACCAATCAGGTCGCAATGGCCGTGGGTGGTGTAGCCCTGGAAGTTGCGCTGCAGGCTGCCATCCTCCTGGGCGCTGGCCAACTCGTCGTCGGGCAGGGCGAAGTGATCCATGCCGATATAACGGTAACCGGCAGCGCTCAGTTGCTCGATGCTGGCCTGCAGCATGGCCAGCTTATCGCCTGGGTTGGGCAAGTCGCTGGTGTTGATCCGCCGCTGCGGCATAAAGCGCTCTGGCAAGTGGGCGTAGTTGAACAGCGACAGGCGATCCGGTTGCAGGGCAATTACTTCGGCCACGGTGCGGGCGAAACGCTCCGGGGTTTGTAGCGGCAGGCCGTAGATCAGGTCGATGTTTATCGAGCGAAATTGCAGGGTGCGTGCCGCTTCGACGATGGCGCGGGTTTCCTCCAAGGTTTGCAGACGATTCACCGCTCGCTGCACGCTCGGATCGAGGTCTTGCACGCCCAGGCTGACGCGGTTGAAACCCAGCTCGCGGAGCAGGCCCATTGTTGACCAGTCGGCTTCGCGCGGGTCGATTTCGATGCTGTAGTCGCCGCTGTCGTCATCCAGCAGGTTGAAGTGCTGGCGCAGGTGGCCCATCAGGTGACGCAGTTCATCGTGGTTAAGAAAGGTCGGTGTGCCGCCGCCAAAATGCAGCTGTTCGACCTTCTGTTGCGGGTCCAGATGACGGCTGATGATCTCCACTTCGCGCTCAAGTTTTTCCAGGTAGGGCTGGGTGCGCCCGCGATCCTTGGTGATTACCTTGTTGCAGGCGCAGTAGTAGCAGATGTGCGCGCAGAACGGGATGTGCACATACAGCGACAGCGGCTTTAGGGCCTTGCGGCTGTCGCGCAGGGCATGCAGCAGGTCGAACTGGCTAACCCGTTCATGAAATTGCACGGCGGTCGGGTAGGAGGTGTAGCGAGGGCCAGCTTGGTCGTAGCGGCGGATCAGGGTGCTGTCCCACTGGATGGCGTTGAGCATGCGGGTGTTCCCGGTTTGGCTTGCAATACCGGGGAGTCTAAGTGCGACACGGGGTGGCTGCTTTGATCTGCATCAAGCAGCTGTGTGCTGTGACCGCTTACAGCTCAGTGGCCCATCAGCCAGTGCTGGTGCGGGCCGGGCAGGGTCCACAGGCCGAAGAGGATTACCAGAATACCGCCGGCCATGCGTACGCCCTGCTTGCGCAGCAGGGCGGTTAGGCGTTCGGCGGCCATGCCGGTGGCGAGCAGCACCGGCAAGGTGCCCAGGCCGAAGGCCAACATCAGCGCCGCGCTGCTCAACGCATTGCCCTGGCTCGCGGCCCATAACAGGGTGCTGTAGACCAGGCCGCAGGGCAGCCAGCCCCACAGGCTGCCCAGTACCAAGGCACGCGGTAGGCTGGTGACGGGCATAAAGCGTCGGGTCAGCGGTTGGATATACCGCCACAGGCCTCTGCCCAGCGCTTCGATACGGGTCAGGCCGCTCCACCAGCCGGCCAAGTAGAGGCCCATGGCAATCAGCAGCAGCGCTGCAACAATGCGTAGGCCCATGACCAGAGGGCTATTGGCGACTGCCCAGCCGGCCAGACCGAGCAGTAAGCCGGCCAGCGTGTAACTGGAAATGCGCCCCAGGTTATAGGCCAGCAGCAGGCGAAAGCGTTGGGCGCGCTGCTCGGCTGGGATGGCCAGGGTCAGCGCGCCCATCAGGCCGCCGCACATGCCCAGGCAATGGCCGCCGCCGAGCAGGCCGAGAATCAGTGCTGAAACCAGCAGTGGCAGCAACTCAAACACCAGGCTTGTCCTGTTCGGGTTGAGGCTCGTCGAGTTGCTGCACCTGGCTTACGGCTGCAGTGTGCTTGGGGTCTTCGTCGTCGAATAGGATGCTGTGGGCGGGGCCGTCGAGGTCATCGTACTGGCCGCTGTCTACCGCCCAGAAGAACAGCCAGATGGCAAAGGCCACCAAGGCAATGGCAACCGGGATAAGGATGTAGAGCGCGGGCATGGAGTCTCCGGGTTGGGGCGAGACGTAGGGTGAGTCGGGCGCGTCGCTGGCGTTTTTTACATCCACCCTGGTAACGCCGTGGTGGATCGGTGAAGCGTGATCCACCCTACGGGCGGGTTAGCCGCAAGGCATTCAATACCACCAACAATGAGCTGACGGACATGCCCAGTGCGGCCCAGATTGGCGTGATCCAGCCAATGGCTGCGAAGGGCAGTACTAGGCCATTGTACAGACTGGCCCAGGTCAGGTTCTCGATGATAATCCGGCGGGTTCGTTGCGCCATGTGTAATGCCTGTACCAGGCTGCTTAAACGATTAGACAGCAACACGGCATCAGCGCTGGTTTTCGCCAGGTCGGTGGCGCTGCCCATGGCTATGCTGATATCGGCGGCGGCGAGTACCGGTACATCATTGACCCCATCCCCCAGCATCAGCACCCGGCGACCCTCACTGTGCAGTTGCTTAAGCACGTCCAGCTTGGCCTCCGGGGGTAGGCCACCGCGGGCATCCTTGATGCCCAATTGCCGCGCCACCTCTACCACCATGGGCGAGCTGTCGCCGGACAACAACATGATCTGCCAGCCTTTGGCCTTGGCCATTTCGATCAGTTGCGGTGCATCGTCGCGCAGGCGGTCATCCAGAACGAACCAGGCCAGTGGTCCTTGTTCATCGCCCAGCAGCAGCCATTGGCCGTGTTCGCCGCTAATCGCAGGGGCGGGTTGAGTGCTGAGTTTGCAGACAAAATTGGCCTCGCCGATGCGCAGTACACGCGCCCCCACTCGCCCCTGTAAACCCTGGCCTGGATAGCTATCGACTGCTTCGGCGGCTTCAGGGGCCTGACCGAAGGCGCGGGCAATCGGGTGTTCGGAGCGGTTTTCCAAGGCAGCCGCCAGGGCCAGGCAGGCGTCGGCATCCAGCTCGCGCAGGGGGTGGATGGCGCTGAGGGTCAGGCGGCCTTCGGTGAGGGTGCCGGTCTTGTCCAGCACCAGGGTGTCGATCTGGTTCAGGCCTTCTAGTACATGACCGCGGGTTAGCAGCATGCCCAGTTTGTGCAGCGACCCGGTCGCTGCGGTGAGTGCGGTGGGGGTGGCCAAGGCGAGTGCGCAAGGGCAGGTGGCGACCAGCAGGGCCAGGACGATCCAGAACGCCCGTGAAGGGTCGAGTTGCCACCAGACCAGGCCAACGATGGCGGCGACTACCAGTACGATCAGCAGGAACCACTGCGCGACCTGGTCGGCCAATACCGCCAGGCGCGGTTTGTCGCTCTGCGCCCGTTCCAGGAGGCGGACGATGGCGGACAACCGCGTGGCATCGCCGAGTGCCTGCACTTGCACCTGCAACGGCCCTTCGACGTTGAGTGTGCCGGCGGTGACACTGTCGCCGACATTACGCGGCTGTGGCAGGTATTCACCGGTGAGCAGCGATTCATCAACACTCGACTGGCCTTGTGCAATCCGGCCATCAGCGGGAAGTAGGGCGCCGGGTGGCACCAGCACCTGATCGCCGACGCGCAGCTCGCTGAGCAGAATCCGCTGGCTTTGACCCTGGCTATCTAAGCGCAGGCAGGAGGCCGGTAGCAGGTTGACCAGCTGCGCCGTTGCAGCAGCGGTGCGCTCGCGGGCGCGGCGTTCCAGATAACGGCCGGCCAGGAGAAACAGAGCAAACATGCCCACGGCATCGAAATACAACTCGCCCTGGCCGGTGATCGTCGACCAAATACCGGCCACATAGGCCCCGCCAATCGCCAGGGACACCGACACATCCATGGTCAAGTGACGGGTGCGCAGATCACGCAGGGCGCCGCGGAAGAATTGGCCGCAGCAGTAGAAGACAATCGGTGTGGTGAGAAACAGGCTGACCCAACGCAGAATCTTGTCCAGCTCGGGGCTGAGGTCGATATTGAATTCTGGCCAGGTGGCCATGGTCGCCATCATCACCTGCATCCACAGCATGCCGGCCACGCCCAGTTCGCGCATGGCGCGGCGGTTCTCGCGTTGCAATTGCTCGGCGGCGGCATCGGCCTGCCAGGGGTGGGCGGCGTAGCCAATCTTGCGCAGCGCCTTGAGCAGGCTGCTGAGTGGCAGTTGGCTGTCGGCCCAGCGCACGTGCAGGCGGTGGTTGGACAGGTTAAGGGACGCCTCGTTGACGCCAGGCAGTTCGCGCAGATGTTTCTCAATCAGCCAGCCACAGGCTGCGCAGCTGATGCCTTCGATCAGCAGGTGGGTTTCACTGAGTTCGCCGTCATGCTCGACAAAGGGTTGCTGCACGTCAGTGCGGTCATACAGGGCCAGTTCATCGGGCAACGCCTGCGGCAGGTTTTGCGGATTACCGCCAGGTTGGCTGCGGTGCGTGTAGTAGTGCTCCAAGCCGCCGTCGACGATGGCTTCGGCCACTGCCTGGCAGCCCGGGCAGCACATCTCGCGGGTTGCGCCCAGTACCTGGGCCTGGAACCGGCTGCCGGTGGGAACCGGCAGGCCACAGTGATAACAAGGAGTCGGGCTGGCCATCGGTGCGCTTATTGGGCATCCCCGAGCTGGATGTTTTGCCCGCTCTGTACGTTTTCTTCTTCGAACAGGCGCCAGTCCTTGCCGCCTTCCTGGCCGATCAGTTCGACAAAGCGGCGACCTTGTACCGGATCGATCATCTGCCCGCTGTAACTGCCATCGGCCTGTGGCTGCAGAATCACCCGACGGTCGCGTTCCGGCTGGGTTGGCGAGATCAGGTTAAGCACCAGCTGTTGAGGGCGGCTATTGCCGCTCAGCTGCAGGGTGGCGGTGCCGTTGTCATCGTTGAGCAGCAGGCTGGCGTGCAGCTTGAGGCGAATGGCATGGTTTTCCCGCTCCAAGGACTGGTTGATGCCTTTGCCGACGTCGTAATAGTCATCGGAAATCAGCCCTGGCGGGTTCTTCGTGGCGATGGTCAGCAGGGTTAACCCTTGGATGACTGAGTAAGCCAGCAGGCCAATCAGGAACCAGGGCCAGAATTGCTTGTACCAGGGCTTAATCATCTCAGGCGTTTGTTCGGTCATGGTCTTCTCTGCTCAGCGCACGCTGGGGCCGATAAAGCGGCTGTCGGCGTCGGTTTTAATGCTGGGGTTATCCACCGAATGCAGGCGGAAGCTGATTTCATTGGCGCTTGAAGGTAACTTTTCCGGCTCGATGGACAACTCGACAGGCAGCGACAGGATTTCCCCCGCCAATGCTTTGATCTCGCGTTTGCCCTCATACACCAAGCCGTCGAGGCCATCGGCTTCGATCAGGTAGGTCACTTCGTGTTGCGCCTTGTTCATGATCTTGAGGGTGTAAACGTTCTCGATCCGGCCTTCTTCGTTTTCGCGGTAGAGCACGCGGTCCTTGAGTACATCCAACTCCACCAACGAGCGGTCGGCGATGGCCCAGGCGAAGACGCAGAACATCGCCAGCAAAGCGATGGCGTAACCAATCAGGCGTGGCCTTACCAGCTGAGTTTTTTGCCCGGACAGGTTGTGTTCGGTGGTGTAGCTGATCAGCCCTTTGGGGTAGTTCATCTTCTCCATGATGCTGTCGCAGGCGTCGATACAGGCGGCGCAGCCGATGCATTCAACTTGCAGGCCGTCGCGAATATCGATGCCGGTCGGGCAAACGTGCACGCACATCTTGCAGTCGATGCAATCGCCTAGGCCTTCCGCTTTATAGTCGGCATCACGTTTACGTGGGCCGCGCTGTTCGCCGCGACGTGGGTCGTAGGAGACGATCAGGGTGTCCTGGTCGAACATCACGCTCTGAAAGCGCGCATAGGGGCACATGTAGATGCACACTTGCTCGCGCAGATAACCGGCGTTGCCGTAGGTGGCGAGGGTGAAGAAACCAACCCAGAACAGCGCCCAGCCGCCTGCTTGCAGGGTGAACAGTTCGGGGATCAGTTCGCGAATCGGCGTGAAGTAGCCAACGAAGGTGATGGCGGTGACCAGCGAGACGCCGACCCAGATGCCGTGCTTGGCCAGCTTGCGCAGGAATTTCTGCGAGGTCATCGGTGCTTTGTCGAGCTTCATGCGTTGGTTGCGATCACCTTCGGTGACTTTCTCCGCCCACATGAACACCCAGGTAAATACGCTTTGTGGGCAGGTGTAACCGCACCACACGCGGCCGGCGAATACGGTGATAAAAAACAAGCCGAAGGCGGCAATGATCAGCAGTGCCGAGAGCAGCACAAAATCCTGCGGCCAATAGGTGGCACCAAAGATATGAAATTTGCGCTCCGGCAGGTTCCACCAGACGGCCTGACGGCCATTCCAGGTCAACCATACGGTGCCGAAGTACAACAGGAAGAGGGCTGCGCCACCGAGCATGCGCAAGTTGCGGAAAATGCCGGTGAAGGAGCGGGTATAGATTTTTTCGCGGTTGGCGTACAGGTCAACAACTTCGACCTTTGCCTGGGCAGGGGTGATGTCTTTAACGGGAATTTGTGCGCTCATCAGTTCGTACCACGGCGGTTGATTGGCTGCCTGTGCCGATGCGTGCCGACAGAGGTCATACGGGCTCTTGCGCTATGGTACGCCTGACGATTGTCAGGTAGGTGCGACCTGCAGTCGCGCCTACCTGAGTGAGAGCATTACTTCTCGAGTTTTGCTTGCGACAGGCTGTAAACGTAAGCCGCCAGCAGATGCACTTTATCGTTGCCGAGGAAGTCCTCCTGGGCGGGCATCTTGCCGTTACGGCCATAGCGCAGCGTTTGTTGCACTTGAGCGAAGCTGGAACCGTAGAGCCAGACTTTGTCGGTCAGGTTGGGTGCGCCCATGGCCTGTTGGCCCTTACCTTCAGCGCCATGACAGACTGCACAATTGGTCGCGAAGATGTTTTGACCTGCGGCAAGGTCAACCTCAATACCTTCCGGATTCTTCAAACCAGACAGGGTGCGGATATAGCCGGCAACGTTGCGGATGCCTTCTTCGCCGATGTTGTCTTTCCACGCAGGCATAGCAGCCTGGCGACCGCCCATGATGGTGGTTTTGATGGTTTCCGGTTCGCCGCCATACAACCAATCGTTGTCGGTCAGGTTAGGGAAACCGTAGTTACCCTTGGCATCGCCACCGTGGCAGACCGAGCAGTTGGACGCAAACAGACGACCGCCCATTTTCAGCGCTTGCTCGTCCTGAGCTACTTGCTCGATCGGCATGGCAGCGTATTTGGCGAAGATCGGGCCGTACTGAACATCAGCTTTGGCCATCTCTTTTTCCCACTGATGCACACCGGTCCAGCCCGCATTGCGCTCTACACCGCCGGCAATTTCGATATTGGTGGCGAAGGGGGTTTTGCTGTCGCTGTCGAGGTATTCGAAGCCCGGCAGCAGGCCTTTCCAGTTACCCAGGCCTGGGTACAGGGCCAGGTAGCCGAGGGCGAAGATGATGGTGCCGACGAACAGCATGAACCACCACTTAGGCAACGGGTTGTCGAACTCTTCGATACCGTCGAAGGCGTGGCCGACAGTTTCTTCGGTGGTTTCTTCGCGCTGGCCCTTACGGGTGCCGAAGATCAGCCAAGTCAGGGCAAAGATGGTGCCCAGAGACAGAATGGTTACGTACCAACTCCAGAACGTGGTCATTGGTTATTGCTCCTGGAAGATTGCTCGTCACGATCAACGGGTTTTGGATCATCGGCGAAAGGCAGATTGGCCGCTTCATCGAAGCTCGATTTACGCTTGCTGCTATAGGCCCAGAGCACTACGCCAATAAAGGCGATAAACACCACTGCTGTGCCTATGCCGCGAATGGTCCCGACGTCCGTGAGGAAAGAAGGCATCGTGCGTTACCGCTTGTTCTTGATGGAGGTGCCAAGAACCTGCAGGTACGCCACCAGGGCGTCCATTTCGGTCTTGCCTTTTACTGCGTCTTTGGCCCCAGCGATGTCTTCATCGGTGTAGGGGATGCCAAAACCACGCATAACTTCCATCTTCTTGGCGGTGTCCTTGCCGTCGAGCTTGTGCTCAACCAACCACGGGTAGGCTGGCATCTTCGACTCAGGCACGACGTTGCGCGGGTTGTACAGGTGCGCTCGCTGCCACTCATCCGAGTAACGACCGCCTACGCGTGCCAAGTCCGGCCCGGTACGCTTGGAACCCCACAGGAACGGGTGATCCCAGACGCTTTCGCCGGCAACCGAGTAGTGACCGTAACGCTCGGTTTCAGCACGGAACGGACGAATCATCTGCGAGTGGCAGCCGACACAACCGTTGGCAATGTACACATCGCGGCCTTCCAGCTGCAGCGCGGTGTAGGGCTTGAGGCCTTCCACCGGCTCGTTGGTGACGTCCTGGAAAAACAGCGGCACGATTTGAGTCAGGCCGCCGATGCTGACGGCGAGAACCATCAGCAGCGCCATCAGGCCGATATTTTTCTCAATGATTTCGTGTTTCATCAGTGCGCTACTCCGACTGGGATCTGTGCAGCTACTTCATATTCAGAAGCTTTAGCGGCACGCACGGTGCGGTAGGTGTTGTAAGCCATCAGCAGCATGCCGGTGACGAAGAATGCACCGCCAATCATACGCACCACGTAGCCATCGTGGCTGGCAACCACGGACTCGACGAAGGAGTAGGTGAGGGTGCCGTCTTCGTTGACTGCACGCCACATCAGGCCCTGGGTGATGCCGTTGACCCACATCGAGGCGATGTACAGCACGGTGCCGATAGTGGCCAACCAGAAGTGAGCGTTGATCAGACCGACGCTGTGCATCTGCGGGCGACCAAAGACCTTAGGCAGCAGGTGGTACAGCGCGCCGATGGAAATCATCGCTACCCAGCCGAGCGCGCCGGCGTGTACGTGGCCGATGGTCCAGTCGGTGTAGTGAGACAAAGCGTTGACGGTCTTGATGGCCATCATCGGGCCTTCGAAGGTCGACATGCCGTAGAACGCCAAGGAAACCACCAAGAAGCGCAGGATTGGGTCGGTGCGCAGCTTATGCCAGGCGCCAGACAGGCTCATCATGCCGTTGATCATGCCGCCCCAGCTTGGCGCCAGCAGGATGATCGACATCGCCATACCGAGGGACTGTGCCCAATCCGGCAGTGCGGTGTAGTGCAGGTGGTGCGGACCGGCCCAGATGTACAGGGTGATCAGCGCCCAGAAGTGCACGATGGACAGGCG
>Ga0070747_1001760_pt1 | contig 10517 bp, 15 predicted proteins | sample VirMetDEL_Mar_31_FD_77321 | JGI IMG/M metagenome (GOLD analysis project Ga0070747, IMG submission 77321) | Aqueous microbial communities from the Delaware River and Bay under freshwater to marine salinity gradient to study organic matter... | ecosystem: Environmental > Aquatic > Marine > Coastal...
CTTTTTTAACTTCTCTTAATCTTAGTACTTCTTTTGTTGGAAACTCACTAGGCAACACTCCTTTGGATGCTGTCTTTATCTTTTCATCTACACAAATCAATGCGTTATATTTATGAACATAATCCCAATCATAAAATATTTGGTCTTTTGATTTTTCTTTAAACCTATCAACTAACTCTTTTGCTTTTTCTTTTGGTGTCATAATTAATAAGGTATTGATAATTCGTTATCCCATAGTTGTTTAGAGGTAACTGCACCATACTTTTTAACTAAGTCACTAAAATCTTTACATTCTCTTTTAGTTTGGATTTGAATATGATAAAAATTAAATTCTTGTGCTAATTTTTTACTATAAATTTCACCCCAATTCTTTTCTTTATCAAAATCATTATCATATAATATATATATGTCTTCAAATCTTCTATGTAATTCTTCTATTACATTCTTTTTAGGAAGTACTGATTCAGATTGTAATGCTACAGTAGGAAGCTTTAAAACCTCACTAATAGACATCACATCTTTAAGTGATTTAGTAATAATTAAAGTTTCTCCTTTAGCAGGTAGTTGTGTCCAACCTTGCCATACAGAGTCATTATGATTATTAATCCACTTATAAGTATCATTGAAAGGTTGATAAATTTTATAAGTCTCTACACCATCTTTATACTCAATAAAAGCATAAGCATACTTATCTGTTTTTATAATGTTTCCATTAATAAAATAGTATTCAATTGGTGTTACATTATATTTTATAAGAGATTCTTTTGTTACTCCAAAGGAGAGCCAGAACTCTATATCGTATAATTGTGATTTTCTTCTTCTAATGTCAATTTTTCTAAATTCAGATAATCTTTTAACTGAACTCATTCTATCTACTTGTATCTTTTCATTGTGGGTTTTAGGTATATTTAATGGAACAAAATCAAATTCGTCTTCTAAACCAAAATCTTGTACCACTTTAACTAATGCCTCATTGAAATTTAATCCAAATAATTCTTTTACAAAATCTAAACAATCTCCAGATCCTTTTACAAAATCTTTCCAGCAAACTTCACCAGAAATACCTATAAAAAAACCAAAAGAAGGCTTCTTATCTTCTCTAAAAGGGGAGGATATTGCAGATTGAATACCTACTTCTCTTCCTAAATAGAAATTATATATCTCAACATCACATACTTGTGTTAATAGATTAGGTTTTGTTAATGGTTTTTTATTAAGATTCATTTTAAAGTATTTAGATGGTATTATTTTTTCCATTTTTAAATTTATTTATTGTTATCATTTTACCACCATTTAAATTGAAACCACCATTTTTGTTCTTGAGCATTATATAAAGAATCTAATTCATCTTCTAAGTCTTTTGCTTCTTTTATAACTTGTAGAAATTCAGGTGTACTTCTTAAAATTACTTTACAAACCATTTCATAGGTTTCTTTTTCTATGTAATGCAATGATTGTTGCGCAGTTCTTTCTCGATGAAATATAACTCTATGTATTTCATCACTAAAATTATTTAATGTATGTTCAATGTTTTCAATTTTAATTCTATTATCAGCTAATTGACAATTCTTTTCTTTCTTATGAAAGACTCCATTCATGTCTACAAATCCACATGTTTTTTTCATTGTTTTTAAAGTTAAAATAAGGGGACCGAAGTCCCCCTATAATTAATTATTAAATCCAGCTTTCTGATGTAGTAGAATCTGTACCTTCTGCTTTAGGTGCATCAGGGTCAACTCTATGCATAAGATCTTGTGGTTTAACACGTAATCTTGATGGTGTAGAATCTACAGGCTCTATGAAATCAAAGTATCTTACACCTAAGTAACCTTTTTTGTTAGGACGTGATAACGTACCATAAGTTACAAAGACATTAAATCTTTTATCTGCTGTATTTTTAGATATTAAATCAAACAATACATCATATGCTTGTTTAGATGTTTCTACTGCTGGGAAAGCATAATCAGTTCCCATTACTGCTCGGGCTAAATGTAATACTCTAGAAACCTCTTGAGTTTCTCTAGTTTTCTGTCTATCAGGAGCATCTTGTGGATTAGGTGTGAAATAATAAAATCCTTGGTTAATAGAACCAATTTCATCTGAAAATATTACCTTATAATCAGGTCTATTCCCAGGATCTGTTGGTTCCTTTTTTTCTATTACCATTCCTACGTTCTTAACCGCACCAGCTTCTCCATTATTAAATATAGCTACACTAGTTTGCTTAAATTCTTTTCCGTTTAAATCAATCATCATCTTCTTTCTTCTATTTATTATTTATTTATAAAAACTTGAGACCAGTCTATTTTAATGTTTCCTGTCTCATCAGAAACTGCTACTACTAATTTCTTATCCTTTAAGTGTTTACTTCTAGATCCAATTATAAAGTTTTGAGAGGGCTTGAAATCAATAATAGTTTCATTGTCTTCTCTGTAAACATATCCAATTGTATCTACCGCAGCACATAAAATAGAAGAGGATTTTCCTGTTAAATCTAAGCTTCGCTCAGTTATCAGTTCTCCTTTAGTTTCAATATCTTTATCTTTAGTGTGTCCTAAAATTATAAGAGTATCGCAAATCTCTTCTAATTCGTTTAATACCATTGATAAAGCGGTTCTGGTATATCTATATCCAGCACCATTAGGTAGTGTCGTAACATCACTACCATCCCAATTACGTCCCATATTTGTGTCTCTATACATTTTATTTGCTAGAGGGAGCACAATATCTTCAAGAGCTGTTACTGTGTCTAAAGCAATGTATTTATATACATAATTTCCATTTGCTTTATTTGCATCTTTGATGGTGTTAATTAATTCTTTTAAAATTACAATAGGCAATTTGTCTTGTGCTCTCGCTTCTTTGATTACATCAATCTTAAGAGCATCTACAAATTCACTACCTTCTTCTAAATCAATCAACAAACAGTCATCTAGTGCTGATACTATAGTAGTTTTTCCAGTTTTAGGCTGACTAAACAGTACTATAGTTTTTGGGTTAACCCTTGTGGACTTTGTTTTTTCTTTAGGTAAATTCATTCTTCATTTTCTTCCGTCCTATACCTCCACATTATTATTATACTTTAATTTCTGCTATTGCAGAACGTTTTTCAAGTAAACTATTAGTAATTTTTTGCTTTTTAAAGTCATTATAGTCTTCTTCACTTACACTGTCCAAATCAAATTCAATTAGATATTCTAATTTATTTTCTAATTCTGTTTTCTTTTGTTCAGTTTCTTTGATATTAACTTCAATAGCTATAATGTCATTAATAAGCTCTTTCTTAGTCGTAGCTTCTTTAATAAGATATATATTATTAAATTTTAATGTATTTCCATGAAAGTTCTCTCTAATTATACCTCTTGTTAAGGTATTCCTATTGATTATCATATCAGGATTATTAAATTTTAAATATCCAGTAGCTTTATCCACAAATGCACGATAATTATTACCATCATCGTAGTCATCTTTTAAAAGAAACTTATGTTTCATTAATAAAGCTCTTATTTTATCACCAAGTGTTATTTTTTCTGTTTTTAAATACTCAGAAAATAGTATTTTTTTAGTTAAATTTAACTTTTTTATCATGGGTTTCTAATAGTGTTAATATAGTCATAAACTCCTTTTAGATGAGTTGTATCGTTAGGTTTTGGTAATTCCTTAAAGTAATTAACAGCACCATCAAAGTATAGAGGACACACTGTTCCTCCACCACCTTCACGACCTCCTAATATCTCTAAGAATCTGGCATTATCTTTAAAAAACATAATGTCATAACCTTGATACTCTTTAATCTCATGCCTAAATGGACTAAACAATCCTAAAATAACATTAGCATCACGCTGTGTTAGTTTACAATCACCTAAACCGTCCATAGTAGGTTTTAATCTATTAGCCTTCATATTCTCAACTGATTCTTGAGCTGAGGCTTGTTGTTGTACTATTACAGGAATATAACTGTATCTATTACGTAATCTAATTAAATAATCTGACGATAATTTAACTATAGATTGGTGTAGATTCATTTGTCTTCCTTCCTCTTTCTCTGTAGAAATTAAACTGACATGGTCAATCATAACCATAACATATTCTTCAGAGTCATTAGGTTCATAGTAGTCAAACACTTCATTTGTAACTATTTCGTTTGTTTTGTTGTCTTTAAACTCAACTATTCTATTATGAACAGTACCATTTTTTTTGGCGTATTCATCAACGAATTTAAATATTCCTGTTGGATTCCTTATATCATCAATAAACTCAACTATTTCCTCTATTTTATTAAAATAAGTCTCATAGCTGGCTATTAAGTCTAAAGTTTCCTCAGTTAATAATCTATCTGCTTTAGTACTTCTAAGGTCTTTAGGTGCTATCCTAATGCCCTCTTTAACATACAATATGTTAGAGAAGGCAGATAGCATTTTCTCTTCCTTAGACATCTCTAAAGTAAAATAGAAAATCTTTAATCTAATATTTAAATTTTCTTCAATTACTTGTTGAATAGTATTATATACAAATAACCAATCGGCTACTTGCGTTTTCACTTTTGTTACTTTTTAAATTTAGAATCATATAATTTATTTAAATACTTAAAAGTATACTTTTGGTTTACTGGAGCAGAATGTCCTGATGCAGTACGAGCATGAGAGAAAAATTTATAATTTCTATGCCATTTAAAAAACACAAAGTCAGATATATCTGGACATCTATAACTAGAAAATCCACTCTCTACTAATGCTTTTAATAATAGCTTCTCACTCACTCCTTTAAGTCTATAATAATTAAATAAGTCTCCAAAGGATCTTCTTCCAAATATTCTTTCGTCTTTATCAAACAATTTTTCTGTAAAGTAGCATTCTGGGCATTTATTGTTTAAATCTATTTTTAAATCTGATAAATTCATTGTTTTAATTTTTAATTCTTAATTTAAATGATATAATCATTTCTGTTATATTCTACATGTCACCATGCAGGTCGGACTATCTCTTCAACCTTTTTATATCTGTAAAAGTGATTGCTTTATCATCTTTTCCAAAAAAAGGTTGCTCCTTGTTAGTCTCTACACCGTTTTCTAATAAAAAATCATCAAATATTTCTTTCATATTTGTTTCATTAGGGTTTTCAATAGTACCAGGGTCTTCGCCATATTCGTTTTCCCATAGTAATCTACCAAATTCCCAAATTAATTTTTTATTATCAAGTGACGGCACGGGATTGTCTTTAATAGTTACAATATGATTTTCTATTTCAAATCTTTTTTGTAGCTCTTTCTGAATACTTTTTATATATCCAGGATTCTCTTCTTTATTAAATTCTATTATTATTTTCATATTTTAATTTTTAAAGGGTTTCCCCGTACAGTATTTAACGATTGTTCCAATTATTAGTAGTTACATTATTTATAAATATACTACTAATATTATTAGTAAATGTAGTATTAAGTAATGCATCTGCTACAGGATCTTTCGTTTCTACCAATTCAGAGTTTTCAAACCATTGGGTTTTTTCTAAAAAGTCTAAATTTAAAGAAGAATTGATAGCTGAAGAGACTTTACTTCTGTAGTCCCATCCTGCTGTTCCTGTCATTCCTTGATTTTTAATTTCGACTAGTTTTTCTAGTTTATTAGTACAATTAATATGATATATATTAATATTATTTCCACTATTCATGTTTGGATAAGAATGTATCTTTGTTACATTTTCTTTACCAAAGATGTTGTTATACATCATTACAGATGCTACTACTTGATTATCTGTTAAGAATACTACTTTATCAGCTTTATTAAAAGCTAAATGAAAACAATATACTTTATCAAATAATTCTTGAGGTGCAGTGTTCCAAAAATCATGACTATAACCATGATGATAAGGTAGATTAGCTCCACAACAATCAGCATGATTTATCATTTTAGGTAATGTAATATGTTTAGTTATATCAACATTTCTATTTTCAAAATCAATAATAAGATTTATTAATGTTAGATTTAACATTTTACCTTCACTTGCAACATTTGCATTCCTAATATTATTATATATCCAATTCTTAATAACTATTTTTTTAGTATTATTAGATTTGTCACATAATAATAAAGGTGCAGGCATTGCTTTTTTTTTAAAATGATATAGATCATTAAAACTAGTTGGAATCTCTTTATACACATCTACTTTAAAGCTTTTTTCTATGTAAGCTCTAGTATTTGTAAATGTTTGTAATAATTCTCCTGTATAAAGAGCATTACTTACTTCAAGACTATCAATTTCGTCATCAATATATCTTTTCCCATCTATAAATAATAGGTTAGATTTCTCAGTTATTTCACCTCCATGATTATAAGATTCAGATCTTGATTTTATATTCTTAAATAGTGTTTTTACTCCATCATGAGCTACTGAACTACTATTAAATACATTATTTTTCTGACCAGTTGCTAAATCAAAGGCTGTGTAAGTATCTTTTAATCTACTTGTTTCTATAACAAAGCTATTGCCATATCTAGTAGTTATTAAATAAAATAAATATATATTAACCACTTTATACTCGCACTCTACTTCGTTATATACATAATCATCCTCATCCTCGTCCCATTCTTCTTCTTCATCTTCCCATGTTTGGTTAAAAGACTGCATAAATAATACAGGTTTACCAAACTGGAATTGATTACTAGCGCCTGGTGCGTGGAAAAGTATTTCTTCAGAAGTATCTATAACTTGTGCTTTTCCATTAACATCTTTAAAATGTAATTTACCTTCCTCAAAATCAAGTCTTGTAGGTTTAGCATTGTCATTTGTAGAATGTTTCTTAAAAAACTCTAACTGTTTTTGAAGTGTACTAATTTCTTTTTTAGGTGTCTTAGGTTTCTTGTTTTTAATGGTTTTTTCCATAATAATTGCTTAATTATAGGGGCAAATTCTACCCACTTTACTATTCGCTGTTATTAAATAATACTTACCTTGCTCTATGCCAGGTAATTGATTTTCAAATCTGGGTAAACCCCAGGGAATACAGTTAATTTTACCATCAAGAAGTCGTTGTCTTCTATTGATTAAATTACCATGTACTCTTTTAAATAAACTCATTCTTCATTTTTCTTTTCTTGTTTATTAAAATTCAGTTCGTATACTTTGCACAAATGTGCATTTAGTTTCTTAGAGTCAAGTCTTCCTCTTTTATTAAAGAAGTCTTTTTTCTCTATCTTTGCTCGGCCTAAAGCAGGTATCACCACATAGTATTGTGTATGATATACCTGCTTAAGAAAATCATCTAATGTCATAATTAATTTAATGTAGATGTCCAATCTTGTGTTGCAGTACTTCCTACTTCATCTATAAATGCAGATAATCTAGAAGCTTCTTCTCTATTATTCTCTTGTTTATAAATGAAATAGTCTGCTCTTTGCAGATATGTTAAATTTCTACCTTCTGTATCAAGATATAATTGAGCTGCTTGTAATATTTCATCAAATGTATACTCAGGATTAGTTTCCATCCATCTAGATAATTTATCTATGCAGGATTGCTTACCACCCATGGAACCAGCTCGTAAGCCTTGCCATTTTCCTCTGTATTCATTAACTCTTTCTACTACTTCAGCTTTAATCTTTTTACTAGATTTCTTTATTATTTTAGGCTGTTTAAACTCTTTAAAAGAATCTATACTTAAATAATTTAATAAATCAATAGAGGATTGTCTTAGATGAGGTGTTTTATTCTCGTCTAATTTAATATAATGTTTCTCTACTAATTTTATATTATTATAATCACACATATAATCATGCATAGAATTTAATAATACTTTATCATTTAACCATACTAGATATAATAAATCTGTAGTTGATAAATTTAACTTTTTTAATACTATAAAGTCTAATATAATTGATTTACTCATCCTCAAATATATGTATTGATTGGATAAAATCTTCTTCTAAAGCGTCACTAACTTCTTTTTTACCATTACATAGATTGCATTTCTTTAATCTAGAATGGATAAATATTTCACCTGTTTCTAGGCATTTAGGACAGCCTACCATATTTCTCTATCATTTTATTACGTTTTATACTCTTTCACTAGGAAAAAGTGTTCTTAAACTTACTTCATTGTCTAATGGCACATCATATGCCCGTTTTCTCAATACAGCATATACTTCTAATAATGATATACTTTCATCATTTAAGCTTGATTTTATTGCTGCATGTATCTTTTTAGGATCTTCAGTCTTTTCAAAGGAGGCTACTAAGCCTACCATAAATTCTGTTTCGTAAGCCATTAGTTTAATTCTTTCATTTTTATGTGGGTGTTTAGGATTAATGTTGCCAATAATCTGTTATTACTGCATCTGCTTTTAATGGTATAGTTTTACACCACTTATCTGCAGATTCTTTCATGCATCGTTCAAGATTGTCAGCAGCTAGTTGAGCATAACTCTCTGTAGTTTCTACGTTAATTTCATCATGTACTAGGTTTGTAATGAATACAACTTCTTGTAAATCATTATCTAATATCCATTTACGAAATAATATAGGAGCTAATTTAGTTATGCCCCCTGCTTCACCCTGAATTGGGTAATTTAAAGCATTTCTTCTAATCTTATTCTTTTCCTTCTCACTGTTGGGTGATTTAAACCAATTCTTACGGCCTGTTATGGGATCTATTAAAATATATCCACTCAATAACGCCTGATTCTGGACTTGATTAAAGTACTTTTTAAGATTAGGGAACGCTTTAAAGTATGCTTCATACACTTCTTCTCCCTGTTTTTCAGGAATGCCTAGATTTTTAGATATAGTATAACCATTTCCACCATAGTTAATTGCAAACCCAGCGGCTTTAGCAATCTGTCTTTTTTCTGGATGGTATTTCTTTATATCTTTTAAACTAACATTCAAGAGTTCAGGAAATATCTTAGAAGCGATATATGAATGCATATCACCAAGATTTTGTTGATAAAAGTATTGTAAATCCTTATCATTAGATTTGTTAGCAAGTATTATTTGCTCCTGACCTGAATAATCAGCATTAACAATCTTACATCCACTAGGTGCAGTAAAGGCACTCCTAAAAGAATTATCTGATGGGATATTCTGTAAATTAGGGCCTGAAGAAGAAATTCTTCCTGTGTTTAGTATCTGTCTATAATTGCTATGTAATCTATTGGTAATAGGATTTATGTATTTGAAAAACTTTATTCCAAACGTTGTCACACTTTGTTCGGATTCTTTAAAATTAAGATATGTTAATACCATATTCCTTAAGTCTTCAGGTATTTCCTTATTGAAGGTATTTAAGGATGCACGCAGCACTTGGGCATTAACAGTATAAGAAAGTTTTTTAGTTTCTTTAGAGACTTCCTGTGGGCATATTTTAAGCCATGCAAAGAATTGTACTACTTGTTTAGAGCTAGTCCACTGTATATTAGGCTTTATCTCATCAGAGAATAAATCTAATTGTTTGTTTATAAACATGCTAGTTGGATACTTAGCTAATACAAAATCGTTTAATTCTTGCTCAAGTGTGTTAAACTTGATTAAGTTCTTTTTATATGTTTCCTCCCACACAGTTGTGTCAAAATATATTCCTTTATACTCGATATCTCCGATAACTAAAAGGAATAACATTTCCAAAGAAACTGTATTTTCTACGTCTTTCTTATGTGCCTGTACTAATTGTTCCTCTCTAATGAGAAGAGGGTACACAATGTCATCTACACCATACATTATTTGTATAGTTGTAAACGGCTTATCTTTAATTGTAAGAAACTCAAGCCTCGTTTCTTTATTGACAAGTTTTTTAAAATATCTATACAAAAGATCTTCTAAACTAAACCCATCAAAGTGTTTCCTTTTATCGTTAACCAGTTCATTGGCTCTTGGAAACTTTAAACCTGAATATAATATCTGCTCAACCACCATAGAATCGTAAACATTACGTAAACGTATGCCATAGCCTAACAGGTGCTTATATTCAAATTTTATATTATGTCCTACTTTCACTATATCAGAATGTTCTAATATAGATTTCAAAGGGGAGATGTCAACATATCTTACATCAATAATATACTGATGTTCTGATGTACCTATTTGTAACATCACAATGTTGGTCAAATGTGGATCTAACCCTTCTAACTTATAGATACCGTTGTACTTATAAGTGGTTTCTATATCTAAACCTACTACTGTCTGCTTAGATAAATAATTAACACAATCTTCTATAGAAGACTGCTGTATGTCTGTACTATCAGGAGAATGTTCTCCTATAAAATAAATCATTCTATTATATTAAACTGTTAACATTTCCTTGCTAACACATAATCTAATATAATAAAAAACTCTTTGCCCAATTCAGCTATGGGATACTCCTAAGCTTTGACTTGTATTAGGATATTTTGTACGTCTGGTACATCTACAATAAACACAACTGCTGATACAGTTTATAAATCGTTTTACCTGTGCTTAGGTCAACTCCAGCACGCTTTTAAAGACTCGATAGGAATATTTTCAATTTATTGTTTATCTTCAATCAAAGA
>Ga0070747_1001761_pt1 | contig 10517 bp, 11 predicted proteins | sample VirMetDEL_Mar_31_FD_77321 | JGI IMG/M metagenome (GOLD analysis project Ga0070747, IMG submission 77321) | Aqueous microbial communities from the Delaware River and Bay under freshwater to marine salinity gradient to study organic matter... | ecosystem: Environmental > Aquatic > Marine > Coastal...
ATTTCCAACATATCCTTCCCAGAAACAAACATATCGCTATGCCACGCCCCTGTATCTTCTAATGTTACGTGGCTTATTGTTTGGTCTTTATCTATCTTGTCCCTTATTGTTCTTTGGGCGTAAATACCACCACCTATCAAGTTACCGTTTGCATCAAGACCATCGTTTTTATGTCGTTCATTTTGCAGTCTAACAATATGCTGTTCGTTACGTACACCTATCTTAACAACGGTTTTAGGCAAATCGTTTTTGAAGTTTGTAAGTTCAGTTATATATGCGTCAAGGCTTGCCATTAGTGATTTAGTGAGTAAATTAATATATCCCAAGAGGGTAATTGGCAGACTGCCTGTCGAATGAGTAGGGTATCGACTTAATGCAAAGATACAAAAAAACCCTAATAAAACAATATTAGGGTTTCTATAATTATTAGCTTAAAATTAAACTATTACAGTTTGTGTTTCAACTGCTGTCGCTCTAAATAATACTCCTGCTGACGCTGGGTCTGCAACATTACTGTTTGTTGCTCCGTGATATGTGTCAATTACAATAACCTCGCCAGTTGCTACTGCTGGTAAAGTTAATGTGTAAGTTCCATCAGGGCTTTCAGCCACATTAGAAACTGTTGCAGTAACTCCATCAACTGTAACTACAAATTCAGTTGTATCAAATCCCGTAACTACTGTTGTATGGTCTGAACTTAAATGAACAGTACAAACTAATGTAGTATCTGTATTAGATGGTACTGTCAATTCAATATGACATCCATTTACGGCAGGTACTTCACTTGGAATAAAGTCTAACTGGTCTTTATGCAAGATAGTGTAGTTTTGGTCAAGTTGTAGTCGGTCTAAAAGCTGAATTACTAATGCTTTGCTTTCAGAATCTCCACCTTGAACTTTAAACTTCTTTTGCTCTGCTGTTGCGTGTCCTGCTGCAAATCCACTAAAAGTGCCATCAGAATTAGTCGCTAACATCCAATTTCCTTCTTCATCACCAAAGATAAAGTCATACTCTTTATAAGAACGTAAATTCTCTAACTGTCGGTAAAATTCATTCCCTTCTTCATACATAAACTTAAACTCGGGAAGTCCTTTTAAGTTCAACCTTTTAACTCCTGCTGAATTAGTTGAATAAGAATCTTCACTTGATACGTCCTCAAAAGAACTTGCATCAATTATAGGTGTTATTGTTCCTGCTTGAATAAGAGGTTTTAGATACGCTATATTAAATACCGTAGCTGCTGGGATTGAAGTCCCCTTTCTTAATGCTAAAATATGCTCTGGTGTCCCAAATAAAGACAAACAACCTAATTTTCCAAGGTTGGCAGTCGCATTTGCACCACAAGCTAATTTGTTCGCTATACTGGTTATTGTTGCCATTTTTTATTATTGTTTTTTTGCAGAAATATATCCTGCGTTAATTAAATATTCAAAACTACCTTTTTCGATAGCGTCATAAGAATCTCCAATCTTGAAATTCTTACCTTTTGTACTCCACTCTCTAATAGAATAACCAATGTATTTGCTTTTTACAACTCTTGGTATTCTTTTTAGTTTTGAAGTTTTCTTTTTTTTATCATCCATAATTATTATATTTAAAATGTTACTGTTCGATAGCAAGTGTCAATAAGCTTCATCGAGAATGTAATTTTAATCGCATCCCAAATAAACGCTCCACCGTGTTCTGTTCCTTCATCTGTATCACTATAATTAGGATATTTAATAATCCTGTATTTGCCGTCTATATTAACGATGTTTGCTCTTTTAAACAATGTTCTCACATTGAAAAACAAAGGCATTAATATTTTACCAAATGTTGTAGCCATACGCTCCTTGTTTTGCATAACACTATTCGTGCTAACTGCTAAAACTAAACTTACATTATCAGCCTCTAAAGAAGTATTATCGTGGTCTTCTACGTTAGGGTATAAAAGCCATATCAAAGGATATGTATCTTCACTTTTCTTACGCTTTAGAAACACATTTAATGCTTTCTTATCTCCATAATGAAATACTATTGGGTGAGTTGATGTTCCTCTTAAACTTACCATCTCTGGCAAGTCAGCAAACATTCTCTCTAAAACATCTTCTAATACTATTGTTTTAGTTGCTATTCCCATTATATACCAAATTGATTTATATTATTCCAAACTTTAGGAGTAAATTCCGCATAGGTATCTTCCACTATTTGATTTGAATCATTTATGAACTTATAAAGACTTACTTCTGCCCCTCCTTGTGAATACCAATCAACACCAAACATTCCTAATTTATCGTAGGACTGTGGGATTGTTTCTTCGCCTTGCACAAGTTTAACAAACGTCCTCCAAGCCTTAACTACCTTGTTGGTCGGTGCAACTATTTCAGCGTTCTTTGCAACCTCTATTGCGTGTCCTACATCAGAGCGAGTAACATAATCATCTTGCTCATAGTAAAAATACACATAGTTAGCTAAAAAACTCCTATTATAATCACCTGTACTAATAGACTTATATCGAATACCTCGCCAATAAACAGTAAGACTTGATGAAGGGTCGGTGTATTCCTTCCCATTCAATAGGTCGTTCCATTTAGCAGCAGCACCCGAATCTAATCCGTTAGCTTGTGTTGGGTCAAGTTCATCTTCTAATTCCTTAAAAAGCTGATACCCCAAGCACTTAATCAATGCTTCTCTTGTATAATCATTAATAAATTCAGTAACATCGCCCTCAACAGCCTCTACATCATCAGAAATAGATGGATTTGCGTGAGGTATGTATAAAGAACCTATAAAATATGTGTTATCGATAATCATAATTAAGTACTTAGGGTTAATTTATTATTTAGCAGCTTTAGGCTTATACTCCTTAATAACTTCAATAATCTTCACAATTCCTTTGTCAACTAAAGCGTCAGCAGTAGATTTATGATAAATCTCTACTTCTCCTTTGTCAACTCCGTTAATGTCGTCATTAAGGTATTCAACCTTACAATAACCTGTCGGTGCTTTTCGTTTTGCCATTTTCTTAGTTTTAAATATTAATAATTAATGTTACGCAGTTATCGCTGCTTGAACCGTTGCAATAGTGTCATAAACAAATGCTGCAAGGTCTAAGTTTTTGATGTACTGGTAGTATCGAGATTCGCCAACCATAGTAAACTGGTTAGTGATAAATTGGTCATTAATCCATCCTATTCTAATTGAGAAAGGAACGTAATTAACAATATTCATTTTCGTCATATCTCCAACAAATATTTTCCCTGCTGGAATTGAAATCCAAGGTCGAATAACTACTCCACCTATTCTTACTTCATTGAATAATCCTGCTTGTGGGTAAAGTGGTAATCCATCACCATCTTTTGCTCCAACTAAATTTTTGAAAAAATCAATAGGGTTAATCAATACAACGTTTGGCATATAATGACCTTCATCAGTATAAGCTTGTGTTCTGTAAACATCAGTTATAATTGCATTAACAACATCCATAAAGTTAGATGTTCCTGTTGCAAAATGATTTGTCATTCCAGTTGCTACAAAAGTACGTGCTGCAACTGTTGCTCCTGTTGGGTCATTACCTGTTCCTCCACCAAGATACATTTCATTTACTTTAAATAAATCGTGTTTCTTAGCTAAATACTCTCTTGCAACACTTTCTAATCGTGCAACATCAGTTACAGATTCTTCGGAAAGAATTTCATAAGCTGCTGCTTTGTAAGGAATCACTTGTCTGTTCTCCCATTTAAAATCAGCTTGTGGTTTTGTTCCTTCTTCCGCAACAAACTCATAACCTCCCTCTTTAGGGATTAATTCAGAATATCCTAATGCAGGACTGTTAGTTGAACTAATAGTAGCTAAACCAAGTAAATCAGCGTCATTTCTTAAATTGAAAGACCCTAAGTTATCCATCATTACATTAGGTACTGTTCCTGCACCTTGCGTACCAGAACCACGAGTAATATCACCAACTGTTTTTGGCACGAACTCAATCGTTCCTGCTTTGTTTTGCTTGATTTTTTCAAGTTCAGATTTGTTTGCGGCAACAAACTCTTTAAATTGCCCCATATAATCTTTAACTGTTTTTTCTCTTTGAGAATCAATATACTCCTCTAAAGCGTTTCCTTGCTTTTCGATTGCCGTATGCAATTCTTTTACCTCATCTTTTGATGCTCCGTTTTCTTGTGCTTTCTGTAACTCCGTTTGTAAATCTTCAAACTTGGTGTCTAAAGCTTTTTGAATTTCGTCCATTTTTTAATAGATTAATTGTTAATAATTGTTTTTAAAGTTAGAGTGTTAAAACGGCTCTATCAATGCTCGTAAAGTGATTGCTCGGCTTTACTATTTAATTTCCAGCCATTCTTTGACTGCAATTTCGTTTATTTCTTTCTGTGTTAATTCTTTTGTTTGTGTTGATACAGTAGGCGTGAATGAGTTGCTACCCATTAATACTGCACTACCTTCTATAACCTTTGCCTCTGTAACAGCCCAAAAAACCTTGGTTGTTTCAAGGACATCTTTGTTTGCTACCATTGGAGAATACTTATCCCAATTCTCTTTAAACTCAGGATAATCATCATCATCAATACAAGTAGCCATCTTTACATACTGCATACCAACTGAATGTTCAGTAACATTACCTTTTGAATATTGCTTAAACATAAAAGGATTTTCTTCCTCTTTAACCAGGCTATCAAATGTTAATGCTTGTGTTTTCCCTTCCATATCAAAGCCAAGTGCCTTCCAAGTTACATCCTCTACATACGCCTTTAAATCTTCGCCTCTTGCTATAACAGAATCAAAACTATGCTTATGTTCTTGTAGGTGCATAATATTATCACCACGCTCACTTAAAGACTTATCCCAAATACCCTTAACGTGCATATCTTCGTGAGAATCTATTACATTAGTTGTATTGATAATAGCCTTAACAAGTAATTCCTTAACATCTTGGTCGGCAGCTTTCTGTACCTTACCAATAGTCTTATTTACTGCAACTACATTAGACATAAAAGCATCTGCCATCTTCATTTTAGACTTCTTCGTGTCAATTATAAACGCCTCGTTATCTACAATATGTTGAAGATACTCCTTTTCAGTTTCAAATGATTTTCCTAATATATTAAACATAATTACTTATTTATAGTGTTATTTCTCTTTACCTTGTTAAGCTTCCTTTCTAAACTTGCCTTTAATGAAGGATCAAGATTGTCTTTCCTTAATGTAATCTCTAAATCTCTAATAACTTGATTTGTTCTACACATAGTTTTTATATTGCGTCCCCACCAGTTTTATTCTCTAAGAACGTGATTAAATCAGCCCAAGATGCAAATGGTACTCCTGCACCTGTATCAATGTCTGCATCTGCTCCTGCAAGATTTGCGTCTGTTGATGTTGCTTGTGCTACTGTTGAAGTAACAACATAACCATTATTGTCAGTATCTTCATCGTCTGGAGTTATTGTGATAACTGCTCCTACTGCTGCTGCCGTATAGTTTGGAGTAGAAGTAAAGGCTGTAATGTTCGCTGCAACTTCCGTTGCTAATAATTCTTTAGTTATTTGCCCTGTTTCTGCACCACTCATTATTTGTATCGCATTAACTGTAATTCCACTTACAGTAGCATCATCTAATCCTCCACTAAAAGTTGCTCCCGAAGTTAATAATCTACCTGCATCACTTGATATTAATGTAACTGTATTTCCTATAAGACCACCAACACTTGCTGTCATAGTAACTGTATCTGTACCACCACTTGCAGCAGTTAAGTCATTTACTGTTCCAACTCTAACATCTGCCGTTATTGCTGCTGCTAAATCTGTTGCACCTGCTATATCTGTTCCCGAAACATCAAAATAAGTATCATCGGGTCTTGCACCATTATAAGCCGTATAAACTAATCCATTAGCTGTAACTGTATCAGCGTCAACACCACTTCCAAAGGTAGCACCACTTAATACAAGTCTTATTCCTGCTGTTGAAGTTAATGTTATTGCATCACCTGCTACACCTGCCACATCAGTCGTTAGTGTAACGGTATCTGTAAGTGCTGTTGCAGAAACATCACCTAAAGTCCCTGAACGAACATCATTATTAATACTGTCTGCTAAATCTGTTGCAGTTGCATCATTACTTGTGTCATTTGAAAACTCTGTATTGTCAGACTTCGCTCCTGCTACTGCTGTATAAACCAAACCGTTTATAGTTACTGTATCAGCATCTACACCTCCACTAAATGTTGCACCTCCTAAAACAACTCTTGCTCCACCTGTTGATGTTAGCGTTATTGCATTTCCACCTGCTCCTGCTACATCCGAAGATACTGTTACCGTGTCGGTAAGTGCCGTAGCCGTAACATCACCACTTGTACCTGCTCTAACGTCATTATTTATACTATCAGCTAAATCGGTAGCTGCTGCATCGTTTGATGTATCAATAGAGAAAGTTAAATTATCGCCTTTTGCTCCTGCAACTGCCGTGTAAACAAGACCATTTACTGTTATTGTGTCAGCGTCAACACCTCCTGTGAAAACTGCACCAGATACAGCTAAAGTTGCCCCACTTGAAATTAATGGAGTTGCATTCCCTCCTGTACCTGCTACTGTTTGAGTTATTGTTACTACTGCACCAACCGCTACTGCTGTTACATCATTTACATCACCCACTCTTGCGTCGTCTGTTATTGATAAAGCTAAATCAGTAGCCGTTTCATTATCGCCTGTATCAACCGAAAATTCTGTATTATCTGCCTTTACACCATCAACACCCGTGTACGTTAATCCATTTACTACAACTGTGTTTCCTTCAATAGCAGTTGCACAAGTTACAGTCCCAGATGCAGATTCTACTGCTACTGCTGAATTAAATTGTATCGTTTGTGTCGCAAACACATTCTCTAATGTAGTTACAGACTGAACTGTCGCTGTTGAAAACGTATTTGGAACTGCTGATGCTAACTGAACTGTTCCTGTCGCTGGCGTTGGAACTATCGTGTCAATAGTAACCGAACCTGTTGACGCACTATCTGCATAAGCATACTTGTCAACCAACATTTTAGCAAAACTATCGTCATATAAGCTTATTGTTTCATTCGTGTCATTGGCAGCAAAGTAAACTCGTCTGTAAGGAACTCTTACTGGCAAAGCTGCACCGTTTGTTATTTTTAAATAATTTCCTGCAATCTCTAATTTAAGGCTCATAACGATATTTTTTAGTAATTTATGGTGTTTTGTATTATTTCTCTTATTTTTTCTTCACTTATTTCTTCATCTGAATCTTCCATCGGTTCTTGTACAACCAACTCATTTAACTTTAAATTCTTATCAAAGCCACATTTCTCCAAAGCAACGTCATCTGGCACTCCTGCATTTCTTAATATAGATAAAGCCTCTCCTTGTAACTTAACGCCTGTATATCTTTCTATTAAGATAAACTGCATTATAGGTAAATGTTCGTAAGTGCCTTCTAAAACATATTGGTCACCCACAAGTTCTTGCATAACTGCTATAAAACTATTAAGGGTAGGCTGTATTTCATTTTGAATATACGATACCATAGATTCCTTAAAGTTATTATAAGTAGTCTTTTTGGCTTCTAAGCTAATTATATCTTTCGGGATATGCAGGGCTGTATAGATTATGTTACCGTCAACCTTCACACTTTCGTCAAGCCCCAAATCCCGTAGGGCAATATGTAAGGATTGATACGTTACGCTTGCCTTTGTTATTAGTCCTCTTTTTCTATTTTCTGATAATCCGTATTGAGTGTTAAATAGATTTTCTGCATCTCTCTTTTCATCGTCTGCTAAAGGGAATCCCTCTTTATTACCACTCAATAACTCTTTTCCGTTTGTTTTAAGAATGATGTTTTTCGCTATAAGACTATCGTTAGTGTTTATAAGTGTTTGCTTTAAACCATCTAACCTACTAACAACCTCATAAGGATTAGCGTGTGTGCCATTTGGCAAATCATAGAAAAACATTAAGTCCTTTAGCTTTATTACTTTGTTTTCTCCTGCACTATCATAAACAATCTCTGTGTCAAGCATCTTATCATTACCCATTCTATTTATAAAGTTACCTTCCTTTAATTCATCTGGGAACTCTATTAAATTGTAATTAAGAAGATATAATGAGTTTGGCGTTTCCATTCCCATAGTCCGTTTAAGATATAAAACAGCACAACCTGTTGCTATTTGAGTAAATAAAAGACTTTCTAATAAGTCGGGAAGTGTGGAATAAAAATTAGGATTATTAAGCAGTTTTAGTAATGGATGTTCAAACTCCTTGCCATTAGATTTTCTGATAACCCTAAACTTTGCTTGTGAGAAAAGCTTTGCAACAAACAGCAATGCAGGTGTTAAAATCGGGTGATTTTCTGCTTGGTATAGGTTATTTTGTTCGGCAGACCACCTCGTTAATGATGTAAGGTCGTAAAAATTCTCGCCACTTTTATTTCTTGTCCAAATAGGGAACAACCACTTAGGCAGACTTAATTTCATTGCAAATGAGTTTTCGCAAAGTTAGTGTATATTTCGCTAAAATAAAAATTATTCATTTACTGTTTAATATTTAAGTATTTTATTAGGTATGATATTATGTATCTTAAACTATCCATAGCGTGGTCGTCAAGCTTAATTGGGTCGTCTGTCGGTTGGTCGTATCTGTCCGTATTCCAAGAATATGTATGATATTCCTTTTCAAACTCTCTATTATGCACATAGCTAATATTTGCACTTTGTACATCTGCAATACCACTAACAATAGAGCCACTACCCTTTATAGCTTTTATCGCCATGTGTCCTGCCATCTTTAAAGTGTCGATATAGCTTTGTTTTGCAGAATCACATACTAATATTGATTTGCCAAGTGTGATTTGTGGAACGTGCCTTTTTATTGCACCTACAATAGAATCTCCTATATCTCCAAGAGGCTTATACATCCTAAGACAAATATAAAACATTCCATCGCCATTATATTTAACTTCTGTAACAGCCGTTGGACTTGCTGAACCAAAATCTATACCAAAATAACTCTGATATGGTAGTTCATCGAATTTCTTTTGTGATACAATATACCATCCTTTGTATATTCTTGTTGGTTTTTCTGCTTGTACTCCAAGACCATATACCAACCACATAAATTCTCTTGCTGTTTTGTTTTTGACATTCTCTTTGTGTGGTGGAGGTTGATTTTTAGTGTTTATTGGCTTTCCATTGTATGTAGGCACTCCATTGACAACCTCATAACTATCTGTTTCCCAAGGCTCATAGCTTTTAAGTTGTTTTACGATTGCATCAGGACAAAAAGCATTGTCCAGAAATGTTGAATGTATAAACGTAGTATCATCATTTCCTCTTTGATTTTCAAGCCAAAACATTTTAGATGGATTGTAATCACAGAATATTCTATCGGAAGTCCTTTGGGTTATTTGTAAGTAAACTTCTTCACCAAACTCTGTAACCTCATTAAAGAATGAAATATGTTGTGCAGAACCTAAAACCTTCCCTATATTATCACTACCATCAAAAACTATTCTACTCCCAGTTGGAATGTAGGTAAATGTACCACTTTGCTTATTTTCCTTGATATTATTATAAACAGAGTTATCGAAAAGGATGATATTTCTAAAATCTTCTAATACTGTTTGTCGGCATACGTTTTTAAGGTTTCTCCACACCGTTATCTTAATGTTTTTCCTTCGCATCATCTCTAATAGCAGGAGTTGTAGTATCGAGAATGATTTACTCGACCTACTACCGCCATACGATACTATTTGACGATATTCCTCATTATAATAAGCGAGAGAAGTCTTATTAAAGGTATTTGTAACCTGCATTTCCATCCCTATAAGTTTTTTAATGCCGATTGATATGCTAAGTGAGCATCATACTCATTCTTGAATGTTCCAAGATTTTTTTGTTTCCTGTTTATCCATATATTTGATACCCATTTATTAGCTTTTTTACTCCAAGACACTCCAACATACTCGCTGCTGCTTTTAATATGCTTTTGATTTGTGTTTTCTCTTTGTGTTACTACTTCTAAATTAATTAGCCTATTGTCTTGTCTGTTGAAATTAATATGATTTACAGCAGAACCGTGTCCATTAGGAATATAACCTAAAAACGCCTCACAAACTAATTGGTGTATTCTTCTTGCTTTCCCTCTGTCCTGTTTATTTAAACAAACAAATAAATATCCACCATCATCTGAACACGGCTTTAATGCCTTTCCTTTATGATAATGTTTGCCTCCATTTGAATAGACCACAGTCCTGTCTAATGACTTAATATTTCCTAAATCAGACACCTGATATAATCCTTCATATCCTTTTATATCTTTAAATATTTCCATAGTCTATCCAAATATTTTGTGAAATCCCCAAATAATAATAGAAATAACACCAATTATAGCAAGCGTACCAACTAAAAGAAATATTGCAAACTGTTTTAGTGTTGGATATACTGATTTGTGTTGATTTATTCTTTTTGGGTCGCCACAATAACTACAAACATAGTTTCCTTCTTCTGTTTTATCTGTATTA
>Ga0070747_1001763_pt1 | contig 10512 bp, 18 predicted proteins | sample VirMetDEL_Mar_31_FD_77321 | JGI IMG/M metagenome (GOLD analysis project Ga0070747, IMG submission 77321) | Aqueous microbial communities from the Delaware River and Bay under freshwater to marine salinity gradient to study organic matter... | ecosystem: Environmental > Aquatic > Marine > Coastal...
ACCCTTGCTTTGAAATATACTGTCAAATGATAATGTTAAATCTGTGCCGTCTGCACTAATCTCCATATCCACAAGATTAACAGCAGGTAGGAGTGCTGAATCATTAGGGTATATAGTATTATCCACTGTGTTATTCTGAAAAAACAGATATTTAATCATATTACAAATATACGAAAAAGAAAAAGGGGCCGAAGCCCCTTTCTCGTAGTAGTTTAATTGCTATTAAGCAAATGAAAGTGTACCAACAGCTCCAGTTCCAGTTTTCATACCTTGAACCTTTACTAACCACTTACCATCTGTACGACATAAAAAGTGACATTGACTACCAACGGCACCCCAACCTGGATTGGTTGCAGCAGGAGTAATAATCAACTTTACATCTGTGCCAGCAGTAACATCGTGTTGAGCTGCAAGCTCTCCAATACTACAAACCTGGTTTGCTTCAAACGTGTCAGTTCCAGCACAAATCCAATCCATAGCGTTAGCTTCGTCTGCCAATGCTGATTGTCTCCATATAACATAAGCACCAACTTTAGCAGGTGGAAGTGTAATATCCACTGGTTCGTTAGCGTCAAATGCAGCCGTGTTAATTGTGTCAACCGCTAAGGTAGGATCAGCATCAACCTCATTGCTTGTCAAAGCAACTGCAGTTAGTCCGCTAGCAGGGTCAACCATATTTGCAAAAGCAAATAGTTTTTCCTGGGAAATGTTACCAACCGTAAGCGAATTAGCTTCTAAGGTTCCAACATTAGCCTTTTTAAGAATTATATCATTCATATTTTCTTATTATTATTTTTTGTTTTTAAAAAGTTAAGTGTAAAGAGGGCCGAAGCCCAATTTACGTATTAGTTAAAATTGTCTAAATGCAACGTGCACTTCAATTTCATTACCACCGCTTACAGCTGCAGCTCCAGTTACAAAACGTCCGTATAAAGTACGATCATCTGTCGTAACAGAAGCAGCGTTTCCAAAGGTAGCTAAAGCGTCTGTATTAACTCCATCTACAATAGTAGTAGTTAAAGCTGTTCCAGCCAAAGCGGATACATTATCGGATCCGTCAATGTATAACGCAGAAGCTACAACCTGACCTCCATCATATGTGCTTGCAGTGCCTAAATTAAAAGAAACATCAACAGCACTAGCCATAGTAACCGTACCAACAGTATGAATAATCACAGAGTCGATAACACTATTAGCTGGCTGACGAATTTCAAAATTTGTATTTGTACTTTCAGCAAGAGCATCTGTTATTCTAATTTTTCTAGAAACAACAATGTTGCCTGGTGCTGAGTGTGAAATATTTGCCATAATTTTTAAGTTTTAATAGTTAATAAATAAACGATTAGCCCTTAATCATTACGTGTTGGTTAGCAGCACGAACACAAAGAGCAACTTCAGAACGGTAGTGGAATACCGCTTGGTCTGTACCAAGATCTCCGTTGTTGTTGTGTCCTAGAACTCCACCACCAGTTACCCAGTGCTCCATCTCACGAGAGTACCCATTAGCTTCTTTGTAGTAAAGAGATAATGCAGGTGCTTTCATTCCGCTACGAGCATCTACAACTTGCGATAAAGGAACCATAGCTCCTTGTACGTAGTTAGATGCACCTAGAAGAGTTGGATCGTTAAGAAGCTTCCAATCGTGCTTATGGAAAGTGTATCCACCACGAGTAAACGACTTAAATCCAAGCTTTACAGCCATGTCTGAGTCGTTGTTGAATGCTCCAAACTGTCCTGGTAAACCAGCAGTAACACCTGTTGCTACACCTGTAGCTAACATGTCATCAATAGCTAGGTCTTGCTTTCTGTTTAAGTACATAGCGTACTCGGAAGGTGCACCTTGCTTGTCAAGCTCCATGATAATATCATCAAACTCACCAAATGAATCCATTGGGTTAGCATTAGCGTTAGAAACTAAAATTCCACGATCCTCGATAGCTGAGAAGTAACCTTCAGATCCAGCAAACTCTGTATCAAAGTCTGTGTCAGAATTAGTAGCTGCACCAGACTCATTTCTCTTTTCACCGAAAAGCATCATTAACTCACGCTGATCTTCAAATCGAGCACGAGCTTCTTGCTCTGCGTACATGAACCAACGGTACTCTCCACCACCTACGTCAACCCATCCGATATTCGTTGCCTGAGATCCGTTCACTTCGTGACGACCCTTAACAATCATAAATGGATTAGAGTGACGAGTAATGTTAGACTCTCTGTAAGCTGTTGGCTGATTTGTTCCTTGTCCGTACATGTTACCAAGAACAATAAGCTCTCCATCAGTAGTAGCGTCAATATCAGTACTTGCAGTAGTGTCAGTTCCGTCAAGCTTTACTAGCTTTACATTTGCTGCAGTTCCAGTGCCAAATCCGCCATTCTGAACAATGAATCGAGCTCCTGTTTCAGAGTCCATAACTACGTCGTTTTCCTGAACATTTGACGTAACGTCAGAATCAGAAATTTCTACGTAGTCAGCTCCTGATCCATCAATAGCAGTGTTGCCTGATGTGTAAGCAAGCTTCTTGTGGCGACGGCCAGTCTCCCACCAGTCAATCTGGTCAGATGATCCTCCGCTGTTAATTGCTCCTGTTAGTTTAAGAAATCCAGTGATACCTTGATCACCGTAAGTCTCAACGAGGTTGGGCATTACCTCATCTTTAGTCGCTTTAATAAGCGAGTCAATAGTTGTATAGTTTTCAGACTGAATTCTAAAATTAGAACCCGCTGCATCTAACGGAGGTAAATTACCTGTACCTGCCGTTCTATCTGTTCCTAATGTTGCCATATTTTCTTATTTTTTATACTTTAAAAGTTAGTTTATTAGCCCCCTTCCCAATAAGATTTTTCATTTGTTCCACTAAGGGATTCTCTTGAGAGGCGGTTTGTGTGGGTACCTGAGCAGCTACATTAGATGCATTCTGTACTATATTCTTTTGACCGTCACTAAGCCCCTGTCTATATGTAGAAGAAACTATAGAGTCGATATTATCGATAATAGCACGGTGTGAATTTAATGTATCAAAATCCCATGTCCCGTCTTGACGAACATATGAATCAAAGTACTCATCTAATCGAGAGTTCTTATTCACAAGTTCTTGTTTGTATCGGTCATCCAATCCGAAAGTGAAGGTTTTCTCATTACCAAGATCAAATTCTAATCCTGTTAATGCATCCGCTTCTGATCTCATCTCTGAGACCCAATCCTCCGTTATAAAGCTTGTATCAGCTTGTTCAGCAGCTTGTTCTTGAACTTCAGGAGCCATATATTTCATACGCTCTCCTTCAATTTTTTCTTTAGCTTTAGCTGCATCTACCTTCATTTGAAGGCCGCCAACTTTAACTTCTTGTTCAGTATACATGTCTGGATCTAACTTGTATCTGCTCTGAACTAGAGTAGTAACCTCGTCTGCTGTTAGATTAGGATATTGTATCGCTGTATCTACTTTTAACATCGTCATATCATCCATTTCGGTTGTATTTAACGACTGATAAGTAAACCACTCTTGTGGAGATCGTCCAGTTTCTTGGACAAATCTAGCAATAGCATCCACTCTCTCATCTAGAGGTTGGGGTGTTGCGACAATATCGTCAAAAGAAGCTACGTCTTTACCCAGCCTTTCGCTGAGATATGAAAAAACTGCTCCTTCGATTTCGTTGTCGCTGTATTGTATAGGTTCAGGCTGTGTAGCCTGATTTAATTCTTGAGTTTGGGGTTGTACGCTCTCAGTTTGTTGAGGGGGTTCAACCGCTTCTTCCATTTGCTGTTGAGGTTCTGCAGGCACTTCTGGTGCAGATTGTGGCTCAACCTGCGGAAGAGGTTGTTCTTGTATACGATCAGAAACTACTTGAGACTCCTGTTGTGGAGCCTCTTCAGTTACTGTTTCTGTTTGATTGTTTTGCGTAGACGCAACAATTTCTTCGGGTGAGTTGAATACTTCAAACCCCCCAATACTTTGTTTATTTTCCATTATATTAAATTAATTGTTGTTTTATTAGCTTGTTCCACGACCTCTAATGCCGCCTAGGTATAGTATAGCTTTATCTCCGTCTGTAGCATCTACAGACGTAAACTTACCGTATACTATTGCTCCTACAGTAATTTCCATAGCTACGCTTGTTGTATTTACCGCTTCATAAAAACCAGCATCGTGAGTAGTATTCAAAAGAGCTCCCGCAGAAGTATAGTGCTGAGTTCCATCTGAAGCATTTGCTCCTAAATACTCATATATACCTTCACCCTTTACGGTAAAAGTATCATCAGAACCATCACGATCAGCCCCCATATTTTGAATTGCAATAATATATCTATTATCTGGAGCTGTAAAAGCCCCATTGTTGGTGTCAATTACTACAACTCCTGCTTTTCCTAAATAGTCGCTTGGATGTGCCATGTCTTTATGTTATTATGTTCCTGAGCCTCCGAAGACTACAGAAGAATTATCGTTTCCAAATACACCGTACTCAATAAGAGTATCTACCTTAGTAGCGTATACAGCATGAGTTTTGTCTGGTGCGATAGGAACAAAAGCAAACTCTCCACCACCAATCTTAGCAGTTAAAGCACTATCGCTCTCGGTTTCATTACGCACGTATATATAGTTTTCTAACTCAGAAGCAAGGTTCTGAATGTATAAGTAAGCTCTATCGTTTTTATCATTAGCTAAATACACGATCATGTCGTTAGTATCAGCAGCAGTTCCTTTTACTTTAGCTCTAATTAAACTGCCTGAATCTACAGAAGCAGAAAAACTTTCAGCTAAAGCCAAGGGCGTAGACAAAACATTGCTACTACTCATTGATAAACCTATTGTGATATTTGCCATTATTCGTGTATTAACATGTATTCTAGCGTTACGTCAGTATGAACACTAGGTTTAACATATATGTCTGATATAGATTTCGTACCATTTACTGTAGTCACAATAGTTAAATCTCCATTTCCAGCAGTGTTAAACTGAATTTCTCCAGAAGCCTCTCCTGAGTCTATTTCTAAATCATTTCTAGAATATCTAGATACAAATGTTACAGTGGCAGAAGAGACGCTAGTAACCCAATTCGGGAATTGTGCATTATCAATCTGAGTTGCTATATTAGCTACCGTTGAATTTGCAGCTGTAATTGTAACACCATCAAACACTACAGTATCTCCAGCAGCCCAAGTGTTAGTAACCTCACAGGTAAAAGTTTCTTTTGTTCCGCCATTGGCATTCCAAGGGAAGAAAGTAAAGTCACCTGCATAAAGTCTTCCTATTTCTGTTAATCCTGTTATTGTAGGATCTGTAGCGTCATGAGCACCGTCAGCTGTATGACCAGTTAAATAAATAGTAACATACTCTGCCGCAACAGTAGATGTGTTTTTTATATATACTTTATTTGCTCCGTTGGTAGTATAGTCATCACCTCTAAAAAGAAGGCTAGTATCAATAACACCAGAGCCACTAAAAGACAATGTTTTTCTTGCCAACCCAGAAGTTTCTGACAAGCCAGTTCTAGTCCCAGCCTTAGTTAAGGTAGAAGAGGTGGCAATTGCAAGATTATTGCTCAATAAATCTGAACTGGTTATTGTTAATGTTGCCGTTGTTATTGCCATGTTCTATATATTACGATGCTGTTGACTGAGATAAAACACCATATTCAATGCTTACATTTGTTGCAATTGTCGTTACTTGAATATCGAGAGTGCCTCCGTAAGGTATAAGCAACCAGTCTCCTGGATAGAGTCTTCCAACAATTATATTCCCTTCTAATTCAACAAGAATGTGATCGCTAACCCCTTCGCTAGTGTTCCTAATGTATACTTTATGTGCTACCGCACCAGTAACATAAATGCTATCAGCTACAACAACTGTGTCAGTTTGTGCTGAAGCATACTTTCTGCTAGTAATACCCGTAAACTCATCCAATCCTGTTGAAGATGCAGCCTTAGTTAAAGTAGCTGTCTGAGTCATGTTAAAATTATGACCCGTTATATCGGCACTGCTTAATGTTAATGTTGCTGTTGTTGTTGCCATAGTTTTTTTATTATGATGCTACTGATTGAGAAAAAACTGCAAATTCTACTTTCATCCCAACAGCACTAGTATCAATATCAATATCTAAAGTTCCGTCATAAGGGAAGAATGCCCAATCCCCTGGGTAAAGAAAACCCATAAGTACATTACTACCACCCAACTCTACTGTTACAAAATCACTTGTTCCAGCTGAAGAATTCTTTATATATACTTTATGAGCAGCAGTTGTGTCAACATAATCTGCTGCTGCAACAATGTTAGTTGCAGTTTGAGCAGCTGCGTATACAACAGTAGTAACGCCAGTAAATTGATCTAAACCAGTGTTGCTTGCCGCTTTCGTTAAAGTAGATGTCTTTGTTAGACTTAAAGCGTCTCCCGTAATATCAGCACTATTAAGTGTTATTGTAGCTGTAGTTGTCGCCATTTTAAATGTTATTTATATGCAAATATAGTGATTATTTCTTTTTCTTTTTTTTCTTGATTTTGTATCTAGACACTCTACCCTTAGTGCGTTTTTCTTTAGCTGCTCGTGCTTTTTCAGAAGGACTAAGCTCAGACCATGTAGCAGGAGTTTTTGAAGATATTCTTTTAGTTGGACGAAAAGTTCTATCCTTACTTTTATATCCCTTTTTGCCTTTGGGTGTTCTCCACTTTTCTTTAAACCAACGCTTAAGAGCTAACCCTTTTTTCGTTTTACGAACTTTAGGCATTACTTCTTTTTCTTATTACCCCAGTTTGCAGCACCTACTTTGCGGCATTTAGCTAAAGCCCCAGAAGCATAAGCAGAAGGCCAAACCTTATATCTACCTTTTACCTTATGGTAACAAGCATCTTTAGTCGACCCTCCTTTTTTGTATTTTACTACTTTTTTTTTCTTAACTGCTCTTGGCATGGCTAGCTAGCTTAAATGTTGCTTTTTTTACAGCACCAGGATGCGGTGCGTAGTCACCTACCATTAAATAATACCTACCGCTTTCTTCCATCCAATGATGACCTTTAGGAGGATCAACAGATACTTTCTTGTTAGACACCTTGAGTTTAGGGTTTTTCTTTACGGTTTTCATCAACTTTTCTTTCTACATTTCCATTTACGTAATGCTAACGCTTTTCTAGTAGGACGACCTTTACTATCTTTCATAGGACCTTTCATACCTCCCATTCTAGCACAAAACGACTTGCGTCTTTTGGCAGCCTTAGAACCACGTTTTACCTTTCCAGTAACAGCCATCTTTAGCTTACTGCCTGGGTTGGCTCTACGATACGAAGCTACACCTTTTCTGTTTAGTCCACCTTTAGGATCTTTACCTTCTTTTCGTGTCCAAGCAGGAGTTTTACCTCCTTTCTTCATTTCTTTTGTTTTATGTGGACACTTGCAAGCTTTCATTAGAACGCACTCATTATAATTTCATCAACAGCCTCTTGAACCTCACCCTGAGTAGCCTCAAGCTGCATCATAATATTTGCTTGAAATCTCTCAACCTCCTCACCGTCATTAAATACAATAACTGTAGGAACTACGACGATCTTATGCTTTGCCTGTAGGTCTGGTTCAGAAACTATGTCTACACGCCTGCCCTTACAATCACTAAGCTCATCTAACCAATCCACACTGTTAGCCGCATTAAAGCTAGCGTTAAACTCAACAACGCACACCCCTGAATCTGGTATAGTCATACCAAGAGATGTCATTGCGAATAAACATATGTAGAATAATGATTTCATTATTTTAGTTTGTCTATTTTTTCTTCAATACGATCTAAATCGGTTTTAAGCTCTGATACATCTTCTTGAGTAGTCATAATAGTCTGCCTTACTAGCTGATCCTTCATATCGAACTCCATGCGTGTAATCTCTGGATCTGCTGGCTCTGGTAACTCCATAGCTAAAGCTATGTCTGCTTGAAGAGCAAACCACATTCCAATAAGGGCTGCTAGCCCTGCTGCTCCCATACCTATTGTTTTTAGGTCTAGCGTTACTTTAGTATCCTCTCCAATTTGTTTAGCCATTACAGTATTACATAGTTTAGTCCGACAGAAAAGTCATGCCATTCTCGGTTCCAATACTTATTGTATTTACCTTCTAAGAAAACACCAAGACTCTTATTTAATCTCCAACCAAAGATAAGGCCTGCACCGTAATCTATCCACTGCCCCCCTTCGGTGGTTTCAAAGTAAGAATACTCGTCATCTGTCTTAAGATGATAAGGCATTACGCTCACCCAGTTGTGCATCCAAAACTCCTTAGAATACTTGTAGTAGTCGTATCCGACAACCACAGAGTAGTTCCACACATTAGGTAATTCGTTTCTTTTCTTAGCCACATAATCATTAATAACTTCAGGTATAACAACCTGCTCCCACACATCAACGCTATTAGCTACAAGTTCTCCGTCTGGAGAAAAGTATTCGCCAGATTGCACATCTACAACATACCCCTCTTGTATAGCAAGACTTGTGTAGTGTATGTTATTGTTTGACAAAACCCACTCCTCTAAAGGATTATATCCATAAGGCTCTGATATACGTTGAGCAACCCCAAGGTTAAAACTGAGGCGGTCATTAGCATTAATCCTTAACCGTTGAGATCCTTCAAAGTACTCTACATCAGCAAAGCCGTCTTGTAAATACTCAGCTTTAGCTATCCAGTTCTTAGCTACGTATCGTAAGAAATAGTCTTGATCTAGAAAGTTTCTACCCTGCTGTCTTCGCCAATCAGCTTCAAACAGAAACTCAAAGCCTTTTACTTTACCTATAGTAGCAGCATCACTATATGATTTCTCTGTTCCATCATAAAATACATTGGCTCTATTCTCGTATCCGAATCTAGCAATCTTACGCACACCAGCTGTAAATGAATAATCGAAAGGAGTCTCTAGTACATCTGTCTGCAGCCCATTTGTTACAGAATAGATGTTGTTATCAGCTATGGAGTTACCACCACTAAAAGCTGTGTAAAATGTAGCAAACTTAAAGGTCTTCTTTAAAGTTTGACTTTTTGCATCTAAAGTTGTACCTAATAAAAAAACTACAAGCATTATAAAGCAATACAGAATAAATTCAAATCGCTTTGTTTTGTTTTCAATATTGTTTGTTTCTAATGACATCACACTTCAAAACCAAAGTTTAAGATCATAAATCTAAATCTTTTACAATGACCTTTCTTTTCACAAGCAGGACATGGACAGAATGAAATCTCAAGAAGGGTTACTGTACCTAACCTTAAGTTAATCTCATACTTTTCTTTTTTGTTTCCAGCATTCCAGCTGTTTATCCAATCTATTTTCATTACGCTAAAATTACACGGTTATAAAATTCTAAATCTATATCTTTAATAGGATTGATAAAGTTAACACGACAATACCTATTAATTTCTTGCCTCTTAGTCTTACTGTTTGTTACGCAAACATTAGCAGCTTGGTATTGAGCGTTCTTCGTTAAAAGCTTATCAACACGCTTCTTCGTTGTTTTGTTTGTTTTATAACTCATGATTTAATTATTATTTTATTTATACGACCAATAACAATATTATATACTCCGTTAGGTAAATCAGTCATGTCAATTCTTTTATCTAAAGTAGCTGGTATAACAACTTGCCCTAAAGAATTATATATAATAGCTTTTATATTTATAGGAGATTGAATATAAAGAATATTATTTACAGGATTAGGGTATACACTATATACATCATGTATATCATACACACCTTGTGGCCATCCCTGCTCACAGTATGAATAAAGATCTATACATGTCTCATCCCAACCAACTTCACAGCAATATGGATCAATATCTATAATCCATGCATAGCATCCGTCGTTGTACCAATATGGTACACCAGGCCCTGTAATGCATCCAGCGTCATATAAACACTCATCTTCATTAGATGTATTAGCTAACTCATTGTAATTAAATGCATTAGGGTCCATACAATCAACAACTACTTCAATACAAGAGTCTTCAATCTCTGTATTAGCGTCTGGATTGTAATTAAATGCGTCTGGATTCATACAACCATACACAAAAGGAATGCATCCACCGTTCTCTGTATTAGCATCTGGGTTGTAGTTAAACTGCGTAGGATCGGTACAACCAAATATTACTGGGATACATTCACCAGAATCAGTAGCTAAAGCATTGTAGTTAAAAGCTGTTGGATCTTGACATCCCAACACTTCAAGCTCATCACAAACTCCATCTCCATCGTAATCATTTACGCAGCTATTATTACAGTCATAATACTCTACTGGATAGTTACAGTCAGAATTTGTGTTAGCTTCGGCATCGTAGTTACAAGCCAATTCATCCGTACACCCGTATATATAAGGTATACAACCATTACCACAAAAAGGAATAAAGTGATATACCGTCCAGTTCGGACCTGTAAATGGCTGAAGTGCTCCCTGGCCATTATTTATAAATGGATTGCTACCCTCAGACAACAAAGTATCTCCCGCTTCATTAAGAACATATACAGAGTTGTGTAGCGTTTGGAATGCAAGCTCTTGAGA
>Ga0070747_1001764_pt1 | contig 10509 bp, 7 predicted proteins | sample VirMetDEL_Mar_31_FD_77321 | JGI IMG/M metagenome (GOLD analysis project Ga0070747, IMG submission 77321) | Aqueous microbial communities from the Delaware River and Bay under freshwater to marine salinity gradient to study organic matter... | ecosystem: Environmental > Aquatic > Marine > Coastal ...
TAGTGAGTTCTCAAATATTACGTTAAGGGTTTTATCCTATTTTGGTATCAACCTAAGGGAAGAGCAGGTCGTTCAGGCTGCAGAAATTTTAAAGGACAAGACCAAGAGAAGTGATGAGGGTTCACCAGTAAGATAATAAAAACAAATAACTATGATTGACAAGAACAAGAAAAAAGGTAAAAAGAAGTCTACAACTAAAAAATTAGATGGACCACTTGGTGGGGACTTGGATAGAAGAGCCAAGAGGAGGGCATCTATGGGGGCTATGTATCAATCTGACAGTTCTATTGGTAACAAGCAAAGCAAGGCTAGAAAGGCTAGAGGGAATAAGAAAAATAAATAAGACATGGCTACAGATGCAGTATACTACGCTGATGAAAATCTTTGGGGTAAGTACCAGAAGATAAGCTTGCAAGAGATTGTAACAAACTATATGATGAGTCTTGACCCTGATGATTATAATAGCACTGTAAAGAGAACACAGGTGCTCTATCAGGCTCGTAGGGGTATGCGTGAGTTGTACTATGATATACTAAGAAGTATAAGGGCTATAAAGCTAGAGTTATCCCCCACACTAATGGTGACACTCCCTCAGGACTATATTAACTATGTCCGTATCTCATGGGTTGACTCGGACAGAAAGCTAATCCCCATGGCGGTAAATGACAGGATGGATATATCTTGGAGCTACCTTCAGGATGCTGACTACGAGGTTACATTTGATGACGAGGGTGCTATACTGCAGGCTAACAATGACCCTGTGATAGCCACAGAGTCAAACCCACCTCCAGTCACAGCTAACAGTGACCTAGGCTCACTTAACTCCTACACCTTCTGTGGAAACAACTTCCAACCAAATGCTGACATGAGCCAGTACTTTGCTAATGGGAGCTACAAGGTGGACAAGGATAGGGGTCTGATTGTATTCAGTTCTGAAACCTTTGGCAAGGAGATAGTTTTAGAGTACATCTCAGATGGTATGTATATAAATGATACCAAGACAGAGGCTGACATAGGTGTGCACAAGTTTGCTGAGACAGCACTGATGGACTACATACACCACGCCCTAATTAAGAACAGGAGAAATGTACCATTCAATGAGAAGATGAGGGCTAGAAAGGAGTTCTACAACAGTAGAAGGATAGCCAAGAGAAGGATAAGTACAATAAGAAAGGATGAACTCTTACAGATATTCAAGGGTGACTCTAAGTGGATTAAATAAAGTACAATTAAATATAATATAATGGGAAAGATGATAAACAACTGGCTCCTTTGTGAGACAGGGTCAAGCAACAGCAGTGTATCAAGCTCAGGCTTTGAGACAACGGATGCATTAAAGTTTGTAATGCTAAAGGTGGTTAACTCGCAAGGGGGAAATGATATAGTGAGGGGTACGAGTATAGTTGTACCTGTAAATGCACCTCAAAAGATTAAAATCAAGGGTATAGACTACCTGTCAGTAAACATTGCTGAGGTAATCTGGTATGAATAATATATAACTACTATGGAGTTAAAGAACACATTCACTGGGGGCAAGATGAACAAGGATATGGATGAGAGATTGGTCCCTAAGGGTCAGTACACTCATGCAGAGAACATCAGGATGGCTAACACCGATGCCTCAGATGCTGGTGCTATAGAGAATGTTAAGGGAAATAGACTCCTAGAGGACTTAGGTCTGACAAACGCAACCACTATAGGAGCCCTTGCGGATGCCTCCAGCAGGCTTATATACTGGTTTGTGACCTCGGATGAGAGGGATATGATTCTTGAGTATGATGAGGAGGCAGGGACAACAGCAAGAGTAATGTCAAGCACAAAGGCTGGCGATGATGTATTAAACTTCAGTGCATCAAACCTCATCACAGGTGTGAACAAGATTGTAAACGGTGACCCTACAAAGGACCTGCTTGCATGGGTTGATAACCTGAACAACAACAGGATTATAAATATTGCCTATGCAAAGGCAAACTGGGCTACCATAGATGCAGTAGGGAGCTATGTAGAGGCAGACATAACAGTCATCAAGAAGCCACCTGCAGCTGCACCTACAACAGCATTTGTAAACACAGGTACCAGTGAAAATTATATAGAGGATAAGTTCTTAGCCTTTGCCTACAGGTATAAGTATAAGGATGGGTTCATCTCAGCCCTATCATCATTCACAAACTATAAGTTTATACCTGAGGAATTTTCAATAAACTATGAGACTATGGAGAATGAGGGGATGGTGAACCTCTTTAATGCTGTGGATATAACATTTTGGACAGGTACAGATAAGGTTACAGATATAGAGCTGGTATATAAGGAGTCCCTATCAAATACAGTATATATAATAGAGAAGTTTAATAAGGAGGAGGAGTTATGGTTTGATAATGTAAATAGAACATTTAGATTTAGTAATGATAAGAGGTATACGGCACTCCCAGCAGATGAGCTGTCAAGGACATATGACAATGTACCCAGACTTTCTGGGGCACAGGAGCTTATTGGTAGTAGGTTAAGCTTTGGTAACAACCTAGAGGGGTATGATATGGAGGCTCCAGTAGGAACCCCTATTAAAAATGATTATACACTAGCTCTAGATAGCACACCACTATTAGATGTGACTACTGTACCTGTAGAGTCATACCCTAGTCCTATCTCTGTAAGGTTTGATTTTGATGGTTTATCCTTAACACAGGGTAAAATTTTAAAGTTTAATTTTTGGCTTGATGAAGAGGTGGATGGTGCCCCAACTATTGGTACCGCTGAAGGTCTAGCTGCTTTTATACTACCTGAGACTTTTGATACTGTAACCCTATTGCTTGCTAACACAGCCTTTGGTCTGTTTATTACAAACACATTAACAACCATATTTACAGATAACTATGCTCCAGACATACCTGCAGATGTAACAGATACAGATATAACCCCATTCTCTGTGGCTTTATTTAGTTCAACAATCATCACCCTAACATCACCTGTGGTGGTGTATGAGATTAGTGGTGTACCTGCAGCATCATACTCATACTGGGAATATGAAGCAACTAGTACAGGACTTACACTGGATACAGAAAATCTTTTGACCAGTGTAAAATCTAACAGGAGTTATGAGGTTGGTATGGTATACCTAGATGAGTATGGTAGAAAGAGTACTGTAGAAACATCCTCAACCAATACTGTATTTGTAGAGCCTACACTGGCTGATAACAGTAACAAGATAGTAGCAACCATTAATCATTCACCCCCATACTGGGCAGATAGGTACAAACTGGTATTCAAGCAGAATAAAGGGGATTATGATATTATTTATGCAAATATATTTTACCCTGAGGGAAATTTTGTATGGGTAAAGCTAGAGGGTACCAATAAAGTAAAGGTAAAGGAGGATGATATACTTATTGTTAAATCAGATGTAAGTGGAAAATTAACCACCCTTATTGAGACTAGGGTGCTGGCTATTGAGACAAAAGAAAGAAACTTTATAGATGCCAACCCAGTAGAGTTTCCTGATGCCCCTTTTAATGAAAATGAGATTATAGAGCCTGCAGGTCTGTATATGAAGTTGAGACCAGAGGATTATAACTTAAATTTTACTGGGAGTACATCAAGAACATGGAAGGTAGAAGAGAGGGATGGTTATCCTGCATACCCAGTATATACTGAATCTTTCTTTTCTGTATTTGGAGAAGAACCACCTGTCACCCCTATATCATTATATGCTGGGTCTAAGATTTCTATTAAAATTAGTGTATCTGGGCTAACAGGTAATTACCCAAATGATTACCAAAATATTCAATATGATAAAGAGTTTGAGGTTTCTAATGATTATATATGGGATGCTAGTGGGGGTCTCCCAGATGGCACTTTTCCTTCTACAGGAAGTGGAAATAAGCCACCTATAGTAGACTGGTTTGACACAGAGGTTGGAGATTTAGGTGAGCTTGGGTTAGGGCTTGCACAGGGAGCAGACTCAAATAATAGGGGTGATGGATGGGGCTTTACAGATGATGGTTATAGGTTTTGGGTGAAGCATGATGATGGAATATTGACAGCTAATAATCAAGTTTTATATATTTGGAGAGTAAATATGTATTGGACAGTAAACTTTACAGAGGGTGTTGTTATATTTGAGACAAAGCCAGATGATGAAAGGTCAGATATCTACTATGAGTCTGAGGAGACCTTTGACATAGTTAATGGTGACCACCAAGGGAGTGTTGATGATGTAGGGCAGAACCAGTTCTTGGTCCCCCTAACATCTGGGACCTTAGATGCAGACACATACTACACAATAAAGACCTACGAGACTGGGGATGACTTTACAAATTTAGGGGCATCTTCAAATGCAGATGGGGTAACCTTCTTGGCTACAGGAACAACACCTACCACATGGACAAATGGCTCTGCTGTCTTTAAGCCAGCGGTTATAAAGTCAAGCTTCTTTAACTGCTTTGCATTTTATAATGGTATAGAGTCATACAAGTACAGGGATACATTTAATGGTAATAGGCTGGGTATAGATTTAAGACCCAGTGCTGTATCTTCAGAGAGGTACTCAGAGGTTAGGAGGTTCACCGATATATCATACAGTGAACCATACAATGAGAATACAAGCCTTAATGGTCTTAATGAGTTCAACCTATCTAGGGCTAACTATAAGGAGGATATAGAGAAGAAGTATGGGGACATAAAGAAGCTGTACTCCAGAGATTCAGACTTGGTGGTCTTTCAAGAGGACAAGGTGTCGAAGGTATTATTTGGTAAGGATTTACTGTCCAACGCTGATGGGACATCAAACGTGACATCTGTAGAGATGGTTCTAGGTCAGCAGATACCATACACTGGTGAGTACGGTATAAGTGACTCACCAGAGAGTTTTGACTTTGATGGCAATAACCTATACTTCACCGACTCTAAGAATGGTGCAGTATTGAGGCTGGGTGCCAATGGTATCACAGACATATCTGACACAGGTCTTAGGACATGGTTCAAGGACAAGTTCAAGATATCTGATGATGTATACAAGCTAGGGGTATTTGACCCTTACTATGACCAGTACATACTAGCGTTTGGTACAGGTGGCGCAGAACTTGGTGAGGATGAAAATACTCTTTCATTTGATGAGAGGGTGAAGGGGTGGACATCATTCCACACATTTAGACCTGACTTTATGGTGGGAATGAATAGTAGCCTGTACTCCTTTAGCAATGGCAACCTGTATATACACCACGACCCCAATGCTACAAGCAATGAGTACTATGGCACCTCCAGCGCATCCAAGGTATCTATAATGGTAAACGATTCACCAAGTGATATCAAGGAGCTTCAGGCTGTAAGTCAGGAGGCAAGTACACCATGGGCTGCAGTACTCAAGGCGTACAGGAATAATATTGATAACTTCTCCACCAGCACTATATTTATGTCTGAGTTTGTAGAGAAGGAGGGTCACTGGTTTGCGTATGCAAGGAGGGATGAGAATACAAACCACCTAGACTCAAAGTCTACCTATGGCATAGGGGAGGTTTACACAGTATTCACAAACAGCTTCTCATACGTAGGTGGCAGTGCCTTACTAACAGCAGGTGACACCATACTAAGGGGCTCTGACCTTGCTGTCATAGGGGTGGTTCTGACAGATATTGATAACGTGATAACCTTAACAACCCCAGCATTTGTAAACACCCCTACCAATGGGACGTTTATATTTGGTCAGAAGAATAGTAGGATTGAGGGTGGAAGCCTGAGGGGATATACAATTGGTTGTGACTTAGAGATTACTAGCGCAGACAAGGTTGAGTTGTATGCTGTGAACTTGGAGGTGATGCAAAGTAAACCTTAATAGGCATAACAATAATATACCTATATTTGTATAAAATATAATACAATGAGTAAGTTTAGTTGGAGGTTGCAGGATAGGGATGAGTCCTACGATACATTGGTATCTTGGTGGGGTTCTCACAAGGCGTTTAATAGTAAGGTTATAGGGTACAGTTCCCTACCAAGTAGAATATTTGTAGTTAGCAAGGGTGGGACAGATTTATTTATGGTACCTGTATACGCCAGTGACAGCACATTCTGTTGGCTAGGTTGGACAACCTCTAACCCAGACGCTAAACTAAGGGACAAGTCTGGAGCACTGGAGTACCTTTACGAGATTATATCAGTAGTAATGAAATCATTAAAGTATGAGCACATTATATCAAAGGCAAATGCCAAGAGCCTGCAGAAGGTTGCAGAGCGTTCTGGCTTTATAGATGTAGGGCAGACAACATATCACATTAAAAATTTATAAATTATGGCAGCATCAGTAGGGAACGCAGTAGGAATGTACGGGGCAATCACAAAGAATATAGAGGCTAAGAAAATGCAAAGGAAGGGTCAGGAGGGTATTGACAACTTTGAGTGGATGAAGTTAGATAACGCTTACAGTGATACATCTATAAGTACTGCAGGTGGGGAGCTACAGATGGAGAATGCAGCCACCAATACAGCATCCATGGTTGAGGCAGCAAGGTCTGGTGGCACTAGGGGTCTGGTAGGTTCCTTGGGGGCTATACAGGCTAATAGCAATCAGGTGGCTGGGCAGGTAGGTGCCAACTGGGATGCACAGCAGAAGGCTATAGACTTTGCTAAGGCAGGGGACAGGGCTCAGATAAGAGGTATGAATGAGGTAAGACAATCTAATGAGCTTGCTGGCTATGGTCAGATGATGGGTGTCGGTATGGATATGAAGTACCAGTCCTATGCAGATATGCAGGCAACAGGTAATGCACAGTCACAGCACAACATGGAACTATTCAAGACATTTGGTGGTGGTATGGGTGGGGGAAAGTAGCAGGTGGTAGTGCACCCAAAAACATTGACAACCCTGATGGGTATAGCCAATTCACACAGTTTGGTTACAACGGATAATAAAGAATAAACTAACAGTATGGCAAAGATATCAGGAGCAGCAGCCTATCAGCAATTAAAACCAATAGGCAACTATATAGCAGACAGTGCTAACAAGGCAGCTGACAGGGCAGCAGCCAATATGAGGAACCAGAGTAATATCAACTCTAAGGAGAAGGATGCACAAAAAGATAGGGAAGAGGCTGAGAAGGTAAGGAAAGAGAATGCTAGGATTGAGGCTGAAAAAAAGAAAAATACAGACCTAGATAATGCACAGTCAGAGTTTCAAGCATACCAGATAGATATAACAGACGACTCTAAGAACCTTAAGTTTTCTGTAGATGAGGTTGGGGCAAACCTGTCAGATACTTATGAAGTACAGCAGGAGGCTATAAAGTCTGGAGATGTAGATGGGGCAAGGAAAGCTGGTGACAAGATGTTTAATATATCTAATGCTCACAAGACAAATTTAAAGGCTACAGCTGAGTGGAATAAGTTTAATGAGGGTGTAAAGAATAGAGAAGGGGTAGCATCCTTTGTAATACAAAATTCTGAGGGTGCAGTAAAGGCAGGGGATGCTGGTGGTATTACCCCTAAGATTAATAAGGAGGATGGAAACTTATACTATGAGATACCTGTTCAAAAGGATGGGGTATGGAAAACTCAAACCATCACCGCTGCTGAGATTATAAAAAACACCCCAGCACTGTTTGATGATTTTGATTTTTTAGGTGATATAAAAACATTTAACACAAATGTATCTAAGGATTCATATGATGGTAACTACTCGTGGAAACCTAAAAATGATAGGGAGTTAGATTTTCATTTAGACTCAGTTTTTTCTAGTGACCACAGTGTGTTTAGTGCCGTGGGTCAGCAGCCAGAGTTATACAAGAAGCTTGGTTGGGAAGAGGGTAATTTATCAAACCTGTCACACAAGGTGACAGCTGGGGAAAGAAAAATAGTAAAAGAGCACTACAAGAGTAAGTACAAGAATGCTTACAGCTCCAAGTATACACCCTCTACACCTTCAGATAACAACACAGGTACAGGTACATGGAATGTGACCACTACAGAGGGGGTAGAGGCTCCTGAAAATAGTGGTGTGGGTGGCATGAAAGGTAAGGGTACAGGTAAAACCTTCCTATTCCCTAGCAAGAGCAAGGGTAACCTCTTAGGTATTGCAGGTGTAGGGAAGAATGGTGAGACCTTGAATGAGATATGGGTCAATAATAGTGGTGAATCATTTGGTTTATTTATGAAGCCTTTGACGGAAAGAAACACCTCAAGCGGTAGTGTTGATGATGAGGGTGCTGGGTTTGATATAACGTCAGATGACTCAGGGAAAACTACAAAAAGCTTAAGTGTAAAGAAGGGAGACACAGAGTGGAGAAAGATGACCAGCGGTGAACTAAGTAAATATAAAAGTCAAACAGGTGGAGCATCAGGTGGTATTGACACTAGTGGATATTAATAATAAATAGAATAAAAAATGAACGAGCAGGCATTTATTGACTCATATAACTTATTTAAAGGAGGTGGCTACAGTGGTTCTAAAGAAGACTATAGAAAACTTATGCAGACCAACAGTAAGGCTCTAGAGGACTCATATAACCTTTTTAAGGGTGGTGGGTATAAAGGCAGTGATAAGGATTATTACTCCTTAATATTAGGTGATAAAGATAAGGCACCACCAGAGGGAAAGCTAGAAGCCGAAGTGAGTGGGGAATCAGTATCTCCTTCGGCAGATTTAGGTTCTTCATTGGATTCCAACCAAACTTTAAAAGAAGGGGTTAAAGAGGAGTTTGACCTACAAGGTTTCTTACAAAAAAATGAGAGACAAAAACTATACAGGCAACTACAAGGCAGTACCCCAGAGCAGGCAGCTGATATGGGGTTTAACTCTGTACCAGATACCTATGAGGAGTTTGCCCAACAAAACCCCAACCTAAACGAAAAACTTGATAATATTTCCACTATGGAGCAAAGGGCTTTGTCTAATGCTTCTGATTTAGAACGTGCTAGTATTATACAGGAGGGTGCTGTAGCTAGAAAGAATCTAAAGGATGAGTATAAAACTAAACAAGGTGAACTAAAGGATAGCCTGTATGAAAGTGTTTCATCCTATGCTGATAAAGAATCTGTTCTAGCGATGGCTAAGGCTTTAGATGGTAAAGGTATTACTAAAGAGGAAGTACAGGCTAATAAAGATAAGGTAGCCAGATTAAAGAGGGGTGAGTTAACCTTTGGTGAGACAGTTGAAGCTGTTACACTTGGGTTTATTGATAACCTTAGTGCTTTAGCAAACCCTGCTGGAGTAGCTGTGGTATCTCCTGTAATGCCAAATGCAACTGAAAAGGAACTTAACAGGGAAGTAATTGATAGAAAAAAGATAGACTACTTTAAGACCCTTAGTAATGAGGAGCGTCAATCCTTAAATGATTATATAAAATATAGCCCAGAAGGGGGTAAAGCTAAGTTGGAAAATCTGACCGAAGATACTAACAACCTGCTTAAGGACTCAGCATTCTTAGAGGAGAGGATACTTAAACTTCAAGACACCCCAAGAATGCAAGAGTTTATGGGGGCTATGAAAAACTACCCCAATGAGATTGGGCAGTACCTAGAGAGCTTACCAAAGGCGGAGGCGGAGGAGTTATTGACTAACTATAAGGAGTTACTTGATACATATGGAATACATCAAGACAACTTAAGGGCTTACAACCAAAGGGATGAGGATATTCAGAACTATGAGGTTGAAGCTGATTTAGCAAATAGGTACTTTGGTATTGGTAACAACATGGCTATGTCATTTGTTGAGAGTACTTACAGGTTATATGGGGGTACGGCAGACGCTATACTAGACCCAATGCTAGAGCTTACTAAGCCAGAGGATATGACCTATCAAGAGTGGAGGGATGAGGTTCTAAATAAATTAGATGACTCCGCATTCCCACAGGCTAGTGCAGCTGGTAAGTATCTGAAACATATTGATGAGACTAGAAAGTTTATAGAGGAGAAGAGTTTAGGTAGAAGATTAAATGACAACCCATTTTCACTAGAGAGGTTAGGATTACTTACCGCAGAGCAGCTACCAATACTAGCTACACTTGCCACAGGGGGTAATGCTGCCCTAGGTTTAATGGGTGGTTCGGTGTATGGGGATAAAATAAAAGAATACTCTCAGGATGGTGATGTATCAATGGGGGATAGGTTTGCAGCTGGTTTATCGGCTGGGGCTGAAGTAATAAGTGAGAAGATAACACAGGGGATACTAGCAAAGGCTGGCTCATCTTGGAAGTCTGCTATTGATGCTAAGAAGGCATCTAGTTTATTTAGTAAAGAGTTTGGTATTGGTATAGCTAAAGGAATATCTAATACATCCCTAGCTATAGGAGAGGAGTCCTTGTCAGAAGGTTTAGCTACACTTGGTGAAAACTTTGCTGATATATATGTTGTAGGTAAGGATAATAAGAACATGCTTACTGGGGTTAAGGATGCTATGCTTGATGGAGCCATAATGGGTGGTATTATGAGAGCTGCACCTGAGTTAGCTGGAGCAACAGTAGGTAAATTCTTTGGTAACACAGATGATTTAGCTTCAATAAAAGAGACACACACAACGATACAGAA
>Ga0070747_1001765_pt1 | contig 10506 bp, 3 predicted proteins | sample VirMetDEL_Mar_31_FD_77321 | JGI IMG/M metagenome (GOLD analysis project Ga0070747, IMG submission 77321) | Aqueous microbial communities from the Delaware River and Bay under freshwater to marine salinity gradient to study organic matter... | ecosystem: Environmental > Aquatic > Marine > Coastal ...
GGAATTTCGCCAAAATCGGTCCAAAAAAGCCCTGTTTTTTTATACATTTATAAACGATTACAGCCTGAAAATCAGAAAAAACCCCGAATTTTCCCGCGGGATTTTCCGGGGATTTTCCGGGATTTTCCGGGAATTCCCGGGATTTCCGGGAAAACACACATTTCCCGGATTTGCACATTTCAGGAAATTCGGGGAAGCACGACATACGCAATATATGTTTTTATGTATGTTATAGTTAATTACAAGTGGTAAACTGTTAAAAACACACATACTCTTTTTTTATATAACAGTTACTCACAGTGTCCTGACGATAAACGTATATATATAGCTTGTACACTTTTGCATATTTACTGACAAGGCGATACATAGCGTAAATTATATAAAAATAATGTGCATTTCAAAAAAAAACCAAACCGTGTAATTTTGTAGCTATCACGCCATGCTTGGGTTTTCTCCATACATACATCTTTCCGTGAAATGCTGTACATTCCATAAATTCTGGAAAATGTAAAACCTTTTTTTTAACAAACCAAATAGTTTATCTTTCCTTAACCGCGGCACTATACATATCGTAAAACTGTAATGCACTACGTAACACGTAAAACGATTTATAGATGGGTAAACACCCTTGTAATGTTATTAACACTACGCGCGCACGAATTTGCTGTTATTTACTTTTTATCTGTAACATGTCTGACACGTTATACCTTGTAATGTATGATATGTAGGTTCTACTTTGTCGTGTTGTTGTTTTGCGTTTGCATTGTACTGTATCTTTCTCTGGAAAGGTATTATGCAGTACATGTATATACTAGTACGTGTGAAATAACTTTTGTCTAGTGTACGGTGTACATCCCCTGTTAGTATATGTGTAAAAAAATATCACGTAGTAACGTAGGTGCACTAAGTGTATACAATGTACCCGTGGAGACCTATCGAGTACATTACTTTAATTAATTTTTGTTTTTACATATTATTATATTTTATCACAATACAGTACCGGGAAAGGTATGCGTTACACTTTTACGCGTACTAGGATTTGACTGTGTGTAACGGTAAGTGTTTATAAACACACACGTATTACATTACATACTGTTATGTAACTACTAACCGTTGTACACCGTACATGTTCTACTTGTATGCATAAGTTAAATTACCTGGGTACGTATTGCATGTACGTGATAACATTGAGTAGTAAAGTCATGCATACCCAAAGATGTTTTTAAGTGTTGTTGTCGTACGTAATATGAGTATACATGTAAGGAAAGTTATGTATTACATTTTTTTACTGTTGTGTGCCGTGGACGCAAGTACCTTTCCTTGTAATGGCATAACGTAAATTAAACAAAAACATCAAAACAAACCATAAAAAGTGTATACAATACGGACTGGTACGTGGTGTAATACGGGTTAATATACACGTGTATTCCTGTAGTGATGTGTACCTACTATGTTTTACATTCTGTGGATTGAGACGCAATACATAGTAAGTCAAATATCATATCAATGTAATGTTAAGAGCAAGTCATTGTGTTTTTACGGTGTTACCGTTTGAACGCTTCACTTACGTATATACGTAGTTACACGTACATATATTTTTTATAACCGTGCCCGTACGCATATGTATCATACACACCTTTCCTGGGTTACGTGGTTTACTGTTCTTACCAAACAAATCCAAACACGATAAACAAGTAATGTTGGCTTACGATCAATAACTACTACGAACAATATTTTACACACTATGTAACTTAACCTGTACCTGGTGGTACCTTTCCTTAAAGTGTCGTCCTTGTTCGTATACAAGCAATCAAAAAAAACGAGGAAAATAACTAACCGTTACTGTACGGTCGTGTGCTGGATTTTTATTTTACCCGTAAGTATTAACATACACGTTGTGCATACTTTACAGCATGTACACTACGCGTTGTTGCGGTATGCATATTTTTTAACATAGCAGTGACTTATATTTATGCGGGTATACTTAAAACGTGGGCTGTACGTGTAATACTAAACATTGGATTTTAAACCCATATAATGCACGGTGCTGTGTGTACTTGATTATGACCTTTACATAGTAGGTAAACCTTTCCTAAACGTACAGGTAATATTAATGACACAAATATAACCAAACATCAGTAAAAATAAGTATTAATTCTTCCTTTACGGTATACAACTTGCATACTAGGTATGGTGTAGTACACTATGTTACAAAGGGCATACACGGTTAGGTACTTAACAAGAGAGGCTTTGTTAAATGAATTAATAGCATATACCTGTTCTTTATGTTTTTTTTATAAATATATGTATATTAGTAGGAAAGGTACATATATGACCGACGTGCCCCTGCTATAATACATGCCGTGTATTATTATATAATATTATACACATTTAATGTTTTTTGTTTACGTTGTGCATGCCCCTACGGAAAGGTTACATAACATTTTATGTGATGCTTGTAATATCATTTACATTATGCTAGTAACACCGTAGTAAATGTGTTACACAATCTTACGTAACTGTACCTTTCCTAATATCCCGATAGTAGATGATATCACCAACACAACAACAAATACAACTTACACCTATACAGATATATTTGTGGTACGTGCGGTATTATCATATGCTTTACAGTGTACATATTTTGTTATTATGCGTATTCCTGCATGTGGCACATATACAACGCCTATCCAAGGATATACATATGTATTTACTGCAGTGTAATGTTTTGTTGCTTGTGTGCATATTAAACGTAATCATATGGTTAAGGAAAGGTGCGTGGTTATGACCTGATATGTAATTTTATAATATTTTTGTATTGTTGGATTACGGGAGGTTCCCGCGTAATACCTTCTATTTACTATATAGGGGGCTTGCCCTTGTAGATGCATTTATTACGTATACAAAACTAAATTAAGACATATGTACATAGTTTTTATAAAGTTTGTGTTTTTTACGTGTACAGTATCTGTATTTGATGGAGTCACCACATCCTGTACGCGTACATAAAACTCTTGTATATAACTTTCCACGTATAGTTACGATACAACCGTACACTCTACAGGAAAGGTAATTACTCGAATACGCTGTATACTTGTTATAACATATTGTGGGACTTCGTGAAATACACATACAAAAAACCAGTAGCGCATTACATGTGTAGTATTATAAGGCGTACAATTAACCGGATAAGTACACATGTTGTTTTAAGGCTAATATATCCATACTTGTTAAGGTTCCCGCTTTGTGTGTTTTAACTTTAACGCACATAGTGCACAATATGGAAAGGTACACTCCCACAGGGTGGTTGCTGTTACCAACCGTACATAGTATACCTTTCCTGTATAGTATAAGTTAATAGTTAATAACACAAACCATACAACAGAAAATCGAGTACCATGTATCAAGTCATTACGATGTTCCGGGAGTGATTAATATATTTAATACCATAGCGTAATTACATACTATGGGATACGTACTGCATTTATACGTTTTTGGTGTTCTAATGGATATAGTGCCCTATTTCAGAGAGTCATATGACGTGAAATGTACGCGTATGTTCACAAACAACAACCTGTTTTGTAATGCACATATACCAAGTATACGTTCTTAACCCACGGGCCTGTAATACGATGGGCCTATGTGTATACCGTGCGTCCTCATATTAGGTGCACCTTCCTTGCGGATCACATACTTTTCGTATGGTAATAACACAATACCAAACGTAACACATACGGATGTAGTTCAACTCTTCTCCACTGCGATAATTATTTTGTTAAATTTCATTTTTGCTGTTTATGTTTGTTTGTACATTACAAGCATATACGTATACAGGAAAGGTGCCTCCTATAATAGATCAGGTAGATCGCGAGTATAATAAATAACGTTAATTGCATTGCTGTATACGATACAAAATAGGTACACACATTATACATACACACTACGGGTATGTTAAATCTTACACAGGTCCGTATATGTAATAATTTTCAAATAATGAATTCTACGTACGTTACACCGGGTGAGATATAACATATAAACATAGTCTGTTACTGCATACATGACGTTGTTTCATTTGTGTGAAGTACTCGTAATACGGTTACGTTCTACAGGAAAGATATATCCATATACAACTTTTATCTATATAGAACAATCACGGTGTAGGTTACGGATCATACCGTATTAATATACGTAGATTACGTACTCTGCATGTACGTGAACACTCATACCTTTCCGGAGAAGGATTTGTGTATTTCTATGTAAAGCCACACTAAACAATACCGACAAGTATGCACCAATCAGGTTGTAGTATAACATGCAACATTCCCCACGGACTGATATACTTAAATTTTTTTAATATGGTATACGTACGTTGGTCTGGTTATATCGTGTATAATATTAAACACACATGTACGTATAGTATACTTTGTTAGTGTATATACTATAATCATATGTGTATACATGAACGGTAGTAAACGCATAAAACGACCTTTAAACGTAAATAGCATTTTTAAGTTTTTTTCATGATGATAATACTATACTGACATGGGAAAGGTTTACGTTTACTATCCACATGGTCTACAACCCTGTTGTATAACACAACCGTTGTACACTTAACGAACACCGTGATCGTGTAACACCTTTCCTTTTTGTAGTATGGGTTTACTAATAACAAAACAACAATAATGCAACGTAATACTATGTATGCGTGATTATCGTTGTTTGCGTGCATTACGTAGCAGGTAATACATAACGTATTTTATTTGTACCATATAGGTACCGTGGCATTACCACATGTGAAATAACCTACATGTCACGCTACTAACCATTTTACACTGTTTTACATTTCACATGCGGTTAATTGGTGTTGTACACGTACGCGATTGAAATATATCGGAAAGGTACATGCATGCAGCCATAATGTGTACGCTACTACATAAATTTAACAGAGTACATATATATATATATATATACATAACCACGTAGAAGTATTATTGTAACAACGGAGTATTAATAAAACACGCTTGTGGAACGTGTAATCGATTTTGCTTACTATGTTGGATTTTGATGTACACTAAATCGTAATAGCAGTTAAGGAAAGGTACATTACACTTGCGGTACGTGCATACGTATAGAGTAAAACTTGTACAATGCAGATGTGTTTTGTTACACAATATACATATACATCAACAAATGTCAAAGTTTTTGAACGTATACTCGGGGAATACAGGTAGGGTTAAACCTACACGTCTTTCCTATAATGACACAATATTTAATATTATACCAAACAAACGTTAATAAATTTCTGCAGAGAATGTCATACTGTAATTTAAGTATATCCCAACAAGGTAGTATTGTGCATTACGTTTACATGAACATTTTTCCCCGTAAATATCCTGTGCAGTGCATATTACATACATCATATTTTATTACGTGTGTATGTTGTACACAGAATTACATAGTATGTTAAAGTGCAATTACAGACCATAACGGCTTTGGTGACGGTTAAGTGGTACTCCCAAGTCATAAATAGGTTAACTCCCCTACGGATACAGACTTGGCAACACACTTGACTGCGGTAGTACCTTTCCATAGTATACGTGTTTGCGGACTTAGTATGAAAACAAAAATTAAAACAAAAGAACTCGTAAAAAACGCGCGTAATGTAACCAACGTATTGATGTATGTATACAGTTCTGGTAAAACGTTTTACACGTGCCTTTTCGTTCAGTACATACCTCCGGGGGTTTTTAACATACATAATATACCCTGTGTTTAAAAGTCACAACAATCGGGGAGGACGTAAACCCGCGAATATGTACTAAGTACCTTTCCTTACGTGAACGGCGTTATGGGTTTAAAACAATCAAAAACATTACGCAGGTATTGCTGTGTTGCTGACCCTTACACGTAAAAAAAAGAAAGGAAAACATACCGCCAATACAATGCCGAATTACTACATGTATATGAATTTACTGTGTTTTTTTGTGTTTATATACATAGTAAGTACGTGTTATAGGAAAGGTACAACGTGTATTATATTTTACCAGACACAAAAAACACAACGGTAAGTTATGCTGTTATTAAATTTACTACTACTTACTGTGCGAGCGTGTATTTGCGTCTACCGGAACACAAGAGCTATGATATAATTTCGTATGTTAGTATTTAAAAGCACGTATGTAATATAATGATAAACATCCAGTTCGTGTACAGTGTCCCACGTTTGTTATGTGCACATGTATCGTACACGTTCTTAGTTTTATAACCCTACATGTACGTTGTTAATGTTAGTGTACCACATGTACCTTTCCGGATATGCGTATAACATACATTTTCTATGATCTGCAAAATGGATGAAAACAAAATAAGTTGCGTCAGATAATGTAATAAACGTGGACGGAATATGCTCACTGTCTTGATGTATACTTATACGGTTACGATACAATATTACAACCCAAACATCAAATAACCTGCAGGTTTATTACTGCAGGGTATATATGTAATCAATATGATATGGGAAGATGCAACCTCGGTACACCGTAAACTACCTATACGGTTGCACCTTTCCTACATAAACGTACTTATCTGGAAATATTAAAACATCCATAAAACCATTTCAGCAATATACATTACCATACTAAACGAATGCTTTACTAGCGTCAAGTTTGCATACTTATTTTGTAAGCAATACGTATAAAACGTAAGGTACACTCGTTGTATTAAAATCATAGTACAAGGACCATTATGTGTTACTTACTACAGATCATGTTATTTACACCGACTTTTATTTTTATACGTGTAATGCATGTACCTTTCCATTAATAGATAAAACACCGTTACGTGTAATCACACGTAACACCATATCAAAAAAGTAATACATGAAGTACGTATATAGTAAGATAGCATTCACGTACGGTATACGTAATTATACTCTTACGTAAATATAGTTGTGACCCTTAACTTTTTAAAAACGTTTAGTTCCATATGAATAAAACAAACAAATATGTTACGACATAGTTACTACCCGGTATATGTATGATACTCCACCCTGGGTTGTGTGTGCGTGTTACTACGTGTGAGTGTATAACCTTAAAGATCAGTATGGTATTAAACGTAATCCGAATACTATCATACGTTTACTTGTAATAGGAACTATGTTGTGCATATATATATAAGTGTATACTACGCTTACCGTAAAAGCAGATATCTTTCCATGTAAAAGTATAAAACGTGTGAAATAAATCCAAACAATGCAAAAAGACCCCACATGATAAAAATACCAGGGTTTAAAAAGTAAGACGTGTACATGCAGTTTTAAAATACATAATACTCGACGGTGGTACATGTGTATACAAAAGTAATATTTTTTAAAATTTATATACAATGTGTTCTCCGTGTACTATACGGAAAGGTGTACCAGTTTACACAAAAATACATGCCTAGGGGATGTAACTCATAATATTTTTGTAAATCACAGTGCGTATAATTATTATGTATATTATACAATAAAAAAGGTCGGAAAACTAACAGTTTGCGTGGGATGTTAACAAACGTCATGTACACGACCTGTGTGTTAGTAACGGATCTTATTCTTACGAGGGGAAATTATGCACAACTACACGTCGTACATTAGGAAACGTGTATATACATAACGTGCACCTGAGATGGTTATATATTCATAGCAGACATGACATCTTACGGGGATGGCAATGGCTATTTATTAATTTTATATTGTGCGTTAGCACGTAACGGTGTTTTCCCTATTTAGGAAAGGTACTTACATACAAATTAACGTGCAGCATTTACGAATCGCGTACACCGTACTACACACATGGTTATTAATACGACAACAACTGAAACCCGGAGTATGGTAACAGGTTTTATTTTGGGGTGTAATAACACCGCAGGAGAGTAAGAACTACTCTTTAACAAAAGTTACGTTAACTAATATATACGTAAGCCGAAACCGCATTTAAACTATACAACAATATGTTATTAACCATTAACATACCAGATGATTTTAAAAATTAAATTTACCTTTCCTATAGACTACACCATACATTATGTACATCAATGCTGTTCCGTGTAAGTAATAACGTTGATCCTTTCCTTACATGTATTCATGATGTACTCGTTACACTCATAAACATGTATATTCCATAATCGATGTTATAGTTTTAGTACTAACATAAACCTATTACTTTTCCGTGTTTGTAATATGCTTGTTCACATATGTAATTATTCATAACAGTTAATTAAAGTACTACACGTAGTATGAGTGATTTATGATATACAGGTATGATCTCACCGGATATAATTATACACATGAGCATAAATACATGATCACTGTATATGCCCCGGGGCATGATTGTACTCGCACCTGTTTGTAAACGTTTGTGTTGTTGTTTGATGCATACAGTACAGTAATGTATTTACTGGAAAGGTTCACATACAACATAAATTAATACTTCCGTTCGATATGTTTATGTTACTGTACCATGATCATGTATTGTTATGGGTATAGAATATTGCCTATGCAGTACGTAGTACATACGATGGATACCTTTCCATGATATTACTGCGTTACGTTGATTTTACACTAACTACGTAAACACAAGAACGTAGCGTATATGTAGTGTATGTGTAACGTGTCCACCATATGTTTGTATTCCATGTTATCATATTTACGTTGTAGTCACCTTTCCTAACGTATTGTCTGTATGTAACATTAGTACACAACTCAATGAAAACCGGACGTAACGTACCCTGTGACTAGTAACTGTTACACAAAATGATTTACGTATTGTGCACTGGGCTTGTACGAAACGTAGTAAGTTAGTACCGCACATACAATACTTACAGGTGTGTATACGTGTTGGTAGGGGATGCTATAGCATGCACCTTTCCAACGTAATTTACACTTTTATATAATCACCAAAACAAAATAATAAAAATTATAAATGTGTAACGCACGAAGATAATTCATGTTTACAAAAGTTCGAAGTACATACCGTAGTACAAAAATAAGGATACAGTACGTCTAAGTTTAGTGTGTGTACTCGTGACATGATCGGGTGAGTGCATCCTGCGCTGCGTATGCAATGAAGTACGTATTTATTTATTATCGTGTGTAATGTACACCCGTTAATCATCACCACATTTGGTTATACCTTTCCTAAGTGAACCGTATTAAACGTGTACACTTCACAACAAAAACATCCGTGTATAAAAATGGTGCATACCAGGTTTACGCATACTTTGCACGTAACGTACAACATATGTGCTTGCGTATAGACTCTATGTTGTAATGTACGTGTCTCCACCGTGTACGCGTTATACCTTTCCATTGTATGTTATTAACATGTTATTAACAACAACGGGAAAGGTGCAGGGACTTGTAGGTGTATATCGTCTAAAGATTACGTAAAAGTATTATCTTGCACATATAGTATGCAACGTATAAGCATTGACTTACGTGATTATGCTTGCATCGTACAAGATTTAAAGTAACGTACTGTTTTACTGCCCGTAAACGGTTGTTTTATTGTATGTTAAGTATTCACATAACAGTTATTGTGAGATATATTTATGTACTATCACATACAAATTTTATGGAAAGATGATAACGTACTTTCACAAACCCCGGAGATAATTTATCATTGTTGTCAAAATTTAGGGAAGTTCCTGTAATTCCCCGGAAAGATATCCTTTCAGAAAACGTAGTATCCCGGGAAATACCGGGAGTTATCTAAAATCGGACGGTTTACTTTTTTTTGCGTAAACGTACATTATTTTTTTATAATTTACGCTTTGTATCACCTTGTAAACATTTATAAAAAAGTACGCGTACTATATGTGTACGTTTGTTGTAACGAAGACCGTGCATAACCGTATATACAAAAAGACTATGTGTGTTTTTAATAGTTTACTACTTAAAATCAATTATAATGTATAATAAAACAAGCACTTGTTGGAGTAAGTTTCCCTGAATTTCCCGAAACGTGCAAATCAGGGAAATGTGTGTTTTCCCGGAAATCCCGGGAATTCCCGGAAATCCCCGGAAAATCCCCGGAAAACCTCGCGGAAAAATTCGGGGGTTTTTCGTGTTTTCAGGCTGTACTCGCTTATAAATGTATTAAAAAACAGTGCTTTTTTGGACCCTCGGGGGACGAATTCCGGGAAATTCCGGAAATTCCGGGAATTTCGGGAAATTCCGCGGGACAAATTTGTGCAATTTCGGGAAATTCGGGAAATTCGTCCCGGAAAAATCATGTATTTTACAAAATACGCTCTGTGCAGCAGGGTACCCTCCGGGAATTTCGGGGGAAAATCGGGACATTTTCGGACATTTTTTTTCCCGAAATGTCACAAATTTGCAAAAAAATGCAAAAAAAATTGCAAAAAAACGCAAAAAATGCAAAAAAAAACACCCCGAAAAACACCCCGAAATTTTTGGGGTTTTTTCGCGAAAACAGGGCTGTGGCGATTTGTCGAAGCATTGAAAAA